>UMFX01008204.1_pt1 | contig 19451 bp, 17 predicted proteins | sample 1965131 | NCBI WGS metagenome assembly UMFX01 (sample SAMEA4836058, study PRJEB28245) | human gut metagenome | biome: gut microbiome; material: fecal sample | place: Denmark | collected 2008 | reverse complement strand
GAAAGAGTATGGGTAAGTTAGATTTTAAGCCGGGTAATATGTTATATCCTCTTCCGGCGGTCATGGTATCGGTAAGGGATAAAGAAGGAAATGATAATATTATAACAGTTGCCTGGACAGGAACGGTATGTACCAATCCGCCCATGCTCTATATTTCTGTTCGTCCGGAGAGACATTCTTATAAAGCGCTGCATGAAACGGGAGAGTTTGTGGTGAATCTTACCACAGAAAAGCTTGCGAAGGCTACGGATTTTTGTGGTGTCCGTTCTGGACGGGATATGGATAAGTTTGAGCAGACCGATCTGAAAAAGGGAGAGGCAAAGAAAATCAATGCGCCTGTGATTGAAGATAGTCCGGTGAATATTGAGTGTCGTGTCAGAGAAGAAGTGGCACTTGGTTCTCATACAATGTTTATAGCAGACGTTGTACATGTGACAGTAGATGATGCCTATATGGATGAGAAGGGCACGTTTCATTTGGAGAAGGCGGCACCGATTGTATATTCTCATGGAACATATTTTGGATTGGGAGAATCTTTGGGGACATTTGGATATTCTGTTCGCAAAAAGAAAAAAAAGAGAAAAAACAAATAAACTAAGATGTTTATTTTGTAACAATTTTTGATTTACAATAAACGAGAAAGTATGATATAATAAAATGATTCTAGGTTTAGTTTGAATTGTGAAGAAAAGTACATATTGTTTGAGATATAAAATATCATGACAGGAATTTTTGAAACAGGATTACGATAATTTTATTTTTAATTTATTTTTTTGTATAAAATATAAAGAGTAATCTTTGGAATAGGAATTCCATTTTTTTGGTAGAGATATTTTACCTGGAATTTTATTTGATTTTACTTTAGTTTGAAAATTAGTGTTAAGAGTAATAACGTTTAGGATAGATTATAGAGGTGCAAAATGGAACAGTATATTATTAAAGGTGGTAATCCGTTAGTTGGTGAAGTTGTAATTGGTGGAGCAAAGAATGCAGCGCTTGGAATTCTGGCAGCAGCAATTATGACAGATGGAGAATGTTTAATTGATAATATGCCAAATGTCAGAGATACGAATGTTCTTTTACAGGCAATGGAAGGAATCGGAGCCCGTATTGAACGTAAAGGGGATAACGAAGTAGTGATCAGCGGAAAGAATATTGATTCTGCCGGTGATCTGATTGTAGATAATGAATATATCAGAAAGATTAGAGCATCTTATTATCTGATCGGTGCTCTTCTTGGTAAGTATAAAAAGGCGCAGGTTGTTCTTCCAGGAGGATGTGATATCGGAAGCCGTCCGATAGATCAGCATATTAAGGGATTTCGTGCGCTTGGAGCAGAAGTAAAGATTGAGCATGGGATGATCATCGCACAGGCAGAACAGCTTGTAGGAAGTCGTATTTATTTAGATGTTGTTTCTGTTGGAGCAACGATCAATATTATGATGGCGGCAGCGTTGGCACAGGGGAATACCGTTATCGAGAATGCAGCCAAGGAACCACATATCGTAGATGTAGCGAACTTTTTAAACAGTATGGGCGCAGATATTCGTGGTGCAGGAACAGATGTGATACGTATTAAAGGGGTGGAGAAGTTCCACGATACAGAATATTCTGTAATTCCGGATCAGATTGAAGCAGGAACATTTATGATGGCAGCGGCAGCTACAAGAGGAGATGTTCTGATTAAGAACGTCATTCCTAAGCATTTAGAGACGATTTCCGCAAAGCTGTCGGAGATTGGAGCACAGATTGAAGAGTCTGATGATGCGGTAAGAGTTGTGGCAACACAGCGGCTTTGCAATACACAGATTAAGACTCTTCCATATCCTGGATTCCCTACGGATATGCAGCCGCAGATGGCAATTACTCTGGGGCTTTCTACCGGAACAAGTACGATTACAGAAAGTATTTTTGAGAATCGTTTCCGTTACGTAGAAGAACTTCGCCGTATGGGTGCTAATATAAAGATGGTAGAAGGTAACACTGCGATTATTCATGGTGTTGAAAAGTATACAGGAGCTACGGTGGCAGCGCCGGATCTCCGCGCCGGAGCAGCGCTTGTTATCGCAGGGCTTGCGGCAGAAGGATATACAACGGTAACTCAGATTGGTTATATTAAGAGAGGGTATGAGCGATTTGATGAGAAGCTTCGTGCTCTCGGTGGTTTAATTGAAGAAGTTAATTCCGAGAAAGAAACCAATAAGTTTATTTATAAAACAGGTACTGTAAATTAAGAATTGGAGATGAGTAGTACAATGGAAAGAAGATTATTTACATCAGAATCTGTAACAGAAGGACATCCGGATAAGATGTGCGATCAGGTTTCTGACGCAATACTTGATGCATTAATGGAAAAAGACCCAATGAGTCGTGTTGCCTGCGAGACAGCTATGACAACAGGTCTTGTACTTGTCATGGGTGAGGTGACAACGAATGCTTATGTAGACATTCAGAAAATCGCTCGTGATACAATCAAAGAGATTGGATATACAAGAGGTAAATACGGTTTTGACGCAGATACATGCGGTGTTATGGTAGCCTTAGATGAGCAGTCTTCCGATATTGCTATGGGTGTTGATAAGGCACTTGAAGCAAGAGAGAATAAGATGAGCGATGAAGAATTAGAGGCGATTGGTGCCGGTGATCAGGGTATGATGTTTGGTTACGCCAGCAATGAGACAGAAGAATATATGCCATATCCTATCGCATTAGCACATAAGTTATCCAGACAGCTTACAAAGGTTCGTAAGGATGGCACATTATCTTATTTAAGACCAGATGGAAAGACACAGGTTACCGTAGAATATGACGAGAATGGTAAGCCAGATCGTTTAGATGCGGTTGTTCTTTCTACACAGCATGATCCTGATGTAACACAGGAACAGATTCATGAAGATATTAAAAAGTATGTGTTTGATCCGATTCTTCCACAGAATATGGTTGATGATAATACAAAGTTCTTTATTAACCCAACAGGAAGATTTGTAATCGGTGGACCACATGGAGACAGTGGTTTAACAGGACGAAAGATCATCGTAGATACTTATGGCGGATATGCACGTCATGGTGGTGGAGCTTTCTCCGGTAAAGACTGTACAAAGGTAGACCGTTCTGCTGCATACGCTGCAAGATATGTGGCAAAGAATATTGTTGCGGCTGGACTCGCAGATAAGTGTGAGATTCAGTTATCTTATGCTATTGGTGTAGCGCAGCCTACATCTATCATGGTAGATACTTTTGAAACAGGAAAGATTACAGAAGAAAAACTTGTAGATATGATCCGCGAAAACTTTGACTTAAGACCAGCAGGAATTATTAAAATGCTTGACTTAAGAAGACCAATCTACAAACAGACTGCAGCTTATGGTCATTTTGGACGTAATGATCTGGATCTTCCATGGGAAAGACTTGATAAAGTAGAAGTTCTGAAGAAGTATTTATAAAATGTATCGTGTTTAACACAGACGAGAATTCTGCAATACTATATTACGTTTGCGCTGTCTGAATGCGTGGGGAGTGTTTCATCACTTCTCTATTTGATCAGAAGCTGCAAATGGCAATATAGTATTGTGGAATTTTTTGTGTTAAAAAATAAACAATTTTTTTCGAAAAGTTTATTTACGAATGTATTTTAAAATGGTATAGTGTGTAGGTAACTATGGATGGTATTCGTTAGCGAAACCATACCGCGTGTAACTGACAGGTATTGAGCTTATATCCTTTAGGAATAAGACTCGGAGTATCACCATGCGAAAGGCAGGGTGATAAATATGAGAACAGGAATTATAGGTGCAGGGAAAGTTGGGTGTTCCCTTGGTAAGTATTTCAGATTGAATGATCTGGAAGTAACAGGATATTACGATGTGAACGAGAATCTTGCAAAAGAAGCGGCAGATTTTACAGCGACAGCTTTTATAAAAGATTTAGACACAATTGTAAAAGAAAGTGATACTCTGTTTCTTACTGTTCCTGATGATCTGATTACGATTGTATGGAATCAGATTAAGGATATGTCCCTTGAGGGAAAGTTTATATGTCATTGCAGTGGTGCCTTATCATCCGGAGATGCATTTCCGGGAATTGATAAGTGTGGTGCTTTCGGATATTCTGTCCATCCGCTCTTTGCAGTCAGCGATAAGTACAATTCTTACAAAGAGCTATCACATGCGTATTTTGTAATAGAAGGCGATGAGAGACATCGGGAAGACATTGCCGGGATTTTCAGAAATCTTGGAAATGAGGTGTGTTATATTGCAGCCGAAGATAAAGTAAAATATCATTGTGCTGCCGCCGTATGCAGTAACCATGTGGTTGCGCTTATACAGGAAAGCTTAAGTTTGATGCAGGAGTGCGGATTTGACGAAGAGAGTGCGCTTAAAGCATTATCTCCAATCATGCTTGGAAATATGCAGCATATCGTGGAGAACGGAACGGTAAACAGTCTGACCGGACCAGTAGAAAGAGCCGATGTAAAGACCGTAGAGAAACATTTAAACTGTCTTAATAAAAGTCAGCAGATGCTCTATTGTCTTTTGTCAGAGATTCTCATTTCTATAGGGGAAAAGAAAAATCCGGAAAGAGATTACGGAAAGCTAAAAGACATTCTCGATAATAAGCAGTACTGTAATATTGATGAACAGTAAATCAGGAGGGGTATTAATGAAGAACACAGTAACAACTTTTCAGGCAATGAAAGATAAAGGCGAAAAAATTTCCATGCTGACAGCATATGATTATTCTACAGCAAAATTAGAAGATGCTGCCGGAATTAATGGAATCTTAGTGGGGGATTCTCTTGGTAATGTTGTTTTAGGATATGACACAACAATCCCTGTAACAGTAGAGGATATGATTCATCATGGAGCTGCAGTTGCAAGAGGTGCAAAGAATTCTTTAGTTGTAGTAGATATGCCATTCCTTTCTTATCAGACTTCCGTTTATGATGCGGTTGTAAATGCCGGAAAGATTATGAAAGAGACACAATGTGACTGTGTGAAATTAGAAGGTGGAAAGAGCGTATGTCCACAGATTAAGGCGATTACAGATGCTTCTATTCCAGTAATGGCACATATTGGACTGACTCCACAATCTGTCAATGCATTTGGTGGATTTAAAGTACAGGGGAAAACATTAGAAGCTGCACAGCAGTTGATTGAAGATGCGAAAGCGGTAGAAGAAGCAGGGGCATTTGCGGTTGTTTTAGAGTGTGTTCCGGAAAAGCTTGCCCGTAAAGTAACAGAGGCAATTCATATTCCTACGATTGGAATTGGAGCAGGAGCTGGCTGCGATGGACAGATTCTTGTTTATGCAGATATGTTATCTATGTTTTCTGATTTTTCACCAAAGTTTGTAAGAAGTTTTGCAAATGTAGGAGAGATTATGTCACAGGCATTTAAAGATTACGATGCTGCCGTAAAAGACAGTTCTTTCCCGGCACAGGAACATACATTTAAGATAGATGAAGAAGTGTTAGATAAACTTTACTAAATGCCGAGGCATTTTTGGATAAAAAGAAGGATAATAAGATCATGGAAAAAGTATATACAATAAAAGAAGTAAGAGAACAAGTAAAAGCATGGAAAAAAGAAGGTCTGAGTGTTGGATTGGTACCTACAATGGGATACCTTCATGAAGGACATGCCAGCCTGATTCAAAAAGCAGTAGAGCAGAATGACAAAGTTGTAGTCAGTGTATTTTTAAATCCTACACAGTTTGGACCAACAGAGGATTTAGAGGCTTATCCAAGAGATTTTGAAGCGGACTGTAAACTCTGTGAGTCCATTGGAGCAGCTTTAGTATTTCATCCGGAACCATCTGAAATGTATGCATCCGATTTCTGCACTTGGGTAGATATGGATGTTCTGTCTAAAACATTGTGTGGAAAGAGCAGACCGATTCATTTCAGAGGAGTATGCACAGTTGTAAGTAAGCTCTTTAATATTGTGACACCGGATCGCGCATATTTTGGACAAAAAGATGCGCAGCAGCTGGCCATTATCCGTCGTATGGTAAGAGACTTAAATATGGATATTGAAATAGTAGGATGTCCGATTGTCCGCGAAGAGGATGGATTAGCAAAAAGCTCCAGAAATACTTATTTAAATGAAGAAGAAAGAAAAGCTGCTTTAATTTTAAGTAGGTCAGTTGCTCTTGGAAAGAAAATGGTAGCAGATGGAGAGACATCCGCTGCAGTAGTAAAAGAAGCGATGATTAAGAAAATCGAGTCTGAGCCAATGGCTAAGATTGATTATGTAGAAGCGGTAGATGGATTGTCCATGCAGCCAGTAGAAGAAATCAAAGCACCGGCACTGGTAGCTATGGCTGTTTATATCGGAAAAACAAGACTCATAGATAACTTTATCGTAGAAGAATAGTTATCGCTGCGAGTGGCTAAAGATTTTATCAGAGTTTATGTGAGATTATTTCGGAGGAATAAATATGCAGATTACAATGTTACAGGGAAAGATTCACAGAGCAACTGTTACACAGGCAGAGCTTGATTATGTAGGCAGTATCACAGTAGATGAGGATTTACTTGATGCAGCCGGAATTAAAGAATATCAGTTGGTTCAGATTGTGGATGTAAATAATGGAAATCGTTTTGAGACTTATACAATTGCCGGTGAAAGAGGCAGTGGAGTTATGTGTTTAAATGGTGCAGCAGCAAGATGTGTCAGTGTGCATGATAAGATTATTCTCATGGCATATGCACAGATGACTCCAGAAGAAGCCAAAGAAAATAAGCCGAATGTTGTATTTGTAGATGATGAGAATAAAATCAGTCGTGTTACAAATTACGAAAAACACGGTCGTTTATTCGACATGGAGAGGTTAGGATAAAAATGTTAAAAGGAAAAACTGTCGTTTTAGGGGTAACTGGAAGTATTGCAGCATATAAAATTGCAAGTCTTGCAAGTATGCTCGTAAAACAGCACTGCGATGTTCATGTAATTATGACAAAGAACGCAACGAACTTTATCAATCCAATCGCATTCGAGACATTAACAAATAATAAATGTCTGGTAGATACATTTGATAGAAATTTTCAGTTTCATGTAGCGCATGTTTCACTGGCACAGAAGGCTGACGTGATGATGATCGCCCCGGCATCTGCTAATATCATTGCGAAACTGGCACATGGGATTGCGGATGATATGTTAAGTACAACAGCTCTGGCTTGTAGTGCAAAGAAGATCATATCTCCGGCAATGAATGTCCATATGTTTGAAAATCCAATTGTACAGGACAATTTAAACATATTGAAAAAGTACGATATGGAAGTGGTAGAGCCAGCAGTAGGCTATCTTGCATGTGGAGATACCGGTGCGGGAAAGATGCCAGACCCAGAAGTTTTATTTGAATATATTCTAAGAGAAATTGCCTGCGAAAAAGATTTAAAAGGTAAGAAAATCATGGTGACTGCAGGACCAACACAGGAGGCGATCGATCCAGTACGTTATATCACCAATCATTCCACAGGAAAGATGGGATATGCGATTGCAAAAAGGGCAATGCTGCGTGGCGCGGATGTAACACTTATCTCCGGTCCGGTTGCATTAAATCCCGTTCCGTTCGTGAAGATGGTTTCCGTAGTTACAGCACAGGATATGTTTGAAGCAGTGAGTAACAGTTTTTCTGAACAGGATATTCTGATCAAATCGGCGGCAGTCGCAGATTATCGCCCGGCTGTTGTCAGCGATGAGAAGGTAAAAAAGAAAGATGGCGATATGGCAATCGCTCTTGAACGAACAACCGATATTCTTGGTCATGTAGGAGAGAATAAAAAGCCGGAACAGATTATTTGTGGATTTTCCATGGAAACACAAAATATGCTTGAAAATTCTCGAAAGAAATTAAAGAAAAAACATCTTGATTTAATCGTAGCGAATAATTTAAAAGAAAAAGGTGCAGGTTTTGGAACAGACACCAACAGGGTTACACTTATTTCAGAAAAGGAAGAAAAAAGTCTGGAGCTTATGTCAAAGGAAGAAGTGGCAGATGAGATTTTAGACTATATTCTTCAGATGAATCAGGTGAAATAAAGAATACACAAAATCGAAGAAGATGATTATGTAAAATTGTTTTACGGATTGTGTGACAAATGCTCTTTGTATTTGTTTTCACTCTAAGAAGAAGGTATTACATAGTGATTTTCTTCGATTTTTGCTTTTGACAATATGGAGTGGATATTATATAAAATATTTTCATGTTCTTGTTAAAGCAATGCTTGCATTTATTGGTATAATTTCTATCATATAAGCTTTATGTTTTGTTTTACCTAAAAAATAAAAAAATTATAAAATATTTAAGAAATATGGTTTACTTCTTGAAAAGTTGTGTTTTAAAAAACAATTTATGTTATAATTATATCAGAAAAATAAATGAAAAGAGTATTGTCGGAGAAGGCAGCATAATTGGGATTTTCTATTGTCAAAAATTATAGAAGACCACAATACTGTGTGGGCGAAAAGTACTCCTGTTGCAGGCGGACTTTCCTTCACATAAAAGTTACAGGGAAGTCCGCAAAGAATGGAGAGGTGTTTATGAAGAATATTTTGATAATAGAGGATGAGAGAACCGTTGCAGAACTAGAAAGAGATTATTTGGAAATCAATTCTTTGAAAGTATCAATTGAAGAAACGGGTGAAGGGGGATTAAAAAGAATATTAAAGAATGATATTGATCTGATAATTCTGGATCTGATGCTTCCAGATATGGATGGATTTGAAGCTTGCAGAAAGATACGTCGAAGAACAGATATACCGATTCTTATTGTGTCTGAGAAGAAAAGTGATATTGATAAGATAAGGGGATTGGGTATAGGAGCAGATGATTATATTACCAAGCCATTTAGTCCAAATGAGCTGGTAGCAAGAGTAAAGGCACATTTGAATCGTTACATAAGGCTGACCAGAAAACGTAGTGATGAAAATGAATATATCGAATATCCTGGCTTGAAGATTGATCGGACTGCTCGTCGGGTTTTTGTTGATGGGGAAGAAAGATGCTTCACAACAAAGGAGTTTGATCTACTTACTTATCTTGCTACGCATCCGAATCATGTATTTTCTAAAGACGAGTTATTCAGTGCCGTATGGGGAATGGATTCCATGGGTGAGATTGCAACGGTGACAGTTCATATTAAAAAAATACGAAAGAAAACAGAGAATAGTAATGTAAAAACAGGTTATATTGAGACGGTATGGGGGGCAGGCTATCGTTTTCGTGTTCTGAATGGGAAAGTAGACGAAGAAAAGGAAAGTGTTATTAACGCAATTTGATTTTGATGTTTTAAATAAGTATAATAAAAAGGACAAAAAGACAGAAAGAAAAGAGGAGTAATAGAAAAACATGGTAAAGAAAAAGAGAGTTCCGATTATATTTGAAGATGATGCGATTATCATATGTGAGAAACCTGCCGGTATGCCGGTACAGAGCGATCATACAAGAGATCTGGATGTCCTTACCACATTAAAACACCATATTTTTGAAGAACAGGCAGGCGAAGAAGAACCTTACCTTACTGTTGTACATCGCTTAGATAGACCAGTAGGAGGATTGATGGTTTTAGCCAAGACAAAAGAGGCAGCGGCAAGTTTAAGTAAACAGATTCAAGAGTTTGAATTTGAAAAAAATTATCAAGCAGTAGTATGCGGTAATCTTAAAGAGGATTTTGGAACTTTTGAAGATTATCTTTTAAAAAATGGAAAAACGAACAAGACAGAAGTTGTAAAAGCAGGAACTCCTGATGCAAAGAAGGCAGAACTTGATTATGAATTGATTGACTGTATTGAGACCAAAGAAGGTATACTCACATGGGTGCTTGTTATTCTTCACACAGGCCGTCATCATCAGATTCGAGTACAGTTTGCTTCTCGTGGATTGGGCCTTTATGGTGATACAAAGTATAATCCGGCTTTCCAGAAAACGAAGAAGAAGTATACAGAGATTGGATTATACTCTACAAGATTATCCTTCCTTCATCCGGTCACGGGAGAAAGAATGACATTTAAGACAGAACCATGTGGAGAAGCGTTTGAAAAGATGGACGTGGAGGCTTTTTAAGTCTTCATATTCTTGACAAATCAGAGGACTTATTTTACAATAAAAAACAGACTGACAGCGTGGATTGTTGCGGAAATTTAAGCAGCAATCCTTTATATTTGCCTGAGGTATTCAGCAGGTATTCCAGGTATTCATAGAAAGGAAATATTATGGCTAAGGAAAAGAAGCTTGTAGAAGCAATTACACCAATGGATAAAGATTTTGCCCAGTGGTATACAGACGTAGTAACAAAGGCAGAATTAATCTCTTATTCTAACGTAAGAGGATGCATGATCATTCGTCCAAGAGGATATGCAATCTGGGAGAACATTCAGAAGCAGTTAGATGCAAGATTTAAAGAAACAGGAGTAGATAATGTATATCTTCCTATGTTAATTCCTGAGAGCCTTTTACAGAAAGAAAAAGATCATGTAGAAGGTTTTGCACCAGAGGTAGCATGGGTAACTCATGGCGGAGAAGAGAAACTTTCCGAAAGACTTTGCATTCGTCCTACATCAGAAACTTTATTCTGTGATCATGTAAAGGATATTGTTCATTCTTACCGCGACCTTCCAGTTGTATACAATCAGTGGTGTTCTGTACTTCGTTGGGAAAAGACTACTCGTCCATTCCTTCGTTCTTCTGAATTCTTATGGCAGGAAGGACATACTTTCCATGCAACAGCAGAAGAAGCAAAAGAAAGAACAGAGCAGATGCTTAATGTATATGCAGATTTCTGTGAGAACGTTTTAGCGATTCCATTAGTAAAAGGAAAAAAGACAGACAAAGAAAAATTTGCAGGTGCAGAAGCTACTTATACAATTGAAGCATTAATGCATGATTGTAAAGCTTTACAGTCTGGTACAAGCCATAACTTTGGTAACGGATTCGCAAAAGCATTTGGCATTGAATATACCAATAAAGAGAATAAGCTTTCTCCTGTATATGAGACATCATGGGGAATGTCCACACGTATTATTGGCGCGATCATCATGGTACATGGAGATGACAGCGGACTTGTATTACCTCCAAGAATCGCTCCAGTACAGACAATGATCATCCCAATTCAGCAGAAGAAAGAAGGCGTATTAGACAAGGCATTTGAAATTCGTGATATGCTCAAGTCCAACTTCTCTGTAAAAGTAGATGATTCCGATAAATCTCCGGGATGGAAGTTCAGCGAACAGGAAATCCAGGGAATTCCTACACGTATCGAAATTGGACCTAAGGACATCGAAAAAGGTCAGGCAGTGATTGTTCGTCGTGATACAAGAGAAAAGATTGTCACACCGATCGAAAAGATTGAAGAAACTTTAGCAGAAGTTCTGGAGACAATGCAGAACGATATGTATAACAAGGCAAAAGCACATCTTGAGAGGAATACACACATTGCACATAACTGGGAAGAATTTAATGATATCCTTGAGAATCAGCAGGGATTCATCCGCGCAATGTGGTGTGGAGAAAGAGAATGCGAAGAAGCCATCAAAGACGAGAATGGTGCAACAACACGTTGTATTCCATTTGTACAGGCAAAACATTCTGATGTATGCGTACATTGCGGAAAACCAGCAAAATGTGAAGTATACTTTGGAAAAGCATACTAAATATGAATTCGTAGATTTCGTATAGACGAAAAAAGAAAAAATACCATATCCCATCTGCTCTGTAGTCGCTGTGTTTAAAATGCTCATCCGCATCTTAAACACGCTCCGAAGCCGCATCTGGGATATGGTATTTTTTCTTTTTTCTGACTATCTAAATCCACAATTTGTGAGAATGGGGATTGTCCAGAAGTGAGTATCTTTCTGCTGAATTGTACTCAGTCATCTAAAGAATAAAAAAACAATATTTGATTGATAGGAGAGAAGTTCTATTTCTTCTGATGATATCCCCTGCTATTTTCTTATGGAGAATTTTCTCTGGTTAACTTTCATAATCTTCTGGAGACACCCCTTATTTTTCCCACACAAAATACTAAATTCATCTGATGCCAAAGAACAGAAAAGCAAAAATTTAATATAGAGTGGAATGTGATGTCAGAGCAAATAAAAATGCCGGTCAGGCATTTTCTATGCCGCGACTATCTTCACATTCCACTCTATATTAAATTTCTGCTTTTCGTCTCTTTAATCCATTAAATTATTTAAACAGTGGAGCTAATGCAGCAGCTAATTCATCTTTGATTGCCTGAGCTTCTGCAAGATCCTTTCCAAGGGTGGTGAAGTAGGTCTTGATCTTAGGTTCTGTACCAGATGGACGAACAACAACAGTTGCACCGTTATCGAGTCCATATGTCAGTACGTTAGCAGATGGAAGACCGGTAGCTTCTGTGTTCTTATAATCTGTTACACTGACAACCTTTCTTTTTCCGATTGCTGCAGGTGGGTTATCACGAAGTTCCTGCATGATGCCAGCCATCTTATCCATACCTGTAAGTCCAGGGAATTCGAAGCTGTCTACAACATTTAAGTAACGGCCGTATTCTGTATAAATCTCTTCCAGTCTCTGTTTTAAAGAGCTTCCGATACTTCTGTAGTAAGCAGCCATCTCACAGATGAGCATGGAGCTGATTACAGCATCTTTATCACGAACGTAAGGTCCTGCTAAGTAACCATAACTCTCTTCAAATCCAAAGATGAATCGGTCTACTTCTCCGGCAGCTTCTAAGGAAGCGATCTGGTCACCGATCCACTTAAATCCTGTAAGTACATTTCTCATCTCTACGCCATAATGAGAAGCAACGGCTTCTGCAAGTGGTGTGGAAACGATTGACTTCACTGCAACAGCCTTTTCAGGGAGTGTACCTAATTCTTTACGTCCTGCACATATGTAATCAAGAAGCAGAACACCCATCTCATTACCTGATACAAGTTCATAAGAGCCGTCCGGACACTTCATGGCAATGCCGACACGATCAGCATCAGGATCGGTAGCGAGCATCAGGTCTGCATCGGATTCCTTCGCAAGTTCAAGACCGAGTTTTAAGGCTTCAAAAATCTCCGGGTTAGGATAGCTGCATGTTGTAAAATATCCGTTAGGATATTCCTGTTCAGGAACGATAGTGATATCTGTGATACCAATGTCATTTAAAACTCTTGTTACAGGAACAAGACCGGAACCGTTCAGTGGGCTGTATACCAGTTTAAGACCGGCAGTCTTACAAAGACCTGGACGAACCTGACGTGCTTCAATAGCTTCATAGAATGCGTTCTTACAATCATCTCCTACAAAGCGGATGAGTCCCTGCTCAACACCTTCTGCAAAAGAAATGTATTTTGCCCCGTTAAGAACATCAGTCTTCTGAATCTCTTCGTATACGATAGCAGCTGCATCATCAGTCATCTGGCATCCGTCAGGACCATAAGCCTTATAACCGTTATACTTAGCTGGGTTATGAGATGCAGTAACCATGATACCTGCATTACACTCATAATAGCGTGTAGCAAAAGAAAGTGCAGGAACTGGCATCAATGCATCATAGATACGAACCTTAATTCCATTAGCAGCGAGAACGGCAGCAGCAGTTTTGGCAAAAACATCACTTTTAATACGGCTGTCGTAGCTGATGGCAACTGTCTGGTTACCACCCTGTGTCTTTACCCAGTTGGCGAGACCCTGTGTAGCCTGACGCACTACATAGATGTTCATACGGTTAGTTCCGGCTCCAAGAACACCTCGAAGGCCGGCAGTTCCAAACTTTAGTGCAACTGCAAAACGGTCTTTAATCTCGTCATCATTTCCCTCGATACCGGCAAGCTCAGGATGAAGATCACTATCTTCAAGGTCAGCAGCAAGCCAGCGTTTGTACTCGTCTAAATACATGTTGTAACTCCTTCCAATGTTAAATGTTAGTGCTTTATAAAAGCTTATTTTATGTATCTAATTTTACCATAACAGGTACTATTTATCAAGACGAAATTATGTATACTTTTGGAAAAGAAAACGAAACATGACAGGTAAGAAAGAGAAAATACATCTCTTATTTTAATTACCATTAAAATTAAAAAATAGTTCACAAAGATAAGTATTTCTGTGGTATTATATAAAATACGTGGCATTTGTGGTATCACAGGAGTCATAATTAAGAAAAGAAAGGGAGAAGCCTTCTTAATTTAAATTTATAGGATAGAATTCTACAAGCTGATAAGATAAGCGAAGAAGAGAGACATAAAGACAGACATTAATATTAATATAGAGAAGAATGTCGAGGCATTCTTGAATTTATCCTATGTAATTATAGAATGTAATTATAGAAGGCAGATTAACTATGGCAGAAAAAATTATTGCAGTTTCCGCAGGAAGAGAAATCACAGAAACAGAATTTAACGAATTTTTAAGCAAGCTTCCAGAACAGCAGCAGGCTTATGTAGCAACAGAAGAAGGAAGAAAGCAGGCATTAACTCAGTATGCAAACTACTTCTTATTTGAGAAGCTTGGATATGACAAGAAGTATGATCAGGATGAAGCTTTTATTGCTACAATGGAAGCAGTGAAGAGAGAACTTTTAGGTCAGTATGCTTTAACTCAGGAGATCAAAGATATCCAGGCAACACAGGAAGAGTGTGAGGCATATTATAACGAGCATAAAGCAATGTTCGTAAAAGAAGCAAAGGCTACGGCAAAGCACATTCTTACAGAAACAGAAGAAGAAAGTAAGAAAGTATTAGAAGAGATCGAAAGTGGTGCTAAGACATTTGAAGATGCTGCGAAGGAATATTCCAAATGCCCATCAAAAGCACAGGGTGGAAGTCTTGGAACATTTGGACGCGGACAGATGGTAAAAGAGTTTGATGAAGCGGTATTTACTGCAGAAGTTGGTAAGATTATCGGACCAGTAAAGACAGACTTCGGTTATCATTTAATCTGTGTAGATGAGCTGACAGGTGGAGAACAGTCTGAATTTGCAGAAGTTTACCCACAGATTATGCAGCAGCTTACAACAGAGGCACAGAACAAGAAGTATATGGAAGTACGCCAGGCAATGATTGAAAAATACGGTCTTGAATTCAAATGATGTTAGGGTTATAATAAGTTCGTATAACTTAGGGCGATGCGACCATACATCGACAACTGCGTAAGCAGATATTTATATTTATGGAGGTTAATAATTATGGCATTAGTATCAGCAAAAGAGATGCTTCAGAAAGCAAAAGCAGGACATTATGCAGTAGGACAGTTCAATATCAATAACCTTGAGTGGACAAAGGCAATCCTGTTAACAGCAGAAGAATGTAAATCCCCAGTTATTTTAGGTGTATCCGAAGGTGCGGGCAAATACATGGCAGGATACAAAACTGTTGTAGGTATGGTAAACGGAATGTTAGAAGAGTTAAACATTACAGTACCAGTAGCACTTCATCTTGACCACGGTTCATATGAAGGAGCTAAGAAGTGTATCGAAGCTGGATTCTCCAGCATCATGTTTGATGGTTCTCATCTTCCATTCGAAGAGAACGTTGAAAAGACAAAAGAATTAGTAGCAATCTGTAACGAAAAAGGAATGTCTCTCGAAGCAGAAGTTGGTTCTATCGGTGGAGAAGAAGATGGCGTTGTAGGAATGGGCGAATGTGCAGATCCTCAGGAATGTAAAGCCATCGCTGATCTTGGTGTAACAATGTTAGCAGCAGGTATCGGTAACATCCACGGAAAATACCCAGAAAACTGGGCTGGATTACAGTTCGACGTATTAGATGACATCCAGAAATTAACTGGAGAAATGCCTCTCGTATTACACGGTGGTACAGGAATCCCAGAAGATATGATTAAAAAAGCTATTTCCCTTGGCGTTTCTAAGATTAACGTAAACACAGAGTGTCAGATTTCTTTCGCAGAAGCTACACGTAAATATATCGAAGCAGGCAAAGACTTAGAAGGAAAAGGATTTGACCCTCGTAAGTTATTAGCTCCTGGTGCAGAAGCAATCAAAGCTACTGTAAAAGAAAAGATGGAAATCTTCGGTTCTATCGGAAAAGCTGAATAATTAAATAGGAATTTTCTATAGACAAGGGATACGCTCCCAAAGAAAGAAGAACCCCTATATTTGTGACTCTATCGCTGTGGGTTGAATGTTCGCTTCAAGGCTCGCATTCAATCCTCGCTCTAAGGCCACAAATATAGGGGGTTCTTCTTTCTTTGGGAGCTGTTTTTTGTTGGAACGGAAATTACTATTTAATGTTGAAGGGATTTGCAAAAGAAAACGGGAGAGGCGGGCTACCGAGAAACAAAATATTAAAGAATTGACACTTGAATTATTATTGTAATAGATGGATAATATTTGTTCATTTACTCATGCAATAAAATAATTTAATTTCGTCATTTTTATTAAAATGATGAAATTGAGTTGACAATGATGAAATTGAAAAATAGAATTGAGTTATATCAGATGTGAGATGACTCCCACCTCTGCAGGTGGCGAGTAACAAATCAAAAGTTGCAGGAAGTGATTATTAAGACATTTGCAGAGAATGAAGTGACAAAATTAGATATATCTAATAATGAATTTTTAAAGATGTTTCTTGCTGCAAAGCGGATAGAAGGGTGTTTAGACCGTACAATAAATTATTATGAAGCAACAGTAATGCATTTATTATCTCAGATAGAGATAAATGTTCGTAAAATAACGACAGAAGAGATACGAGAGTACTTATCCAACTATCAGAAGAGAAATAACTGTTCAAATGTAACAATAGACAATATACGGAGAAATATTTCAAAGACAGCACATCAAAAATATATGTCTTAGAAAGAAAATATTAGGTTTTTAAATACCAGTACGCAAGAAAGTACGTAAGTTAGTACGCAAGTTAAAGGGGGAGACGTATGGAAGGATATAAACCACCATTTACAATTACAAACAGTATATTATCTTATGTAGCATCCATTTCAGAAAAAGTCGGGCGTATTACAGTAATGAATAATATGGAAAACAAACCTCATCTTAGAAGAAATAATCGTATTAAATCTATTCACTCTTCTTTAAAAATTGAAGCAAATTCCCTTTCTTTAAGTCAGGTGAGGGATGTAATTAATGGAAAGTTAGTTCTTGGTGAGCAAAAAGAAATACAGGGAGTCAAAAATGCATATAATGCCTATGAAAAAATTGCTGAAATAAATCCTTATAGCATTAAAGACTTAAAAAAATTTCATGGTATTATGACAAAATATATTATGGAAGAATCTGGTGCTTTTCGTAGGGGAGAAGAAGGAGTATTATGATGCAATAGCAAAATGTCATGTCGAAGGAGAATCTACACTTTTTATTGAGTTTATGCTATCTCAGATTGATAAGATTTTAGATGAGCTTTCTAATCAGATGGATGAAGATAATGGACAACTTACAGAATCTATTAAAAAACTGTTGAATGTTATGGAATATGATGTGCCATATACGAGCAAAATGCTTATGGAAAAACTAGGATTACATTCAAAAGAGGGATTCCGTAGGAACTATTTACGTCCAGCAATAAAAATGAATTTAATTAGAATGACGATACCTGATAAGCCGAATAGTAGAAATCAGAGATATGTGAGGGATTGATAAAAATTCGGATTTGCGGAATTAAGATGAAGGTAAGAATAGGGGATTTAACAAAGATAAGGACGGGAAAATTAGATGCGTATCAACGCACGTATATAATTGAAGACAATGGAAGTCACAAAATATATGTTCCATATCTTTATTATTTTATCGAAAGATATATTGAAGAACTGAGAAAACAGGCTATTGGTGGGGTAATAAAGTATATAGAATTAGGAAATCTTACAGAGGCTGTAATAGAATTACCATCAATTGAAGATCAAAAAGCAATAGTTAGAATATTGGAAAAGTCAAGGAAGATTTTAAATTTAAGACATAATGAATTAGTTGTTTTAGATAAACTCATCAAAGCCCGATTTGTCGAGATGTTTGGTGATTGCGAGAAGCTGGTATCGTTAAATAATTTGTGCTTAATAATTACTGACGGTACACATCAGCCACCTAAATTTCAGAATAGAGGTATTCCGTTTATTTTAGTATCAAATCTTTCAAAAAATACAGTTACCTATGATACAGAGAAGTATATTAACGAAGAAACTTATAATAAACTTTATAAAAGAACTCCTATTGAGATTGGAGATGTGTTGCTTTCAACAGTAGGTTCTTATGGACATCCTGCGGTAGTTGTTGAAGATAAAAAGTTCCTTTTTCAAAGGCATATTGCGTATTTGAAACCAAAACGAGATATGATAAATAGCTTTTATCTTCATAGTGCATTATTATCACCTAATGGACAGCGTCAAATTGAAGAAGTGGGATATATGAATGAGTTTATAGATGATTATGACGAAATTATCTGTTATGGTATTTCATTTTATAAAAAGACTTGTCTTGTAAAGATATCACTACAATGAATACAGTAGTCTTCTGCTCCCTCCCCTTCTTTCCCCAAAGACTATTTCATTCATTCCATGTGGAGCCAAAACACAGAAAAAAGAAATAATGCCCTATCCCAGATGCGACTACAGAGCAGATGGGATAGGGCATTATTTATTTTTTCGTCTGTTTTTTTCAATTAAATTAATTCAGTCGACCATATATTTTGGTTTCTTCATAGAGCCAATCGGCCAGTTCGTCATTATAATCTCCTGGCAGGCATCGCCATGTCCAGTTTCCGCCCAGTGTAGAAGGTGTATTCATTCTGCCTTCTACTCCAAGTCCAAGAAAATCCTGCATCTGCATAATCGCAGTATCGGCAACACTTGCCCAGGCACAACGCATCATACCAATATGATAACCTTCTTCTTTTGTAAGACGGAGGTAGCGAATGGCATTGTTTTGGAATTCTTCCGGAGCGGTTTCAAACCAGCCAAGGATGGTATCATTATCGTGTGTTCCTGTGTATACAATACAATTATTTGGATAGCAATGTGGAAGATAACCGGAACCGGTATCTCTGCTGTCAAAGGCAAATTCAAGGACTTTCATTCCTGGAAATCCAGTGGCTGCTAAAAGTTGTTTTACGGAGTCTGTTAAGAATCCGAGATCTTCTGCAATAATAGGCAGTTTGCCAAGTTTGTTCTCGATCGTAGTGAATAAATCCATGCCAGGACCTGGTTTCCAATGTCCATTTTTGGCGGTGGAATCACCGTATGGAATGGCATAGTATTCATCAAATCCGCGGAAGTGGTCGATGCGGATCACATCGTAGATTTTCGACTGGTAAGCAATACGGTTTACCCACCATTGGTACCCAGTTTCTTTCATATAGTCCCAGTTGAAAAGAGGGTTTCCCCAAAGCTGACCGTCAGCGGAAAATCCGTCGGGTGGGCATCCGGCAACTTCGATTGGACAAAGGTTCTCATCAAGCTGGAATTCTTCCGGATGTGCCCAAACGTCAGCGCTGTCGTAAGAAACATAAATAGGC
>UMFX01043936.1_pt1 | contig 19464 bp, 11 predicted proteins | sample 1965131 | NCBI WGS metagenome assembly UMFX01 (sample SAMEA4836058, study PRJEB28245) | human gut metagenome | biome: gut microbiome; material: fecal sample | place: Denmark | collected 2008 | reverse complement strand
AAATTTCTGCTTTTCGTTTCTTTAGTCCCTCAAATTAGCATTTAATCCTCATTCTCACCAACTGTAGATTTAGATAGTCAGAAAAAAGAAAAAATATCCTATCCCAGATGCGGCTTGGGAGTGTGTTTAAGATGCGGATGAGCATCTTAAATACAGCGACTACAGAGCAGATGGGATAGGGTATTTTTTCTTTTTTCGTCTACACAAAATCTACAAATCAGTTCCTATCTTCTTACCTTGACTCCTTTTCCGTCTCTTCCCATGAGTCGTATCTTACTAAATACCAGTTCTTTTTCTTTATAAATAATAGATGGGGTATCTTCCTCTTCCACTCCGGTAAGATATATGTGCTTGACATGATCCTGCTCCTGAAGCTTCATACCGCGGATACCGATTGCTCCTTTTTTCTTTCTTGTTACTTCTTCTAATGGAAAACGAAGGAAATAACCTTCTTCACTCTGCATAATGATCTGTGCATTAGTGATACCTTCTTTGGCGCTGACAATTCGTACTGCCGTTAAAGTATCCCCTTCTGCTAACTTTGTAGCAGCGACTGTTTTTTTCTGTACAATAAATTCTGCTCCATCAACAAGCTTTACCATAGATGCGGCAGTAACAAATAATAAGGAGGACTCTTTTAGTGTCCGATCCGGTGCAATTAAAAGAATCTGTTCATTTCTACTGTCATAATTCCCAATATTATCAAGCGGGGTTCCTTTATCCCGGAGTCGTCCTGATGGAATATCCTGCACTTTTATCTGATGCATCACACCTGTATCAGTAAATACACAGACTTTATCGGTATTCATACAGTGAACGCTATGACGGTATTCTTTTAAGACGGTTTCTTCATTTCTCTCGTACGTACTCTTATCAAGAATCTTAGAATAGCCGAAACGATCCATGACAAATACAACTTCTTTTTCTTCAATCGGCAGTGCTTTTACAACTGCAGCCTTTGCATTGGTAAGTTCTGTTTTTCTTTCAAATCCATAGATTTTTTTGATTTTTTCCAGATCTTTTTTCATCACTTTCTTCATGGAAGCCGGATGCTCTAAAATATCCTGATATTTATCTATCTTTTTAAGGATTTCTGCGTATTCTTCCTGTAATGCCATAATCTCAAGACCGATCAGTCGATACAGACGCATCTCAAGAATAGCAGAAGCCTGCTTTTCTGTAAAACAAAGCTTTGAAGCTTCTTTTTTCGATTTCTGTGTCTTAAAAGTAATATTGTCTGTTTCTCCATGAATCAGACAGCTCTTTGCATCTTTTAAGCTCTTGCTGCCACGAAGAATTTCTATGATCAGATCAATCATATCGCTTGCTTTGATCAGACCTTCTTTAATTTCTTTTTGTTCTAATTCTTTTTTCAGAAGTGTCTCATACTTTCTTGTGAGTACTTCGTAATGGAATCTTGTATGGTAGCTTATGATATCTTTCAGGCTTAAAAGTTCCGGTCTTCCATTCGCAATAGCGAGCATATTTACCCCAAAAGTATCTTCTAATCTCGTCTTCTTATATAGAAGATTCTCAAGGCGCTCTACATCTGCATTCCGGCGAAGTTCTAATACAATACGGATACCTTCTTTTGAAGACTCATTAGAAACATCCACAATATCACTTGTTGTCTTATTCTCGATCAGACCTACCACATCTGCAATAAACTTACTGATATTTGCACCGATCATTGTGTATGGAATTTCTGTGATAACAAGCTTGTCTCTTTCTGAGCGCTTTTTCGCTTTTTCAAAATGAACCTTTCCTCGAAGTTTCATCTTTCCACTGCCTGTTTCATAAATATTCTTTAGCTCTTTCTGATTGACTACGATTCCACCTGTCGGAAAATCCGGTCCTTTTACATATTCCATCAGTTCTTCTGTCGTAATATCCGGATTATCCATATAAGCTTTCACTCCGTCTACCACTTCAGAAAGATTATGTGGAGGAATGCTTGTGGTCATGCCGACAGCGATTCCCTCTGCTCCATTAATCAAAAGATTTGGGATACGAACCGGAAGTACGACCGGCTCTTTTTCTGTTTCGTCAAAGTTTGACTGGAAATCGACCACATTCTTGTCCATATCCGCAAGGTAGACTTCCTGTGTAAATTTCTGAAGCTTTGCTTCTGTGTAACGCATCGCCGCCGCTCCATCTCCCTCGATCGAACCAAAGTTACCATGCCCGTCAACAAGGGGCATTCCTTTTTTAAAATCCTGTTCCATTACAACTAATGCTTCATAGATTGAGCTGTCACCATGTGGATGATACTTACCCATGGTATCTCCAACAATACGTGCTGACTTACGGTGCGGTTTATCGGCAGAAAGTCCTAACTCCTGCATCGCATACAGTACTCTCCGCTGTACAGGTTTCAAGCCATCCCTCACATCCGGAAGGGCACGCTGACAGATGACACTCATCGCATAATCAATATAAGACTTCTGCATAATATCAGAAAATTCTGTTTTTATAATCTGTTCAGACATATTTCTCTCCGTTTCTTTATTATGTACTTTCAAAATCTTTCTTTGTTTGACTTTACAAGAAAAAATTCCGAACGTACATTATTCTATAAATCCAGATCCGCATCCTTTGCATGCGTATGGATAAACTCTCTTCTCGGCGGAACTTCACTTCCCATCAACATCGATGTAACTTCTGATGCAAGTCTTCCGTCCTCAATCTCAACCTGTTTTAAGATACGTGTCTCTGGATTTAGCGTTGTTTCCCAAAGCTGCTCTGCATCCATCTCTCCAAGACCTTTAAATCGCTGTAGCGTAAAGTTACTCTTATGTGTTTTTCGATAATTCTCTAATGCTCTATCATCATAAAGATATTCTTCTTTTCCCCGCTTCGGAATTGCTTTATAAAGTGGTGGTGTTGCCAGATAAACATGTCCCTGATGAATGAGATCTGGCATAAAACGGTAGAAAAATGTAAGCAGCAATGTTGCAATATGTGCTCCATCTACATCAGCATCTGTCATAATGACAATCTTATGATACTTTAACTTGGAAATATCAAAATCATTGCCGTAGCCTTCTGAAAATCCGCATCCAAAAGTATGGATCATTGTCTTAATTTCCGCATTAGCAAGCACTTTATCCATGGATGCCTTCTCCACATTAAGAATCTTTCCACGAATCGGCAGAATTGCCTGTGTACGGCGATTTCTTGCTGTTTTAGCAGAACCGCCGGCAGAATCTCCCTCTACAATAAAAACTTCGCACTCTTCCGGAACACGACTCTCACAGTTTGCCAGTTTTCCGTTCGTATCGATAGAAAACTTGGACTTCGAGATGAGATTCGTTCTCGCTCTCTCCTCTGCTTTTCGAATCTTTGCAGACTTTTCCGCACAGGCAATCACCTTTTTCAGTTCTTCTAAATTCCTGTCATAATATAACGTCAGTTCTTCCCCAAGTACTTCACTAACTGCTTTTCCAGCATCCGGATTGTCTAGCTTCGTCTTAGTCTGTCCTTCAAATCTTGGATCTTTATGCTTAACAGAAAGAACTGCGGTCATACCGTTACGAACATCTGCACCGGTAAAATTCTTATCTTTTTCTTTTAAAATCCCCAGTTCTCTCGCATACTGATTCATAACAGACGTAAACTTTGTCTTAAATCCAGTAATATGAGTTCCACCTTCCATCGTACAGATATTATTGCAGAATCCCATAATTGTTTCCTGAAATTCATCTACATACTGAAAAGCCGCTTCCACCTCAATATCATCGATCTTTTTCTTAAAATAAACAATCTCACCAACTGCCGGCTTTCCCTTATTCAAATCTCTGACATAAGCCTTTAATCCTTCTTCTTCATGAAAAAGGACGGTTTCCTCTTCTCCTGGTCTTCTATTCTCAAAAGTAATAGATAATCCAGGATTCAGATAAGCAGTCTCATGTAATCTGCTCTTAATGGATTCCGCCTTAAAGTATGTTTTATCAAATATTTCTCCATCTGGTAAAAAAGTAACACTCGTTCCCGTATCGCCTTTTCGACACTTGCCGATGACTTCCAACGGTGCTACTGCTTTTCCTCTCTCGTACATCTGCTGATACACCTTACCATCTGACTGTACCTTCACTTCAAGCCAGACAGAAAGTGCATTAACAACGGAGGCTCCTACTCCATGAAGGCCACCGGAAATCTTATAACCTCCCGTACCAAACTTACCTCCGGCATGCAGCATAGTAAATACCATCTCTACTGCCGGAATTCCTGTCTTATTATTAATTCCTGTAGGAATACCTCGTCCATTATCCCGAATCGTTGCCGTTCCGTCTTCTTCAAGAATCACCTGAATATTACTGCAATACCCCGCCAGATGCTCATCTACAGAGTTATCTACAATCTCATAAATAAGGTGATTAAGACCTCTGGTAGAAACACTTCCGATATACATTCCCGGACGCTTTCTTACCGCTTCTAGTCCCTCAAGAACTGCAATGCTATTCGCATTATATGCCATCTGTTCTCCCATAAATACCTCACAATTTTATTATAATTACTTACCTTTATACATATCTTCTCATAGATATTCACCTGTAAATATCCACTTATAAATGTTTACTTTCTATGTCCCTTTTTATAGGAAGGAATCTGCTGCTGCCAGTCAGGACAATCTGTATCATAATATAACTTATTCTCATAAATCATATTTATTTCACCATTTTTATATTCAAATGCCACCGAAGAGCAATTCTTTCCAAAAGGTGTCTTCCAAAACTGACTAAGAGAACGTCCTGTCAAATTAAGGATAAAACTTCTGACTACGCAGCCATGTGCCACAATAAGAACATTCTCTGCTTTCCCTTCCAATGGAATAATCTCCTCTTTAAAGAATTCGTCAGTTCGTCTTAAAACATCCTGGAAATATTCTCCATACTTTGCTGGGCGAAAATGTTCTGGATCAAGACGGAATCTCTGATAGCGTGTCATTGCCGGATTCTCCATAATCTTTCCGATACACTTTCCCTCGGAGGTTCCAAAACTCATCTCCTTCAGGCGGTCATCGCGGACAATCTCTATCGGACGGTCCATGCGAACAATCTGTGCCGTTTTATACGCTCTTTTTAACGGACTGGAAAAAATATGATCAAAAGGAATCTCCTTCATTCCTTCTGCTGTCATCTGCGCCTGCTCGATACCTTTAGGTGCCAGAGGAATATCAACCTGTCCCTGAAGCTTACTCCTCTTATTCCACTTTGTCTCTCCATGTCTCATTATATATATCTTCATCTGTAAAGCTCCCTTTTTTCTGAAAATTATTCATTCTGTAAAAATGCTTCTGCTATCTCTTTTAACTTCATTCCGTTAGACGCTTTTAATAAAAGTACGTCATCTGGATGTACATATGTTAAGAGATACTCCTGTAATTCTCCTCTTGTCTCAAAATGCTTTACAATAATTCTCGCATTATTGTCTTCAATACCTTTTAATATTTCTTCGGAAAGTTCACCGTAGGCAGCAACTTCATCTACCTGTGTCCCAGCAATAAACTTACCTACTTCATAATGATAATCCCTCTCCTTTTCTCCAAGTTCAAGCATATCTGCCAGTGCGGCAATTCTCCTGCCCTTCACACCTTCCATAGAAGAAAGTACCGAAATACTTGCCTTCATAGAATCTGGGCTGGCATTATATGTATCATCAATCAACGTACAGCTCTTTAATGTATGCATCTGCTGACGCTGTCCATGGAAAGTACTAAGTGCCTTCGCTGCCACTTCCATGTCAAGTCCCATCTGATGTGCGACCCCTAATGCAACTAAGGCATTACGTACATTATGCTCTCCCATAGTGCCAAGAACAACTTCCATATTCTTCTCTGCTTCGCCATCTTTGTAATAAAAATGAAACAGGGTCTGTCCATCCCGCACACGTACTTCTTCTGCTCGATAATCACATTCCTTATTCAGTCCATAAAAAAATGTTCTGTGAGAAAGCTTTCCACGATATGGTGCAAGGAACTTATCATCTCCATTCAAAAAGACTATACCATCTTCCGGAAGTCCCTTTACAATATCCATCTTCTCCAGACAAATATTCTCCTGAGTTTTCAACTGTGCAATATGACTTACTCCAATCATCGTCACAACTGCTATATTCGGACGAATCATATTGGTAAGCTTCTCAATCTGCCCTCTTTCACTCATGCCAATTTCAAGAACGGCAATCTCATCTTCCGCTGTAAGATGAGAAAGAGTTAATGGTACACCAATCTGACTATTCTGATTCCCGATCGTCTGGAATACCCTCTTCTGTGAAGCTAATGCTGTGCTAATCATCTCTCTTGTTGTTGTCTTTCCAACACTTCCTGTTACAGCAACAACCGGAAGATTCATACGATTCCTGTAAAATGTTCCTACCTTCTGCATCGCTTCTACTGTATCTGCCACTTTAATCCATGGCTTATCCTCAAAACCAGTTAACGGCTTATCATGCTCTGATGTAAACGTCGCACCATTTATCTTAAGTGCGCCATCAATAAACTTATGTGCATCCACTCTCTCCCCGATGATCGGTACAAAAATGCTATCCTCGTTACCGGAACGTGAATCGATTGAAAACTCCTTGATTACTTTATTCTCATCTCCACATAAAAGCTGTCCTTCGGCAGCCTTTACAATATCTTTAATTGTTATATTCTCCATGATTATTCTCCTGATAAATAAATACTATCTTTAGTCAATTAAAATCTCTCCAGGAAATTCTAACATAACATATGATACAAACTTGCTGCTCGCCACCTGCAGAGGTGAGAGTCATCTCCCATCTGATATCTTACAGCAATCTGTAAACAGATGCAAGAGCAGTCCTTTTTTCCAAACATTTGTTCTGACATATTATACATCATCAAAATTAAAATTTCAAGATGAAATTCTATAGAGATTTTATGAAGCTTTATAAAAGCTCATAACATCCATTCCATAATGCAATGTAGAAGCAATTATAGCCAAATAAAAAATTAAACAATACGCACAAAAAAGCATGATATAACAACTGCCTCCTGTCAATGCACGATGATGCGCTGCATCCATCGCTTGCTCTAAGGCGCAGTTATTATATCATGCTTATTTATTTTAGTTTTTGGCAAAATAGCTATTTAAGTAAAAACTTTATGCACAATGACCTTTTTTCTCGATAACTTCAATTACCGAATCAACATACTTTTCACATTCTTCCTTTGTTTCCGCTTCTACCATAACACGTATCACTGGCTCTGTACCACTTTCACGAACAAGAATTCTTCCTGTCGCTCCAAGTGTTTCTGCAACCTGCTTTACTGCTGCCTGTACGTCAGCATCATTCTGTGCTTCCGGTTTACTCTTCACACGTACATTCTTAAGTACCTGCGGATAAATACGAACCGGTGATGTCAATGCTGCTAAAGACTGCTTCTTCTCTAACATTACTTCCATCATCTTAATGGCTGTAAGGATTCCGTCTCCGGTTGTTGCATATTTACTGAAAATAATATGTCCTGACTGTTCACCGCCGATACGATGTCCATTCTGTACCATATTTTCGTAAACATATTTATCTCCAACCTGTGTCTTTTCATAATCAACACCAAGTTCGTCAAATGCTTTATACAATCCAAAGTTTGACATAATTGTTGTTACGACTGTATTATTACGAAGTTCACCTTTTTCTTTAAGATATCTGCCGTAAACATACAAAATGAGGTCTCCATCTACAACGCTTCCATTCTCATCAACAGCGATACAACGGTCTGCATCCCCATCGAAGGCGAATCCCACATCAAGCTGATTCTCTTTTACAAACTTCTGAAGCACTTCGATATGTGTAGAACCGGCATTCATATTAATATTCAGTCCGTCTGGCTGTGCATTGATCACATAGGTCTTTGCTCCTAATGCGTCAAAAACACTCTTTGCGATCATCCAGGAACTTCCATTAGCACAGTCCAACCCTACTTTCATATTCTTATAGGAACGTGTTGCAAGAGAGATCAAATAACCGATGTAACGATTTCTTCCTGCGGAATAATCAACTGTACATCCAATCTGATCACGTACTGCCATCGGAATTTCTAACTTACCATCAATATAATCTTCCACTTTAAGGATCGTTTCCTCATCCATCTTCTCGCCTTTAGAATTAATGAGTTTAATTCCATTATCATAGTATGGATTATGGCTTGCAGAGATCATGATACCACAATCAAAATCTTCTGTTCTTACTACATAAGAAACGCTAGGTGTTGTTGTTACGTGCAGTAAATATACATCTGCTCCTGAAGCTGTAAGCCCTGCTACTAAAGAATATTCAAACATATAGCTTGAACGACGTGTATCTTTACCAATTACAACTTTGCATTTCTCTTCTTTATCTTTACCATAATACCAGCCAAGAAAACGACCTACCTGATACGCATGCTCTACTGTTAGATTTACATTTGCTTCTCCGCGGAAACCATCTGTTCCAAAATACTTACCCATTCTCTTCTCCTATCAGCTATTACTTATTGTTCTTTTTACATCTTATTCCCGTATTTTTTTAATATATCCAAGAATATAGCCAGAAAATACAGGCACCGTTATATTACGTTCTGCATATTTTCATATTTTCATTTGCATATTTTAACTTATGTATGATAACACTATTCATGGCGTAATGCAACGATTGGATCTAAATTAGCTGCTTTTACTGCCGGAAGTAATCCAAATACTACTCCGATTATTGTAGAAAATGCAATTGCCAGAATAACTGCCGGTATACTGATTGCAATTGGAACATTTGATATCTTTCCGATAACTTCTGCTAATGCAATACCGGTAATCGTACCAATGATACCTCCAAGACTGGTCAGTACTGCTGCTTCTGTTAAGAACTGTGCCAGTATTCGATTCTTTCTCGCACCGATTGCCTTTTTCAAACCGATTTCTCTTGTACGCTCTGTTACGGATACAAGCATAATATTCATAACACCGATACCACCAACTAATAATGAAATACTTGCGATCCATATTAACTGTTTATTTGTCGTTGCGCTTACCTGCTGACTTTCTTCTGCGGTCTCATTCATATTTGCCGCACGATATTTGATATCTTTATTTGTTACCGTTTCGTTTAATAAGGTCTGTGCTGCTTTTCCAACAGATGTCATATTATCTGTAGAATCTGCCAGCAGCTTTGCATTCTGTGGCTCATCATACTGCTGAACAATATTCCAGTCCACATCAGGAATTACAACAATACCACTCGCACTTCCGTCGTTATATACATAAGTATAATAATCCTCTACAGAATTAATTACCGGGCTGAAGGCGGTAGACTCTTCAATGACACCAACAACAATAAATGGCTCTCCTTTTATATCAATGGTCTTTCCTACCGGATTCTCATTTCCAAAAAGAGAGTCGGCTGCTACACTGTCTACTACTGCCACTTTACGATACTTCTCATAATCGCTCTCCGTAAAGCCTCTTCCTTTTTTCATTACATAACCACAGGTTCCAAGATAATGAGAATCTGCCCCGATCAACTGCCCACCGGAAAGCACTGTTGAATTATAGTAAATGTAATCTACCTGTGTACGTGACATATAAAGGGAAGCATCTTTTACATGAGAAAGCTCAGCTAACTGTTCACGCATGGCATCATCAAGAACAGGAATTCCCTTCGGAATTCCATATTCCATTTCTGCTGGATAGTTTCCACTTTCTGTTAACTGTACTGTTGTTGTATTGGTACCAGAACCGATCAGATTCTTTTTAATCTGTTCATTCGTTCCTTTAATTGTTGATACAATGGCAATAATTGCCGCAATACCGATAATGATGCCCAGCATCGTCAGGAAAGAACGCAGTCTGTGACTCCATACACCCTGAAAAGATAATCTTATATTTTCAAGCATCGTTCTCCTCCTTAATAAATCATTTCGCTGTCATCTTCGGAAATCTTCGTTTTAACTCCTTCTCTTAAGTTCTTTCCATAAGGGAAGGCAATGTTATCTTCATCTGTCAGTCCGGATATAATTTCCACATACTGGCCATTCATAGTCTTTCCAACTTTGACATACTGCTTCTTCAGACGCTTTGTCTTTTTATCACGAATATAAACATAATTCTTTTTGTCTTCTGTGCGGATATATGCTTTCTGAATATAGATTGCATTATCATTCGCTGTTCCCATAGACTTTGAACTATAAGAAACTTCGACAGAACCACCCGGACTCAAACCATCTGCATCTTTAATAAAGCCAATGACCGGATAATAAGAACTATTTGGATTGGAACTTCCTCCATCATTACTACTGTCTCCGGTAGGGAAATCCGAAATTTCCTTTACTTCTGCGGTATACTCATCTCCTGTATCACTAGATACACATTTGATCGTTCCACCAACCTTTATATTGCTAAGTTCCATCTCGCTAATCGAAGTCTTAACATACATTCCATCTGCTGCCTTAACTACGATAGCCGCCGAACCATCTGTAGGAACCGTTCCTTTATCGCATGAAGTAGTAACCGTACCGGCAATCTTTGCCTTAACTGTCGCTTTATCTACTTCTGCTTTTGCTTCATTGTAGTTAATCTGCGCTTCATGAAGATCTTGTTTGGCTTCAGAAATTTCATCTTCTTTTTCGGCAATTGCTTCCCTTAACTCTGCTGCAGTATAATTATTGCCATCATCACCGTCATTATCTCCACTGCCATCGTCAATGCCAGAACCGCCATCTCCATCATCACCGCCGTCTCCGCCAGTATTATCTCCACCGCTGGTATCCGCTTCTTTCACAACCAACGTTCTTGATATCTTAGTTTTAGAAATACCTTTTACATTCTTAACCTGCGCAGTAAGTGTAATAGAAGAAGACGGTTCTCCTTCATCTACATATAACCAAACACCAGACTTCGTCTTCTCAATACTTGTATACTTTGAAATATTATTTGATAAAGTCCATGTAACCTTACTCTGGTCATCCTCTCCATTTCCCCAGCTTCCATCTTTAGACACTACAGAAAAGAGATAGCCATTACCCGCTTTTACTTTCTTTCGATTCTGTTTAAACTTGATCTCCTTATCTGCCGCCGGCGTCGGTGTCTTATTTGTTGTTGGAACAGTATTTCCTTTATTCTCAGTTGTTGTAGCCGCTGAATCCTCTTTCTTTACTTTACTCTTTAAATAAGAAATCGTATACCCTGTCCCATCTGTAAGTTCCACTGTAAACTTACTGTCAGGTGTAATCTCTAATTTATTTGCATTTGCTGTATTCTCATTATCATAATCTGTCTCAGAAGCATATTCTATAAATTCCGCTGTTAACCCCTTCTTAATCAGATCATTAATCAGTGAACCGCTAATTTTCCCATCTTTAGGCAGATAGAATGTATACTTTCCATCTGCATCCTGCTGTCCATCTTCCAGACTTTCTGCCTTTAAATCTTTGTATGCAGCCCGTTCATTCAAATCATGAAGACTTTTTTCTTTTCCTTTGGAAACAGTATAATATGCATCTTCATCGAGATCTTTAAAAACTTTAGAAGGATTATATTCATATCGATCTTTTTCTTTTCCATTCTCATCAAATTCGATAAATGTAGCATATTTATTCTCTTTATGAAGACTAGAAATTACAGATCCTTTTACTAATCCATTTACATTTAAATAATAAATATAGGCATTTCCAGCGGAACTTCCATTTCCACTAGATGCATCTTTTTCACTGACCAGATCAATAGAATTGTGAAGAGTTTTTGTATCTCCACCTTCATTTAACTGATTGACCGTATAGCCATCTTCTGCATAAACATTCACTTTCGTACCTGGATCAAGTTCAAAGGTAGCGGATGGTTTTTTTGCTTCCTCTGATTTATAAGCACGAAATTCCGCATAACTTCCATCATTAATCAACTTCTTAATAAAGGAACCTTTTACTTTACCATCCATTGTTAAATTAAATATATACGGATCTTTTTCTGTGCCACTACCAGATGCTTTATCTGAAATATCATTCACACTGGATTTTAAGGAAAGTTTCGCATCATCCTTTCCTGATTCTTCTCCAGAACCACCTTCGGAGCCTGAGCTGCCTCCACTTCCAGAACCGCCTTCGGAACCGGAGCTGCCTCCACTTCCTGAACCACTTTCGGAGCCTGAGCCACTTCCACTTCCTGAACCACTCTCGGAGCCAGCGCTGCCTCCATTTCCAGAACCACTTTCGGAGCCTGAGCCACTTCCACTTCCTGAACCACTCTCGGAGCCAGCGCTGCCTCCATTTCCAGAACCACTTTCGGAGCCTGAGCCACTTCCACTTCCTGAACCACTCTCGGAGCCAGCGCTGCCTCCATTTCCAGAACCACTTTCGGAGCCTGAGCCACTTCCACTTCCTGAACCACTCTCGGAGCCGGCGCCACTTCCACTTTCAGAACCTGAGCCGCTTCCATCTGCCTCATTCGTAGCTTTCGAATTGCTCACTGCGGTAGTTCCATCCCTTTCCGCCTCTGCCATAAGGTAGCGAAGGCTTGTTCCCTTTATATCAGAAAGATTAACAGATGCATCCATCACTCTGCTGTTTCCCGTATCAATTGAACCAACTGTCTTTGTGTTTTTAAGCTTCTTTAATTCCTTCTCCATCTCAGCAATTTCCAACTCAGATGACTGCATCTGAAGCTTCTGAAGTTTTAAATCCAGTTCTTTTTCCGCAACATTATACTTCAAAAGAACATCGCCTTTTTTAACTTTATCACCTTTTTTGACATAAATCTTCTTTACTTTTTGTCCACCGGAAACATGTACTTCCTGTATAAAATCTGAAGTAAGCGTTCCCGTAAGAGAAGTATCTGTATCAAACCAGTCAGAACTGTTCAGCATACTTACCGGGAATACTTTTACTACAATTTTATTTCTCTTTCTTATAACAATAATGGAAGTGATTCCAACTGCCATAACGAGAACTAAAACTACAGCAAGCAGTATCTTCTTCTTTCCCTTCAAATCAGATCTCTCCTTCCCATGCATTCACTCCGAAATCTTTTTCTAATTCTGATGAAACACTTTCTGCTGCCTCACTCTGCACTTCGGACTGTTGTTTTTCTTTCTCTTTTCTTTCTTTATCTTCTACAATCTCTCCATCAAAAATATGAAGTACTTTTTTCGCATGATTGGCAATATTCGCATCATGCGTAATCATAATAATCGTAACACCTTCTTCATTTAACTGCTGAAACAGATTCATTACCTGAATACCGGAACGGCTGTCTAAAGCTCCGGTAGGCTCATCAGCAAGAATAATCTTAGGATTATTCACAAGTGCTCTGGCTATCGCCACACGCTGCTGCTGTCCACCAGAAAGCTGACTTGGACGGAAATGTACTCTATCCGCCAGTCCAACTCTTTTCAATGCCTGAAAAGCAATCTCTTTTCTTTTCTTCACCGGTATTCCTGCATAACTTAAAGGAAGTGCTACGTTATCAAGAGCGGTCTGCTTCGGAAGAAGATTAAAACTCTGGAATACGAATCCCAAAGTGTTTAATCGAAGATCCGAGAGACGATTTTCATTATAATCTACAATAGACTCCCCTTCTAAAAGAAATTCTCCCTTCGTCGGCCGATCCAGACACCCTATGATATTCATCAACGTTGTCTTTCCTGATCCGGAAGGGCCCATGATTGCCACATATTCTCCCTCATCAATAGAGATATTCACATCTTTAAGAACTGGTATGACAATCTTATCCTGCAAATAATTTTTATAAATATGTTTTAGTTCTAAAAGCATATGCTGTATGTCCTTTCTGATTAAGAATCTCTATTCTCCAAAGTCTGCAACATCACTGTCACTTGTTCCATCATCAACAGCATCTGAACTGTCACTTCCTGTATCGAAACTATCATCCCCTGCATCTGTGCCGTCATCTATACTTTCATCATAACCACTGTCATACGTATCTTCTCCATAATCAGAAGTATCTTCTTCATAGGAATCATAATCATCTGCTCCAAATGTTTCGGCATCATCGCTTGTCTGTTCTTCTCCATAGTCAGAAGTACTATCTTCCGGAGCAACTCTTGTAACCCGCATACCTTCTTTTAATGTACTGTCATCACATGCAATATAATCTGTTGTCTTGAGTCCACTCTTCACTTCGTACTCATCAAGATTCTCATCATACTCACCAACTGTAATCTCCTGAAGCTTCAGCTTATTATGAGAATCCAGCCATACATAATACCTACCGTTACTCTTCTTAATATAGGCAGCCGGCAGCCACATACCGTCCTTCTTCTCATCCTGGCCGTTATCTTGTTCAACAAGAACATGCTGTCCCATCATTAAGCCATTATCATCATCGAGCTTCACATAGAAATTATATTTCGATGCAGTCTCTCCTGTACTGCCATCTGAAGAATCATCATAAGCCATCTCATCGCTGCTCTCGGTAGAATCATCTGCAGTAGCATCTGTCTTGATACTGCTGATCGTTCCTTTCCAGGTCTGGGAATCATCTACTCTTGAACGTACAATAACCGGATCCCCTTCATTCAGGCTGTTAACATTCGTTTCACTGACCTTTCCTTTAATACGGTAGTTACCTACTGCAAGAATTGTCATATATGTAGAATCATCTGAACTTCCATCTCCGGAATCTGAACCATCATCTGAACTGTCATCACCTGAGGAAGAACTGCTTTCCAGAGAACTGTTTATCTTCTTTACAAGACCATTCATCTTACTCTTTACTGTAGCATCTTTAATATTCTTCTCTAATGTCTTGATCGTCTCTTTATTCGTCTTGATCGTATACTGATCTTTCTTAATCGTAGTCTGTGCTGTTAAAATCTGCGTCTGAAGCTGAATCTTCTCCGTAGCACTCGCAGACTTCAAATCAGACTGATAGGAACTGATATCTTTTGTCAACTGATTAATCTCATTCTGTAAAGTCTCTTGTTCCAGCTCTTTCTTTTCTTTTGAAAGCTTTAATTCCTGAGTATTATATTTAAACAGCTTATCTCCCTTTTTCACCTGATCGCCAACATTCACATAACGCTTCTCTACAGACATATCCGACTGTAAATTAATCTTCCATGAACTCTCTGCATCAACCGTTCCTGTATAACGATTATTCGCCCCGGCAGCCGTTCCAAGTCCTGTAATCTCACGAACAGATTCTACATACGCCTTTCCTTCGCTTGTACCACCCATATTCCGAATAACAAAAAAAACAACAGCTATCACTATGACTGCTGCCGTACCACAGATGAGCGCCAGCTTCTTCTTAGAAAACTTCTTCTTTTCCGGCTCCTGCAGAATAATCGCATCCTCATCACTGAGAAAACCTTCTTCATCATGATGTTCCTCTGCTAATTCTTCTGTCTGATTTTCTTCTTCCAGTGTATCTTCTTTCTTCCGATGCCAAAATCTTCTCTTCCTTTTTTCTGGCTTCTCATCTTCCTGTAACTCATCTAATTCTTTATCATATTCTTCTTCTGAAAAATCACTGTCCTCATCGATATATCCCATATCATCTTCATACAGATTAATATCTTTCTTCTTCCTCTTGTGGAAAAATCCTTTTTTCTCTTCTTTATCATTCACAGATGAATCCACGTTCAGCTCATCCATAAACTCCTGCCCATTCTTCTTCCGAAACATACTTACCTCCTTAATACTCTTATGTGCTCTCGGAATCTTTTTGTACTTAATCTGTGAGAAGATTTTTATTAGACGTACCCAAGTTTTTGAGGCATACACAGTGCGTTCATTGATAAAATATGGGTGCAACCAACAAAAAATCAATCACAAAGGTATATACATACAGTGAAGACTCCAACAGTACATTCTTTATAAAAAGCCTATCAAAGCTTTAAAATAGTCGCTTGAAACTTTTTTATATAATATCACAATTACTCTGAAAAATCATCAAACATTATCATAAATTAAAAGAATGTTCACATTTTTATTATACATAACAAAAACATTCCCTGGCTACTTAATAATTATTAAGAATGGATTTTAAGGTATAGCCTTTAGTATAGAAAAAAGGAAAACGATATACCCCATCTGCTCTATCCTTGCTGTGTTTAAAATACTCACCTGCATTTTAACACTCTTTGAAGGAGCATCCTGGATATATCGTTTTCCTTTGTACTCTAAATCCTGCAAATCAACAGGAATGCCGGGGCATTCTTACACTTTCCACTGATTTGTAGCATTTATTTAATTTTCACACCTTTTCCAATTCCTTTTGTTTTTAAGAACTTCTGATATGCTTTCTTCTGTTTCTTTGGTACTTTAATCGTTGCTTTTGCATGAATTCCTTTAAATGCTTTCGCACCTATGGATTTCTTTGTAAGATACGTTGTCTTAATCGTAATACTCTTAAGATTCTTGCATCCACTGAATGCCTGTTTTCCAATGCTTCTTACACTTGCCGGGATGACAATCTTTGTTAACTTCTTGTTGTTGGCAAATGCTTTAGCTGCAATGGATGTTACCTGATACTTCACTCCATTTACAGTAATCGTTGATGGAACCGTTGCTTTCTTCGCTTTTTTATTTGCTTTATTATATTCAACTGTCTTATTACCATTTACTTTATATACTGCTTTGGATTTCTTATCTGTTACTTTAGCAGGCTGTGTTGGTTGCTGTGGTTGTGGTGTTGTATTTCCAGTACTTGGCTTATCATTTCCAGAAAGCTGTTTTCCTGTTGCCGGGATTACCTTCTGTGCTACTAATACCGTATTACATGCAGAACAGTGTTCTCCTTCTGTCTTACCCGGTGTTGTTTCTGTTGGCGCAACTGCCGGATCAACTACAACTGTATCCTTTCCATTTAATTTTCCTCTTTTCTTTTTAATATTTATCGTTATCGTATTTTATTGCAAAATACGTTATTTTTCATACTTAAACAGCGGTTTTTTATGACAATAGTGCCAGTTTTTATTAACTTTTTCAACAAACTTTTGGCAAATTAACGAAAACAGACCTGGGTTCTGTTTGTTGGTAGTTCGTGAAACTTGTTGGAAGATTTTTGGGAGGGAATAGAAAGGACAGGCAAAGGAGAATTTCCATTTTTGCCAACTGTGGATTTAGAACAGTCAGAAAAAAGAAAAAATACCATATCCCAGATGCGGCTTCGGAGCGTGTATAAGATGCGGACAAGCATCTTATACACAGCGACTACAGAGCAGGTGGGATATGGTATTTTTTCTTTTTTCGTCTACACGAAATCTACTAATCAGGTTTAATCTACTAATTTATCTAATTCTTTTACATATTCTGTTTCAGTAGCTACTTTATGATTTGCTTTTGTAGCATAAATCTTTACAGCTCCCTGAGACTTCTTAATTGGCTGCATTGTTCCAGCTCCGGCTACACAACCACCTGGACATGCCATACCTTCTATCAGATAGCCATTATATTTGCCTTTGGATGCCATCATCATAAGCTTACGACATTCCTCTAAACCTTCTGCGTTAGCTACCTTGATTTCTTTATCTGGATATTCTTTCTTGATTACATCAACTACAGCCTGTGCTACTCCACCAGATACGGCAAAGTTTCTTCCGTCTGCGGATACATCGTTAACACCGTCTACGTCTTCATGCATTGCTTCAAGATCTAAGTCTTTTGCTGCGAAAATTCCACTCATTTCCTCGAAGGTAAGTACGAAGTCTACTTCACTTCGAACGGTTCTTCTCATCGCTTCAAGCTTCTTCGCTGCACAAGGTCCAATAAATACGACTTTGGCATCTGGTGTGTGATTTTTAATTAATCTTGCTGTTAATGTCATTGGTGTTAATGCCATGGATACACAGTTTGCATACTCTGGGAAGAGCTTCTTAGCCATTACGGACCATGCCGGACAACAAGATGTTGCCATAAATGGAAGTTCTTCCGGTACTTCTTTTAAGAAGTCTTCTGCTTCCTGTTTCGCACATAAGTCCGCTCCGATCGCTACCTCAAGTACATCGGCAAATCCGAGTTCTTTCATGGCTGCACGAAGCTTTTCCGGTGTTACCTTTGGTCCAAACTGTCCTACGAATGCAGGTGCTACTGCAGCATATACCTTTTCACCGGACTGGATTGCCTTGATTACCTGATAAATCTGGGACTTATCAGAAATTGCACCAAATGGACAGTTTACAAGGCACATTCCGCAGGATACACATTTATCATAATCAATCGTTGCTTTTCCGTTCTCATCAGATGTGATAGCATTCATACCACATGCTTTTGCACATGGGCGTTCCTGAACAATAATCGCATTATAGGAACATACAGTAGCACAACGTCCACATTTGATACAGGCATCCTGATCAATGATGGACTTACCGGTTACGCGATCAAGAGAGATTGCCTTCTTTGGACATACTTCCATACAAGGATGTGCCAGACATCCCTGACATCCATCTGTTACATGTACTTTCTTTTCCTCACATGCATTACATGCGAACTTAATTACGTTAATAAGTGGTGGAGTATAGTAGCCTTCTGGCTTATCTGCCTCCATAATTCCATCAGATACCGGTGCTGGTTCTGCTGCTCCTCTGTATGGCAGACCCATTGCCATTCGGAGTCGTTCTCCTACGATTGCCCTTTCAAGAAAAACGTCATTTCTGAAATTACCGGTTTCACCAGGTATGATTTTATAAGGCAGCGCCTCAATCTTTTTATCAACAGGTCCCTCTTCATAAGCCATTTTAGCTACTTCAGTAAATACAGCATGTCTGATTTCCTGAATTCTTGTTTCTACTCCTCTCATAGATACCTCCCTAGTTTGTTAAAGTCATAATTACCCTTAAATTTATTGTGTTAACTATATCACAAACAATAGCTTATGAGAATATATGTATCCAATTTTGTACAACTTTTTTGCTATGTTTTTCATTTTGTACAAAAATCTACTCTTTTTTTAATGACAAAAAAAGAGAGGAAACTCCCAGTTTTGATGTTAACTGGTGAATTCTCTCTCTTTTTAATATATCTGTTATTATTTTATCATAATCGTTCTGCTAAAATAAACCACAATTCAAAAGCAGACTGAAAACTGGATACCTGACATCCTTGAATTCATCCGACATTACATCTCTGCAAGAAGCTTCTCTACCGTTACAAGCTTTGTACATGTTACAAATAATGCTGTCGCGATTGATAACTCTTCTGTAGAAGGTAAGGTAGGAGCGATTCGGATATTAGAATCTTCCGGATCATTACCATATGGATATGCTGCACCCGCACCTGTAAGTACAAGACCTGCCTCTTTACATTTAGCTACGATTGCCTTGGCACATCCCTTCTGGGCATTAAAGGAAATGAAGTATCCGCCAACCGGTTTGCTCCAGGATGCGATTTCTAACTCACCAAGTTTTTTTTCTAATGTCTCTAATACTGCCTCAAACTTTGGACGAATGATCTCGGCATGTTTCTTCATATATTCTTTCATTCCGTTAATATCTTTAAAATATCTTACATGACGT
>UMFX01045190.1_pt1 | contig 19517 bp, 22 predicted proteins | sample 1965131 | NCBI WGS metagenome assembly UMFX01 (sample SAMEA4836058, study PRJEB28245) | human gut metagenome | biome: gut microbiome; material: fecal sample | place: Denmark | collected 2008 | reverse complement strand
GTTCGAATCCCTTCGTGGACGCCATTTAATAAACAACAACCTTTGGGTTGTTTTTTATTTTATGTAAATATTTTTATAAACAAAAAGAGATTTCAAAATAGCATCCTTGAGAAATCTCTTTTTATGCATTTAAATTAAATCTATCAAAAAACGCATATGGTAACAAAACATAATGTATAAACTATGTACATATATTTACGTCTTATTCTAGCAAAAAATCATATGGTAACAAAACCATCAACATACATACCTTCAGCTTTACCAGGTCTTATTCTAGCAAAAAATCATATGGTAACAAAACTAATTCCTAAATGTCGTGGTACGTTTATTAGTCTTATTCTAGCAAAAAATCATATGGTAACAAAACTTGAAATTTTAGCACAGTAGGGCTTTCTACGTCTTATTCTAGCAAAAAATCATATGGTAACAAAACAAAGTCAATGACAAATTTAACGGAACAAATGTCTTATTCTAGCAAAAAATCATATGGTAACAAAACCATACTCATATTGATTTATAAATATTTGATGTCTTATTCTAGCAAAAAATCATATGGTAACAAAACATTAACTTCATCGCTATTCAATCTTTCCCTGTCTTATTCTAGCAAAAAATCATATGGTAACAAAACGAACATCAACTCTTTGAGCTGTCTCCTCTTGTCTTATTCTAGCAAAAAATCATATGGTAACAAAACAATCTTTGAGTCCAGCCCCCACTACAGTGTGTCTTATTCTAGCAAAAAATCATATGGTAACAAAACTGGATGCAGTAGATGTTGATGAAACTAATTGTCTTATTCTAGCAAAAAATCATATGGTAACAAAACATATAGTATATATCTTTTTTCTTTATTTGTGTCTTATTCTAGCAAAAAATCATATGGTAACAAAACGAATGGAAACGTTTTACACATGAGTTTGATGTCTTATTCTAGCAAAAAATCATATGGTAACAAAACTGGTGGGGGCATCAAACAATTGGCACAGTAGTCTTATTCTAGCAAAAAATCATATGGTAACAAAACTATAGCCGACCCTAGTTGTAGATGATGCATGTCTTATTCTAGCAAAAAATCATATGGTAACAAAACAACGAGACAATCAAAGTTCACAATTTTCAAGTCTTATTCTAGCAAAAAATCATATGGTAACAAAACCTGAATGGGCTTTGGGTACAAAGACCGTCAGTCTTATTCTAGCAAAAAATCATATGGTAACAAAACTAAGATTAGTAGATCCATAACCTTTATCTTGTCTTATTCTAGCAAAAAATCATATGGTAACAAAACAAGGTTCAAAATCATTATCATCATTATTTTGTCTTATTCTAGCAAAAAATCATATGGTAACAAAACAAGCAAGAAAATCATTTAGTTCAGTTTCGTGTCTTATTCTAGCAAAAAATCATATGGTAACAAAACCTCAAATACATGTTACCATATATTTAAAAATAATAAAATATTGAATATTTTATAGAGTTATAGATATATCAAGTTTAGCTTTTATATTATTTATTATCATTTCTTTTGCCTCCTGTAGTGTGCATACACCTTTATTTAAATAGATATTATATATTTGTTCATCATTATTTAAATCTACTATTAAATCATCAAATATATAAGTATCTTTGATATTTAAAACACTGTTTGTTTTATAAAACATAACAACAATAAAGCAATTTTTCATATTTATGAGATAGTCATTTATTTCTTTTGATAGATATGGTAATTCTATAAGACAAATTATTTTAGTTGTTTGATGTTTAGATATATAATCTATCATTTTAAGTTGAAATAGAATAATTTCATCATATGATAGATCATATTCATTTGCTTGATCTTCTTCTTTTAAAAATATTGGTAACAATATTTTTAAGAATTGTTTAGGTGTATATGTTATAAATTTTGGATATATTAATTCATTATCTAATTCATTTGTAAAAGATTCTAATAGAAGATTTATTGTATTGATTGTGTCTAAATTATCATCTTGTGCGATAAGTATCTCTAAATATCTAGCAATTAGAGAATGTGCTGTTAGTTTTAGATCATTTGTGATTGAATAATGATGGTTTATTTGATAGAAACTTATTTCTTTTACTTTTATTTCTTTATCATTTATCAAAACTTGTGCTTGTCCACTATTATTTATCGAATATTCGCTTTCTTTAGATAATAAAAATACTTCTTTTAAAATATTTACAAAATTATATTTTTCTTCAAAATCATTCCCTATACAATATTTTATATTATTTATTTGTAAGTCATATCTTTTATTTCCTTTTTTTAATGTTAATAGATTCATAATTTTATAAAAGAATCTGCATTTACTGTTTTTTCTTGATTAGAGACCCCACCAACAATAATTTCTATTTTAGAATATTGCTTTTCTGTAACCAATAACAATCTAATTTGTCCTTCTTTAGGAACATTCTTTTTTAATATATTTACATGTTTAACAGCAGCTTCTCTATTTGGAAAAATCTTACAATAAACAGAAAACTGCATCATCATATATCCATTCTTTATAAGATATTTTCTAAAATGTGTATATATTTTTACTTCTTTTTTTGTTTTCATGGGGAGGTCAAAAAATAATACCAATCTCATAAATTCATAAATCATATAAAATTGGTTTAGGAAATAAATAAACATCTTTACTTGTTTCTAATTCTTTTAAAATACTTTCTAAATAAACATAAATAGCATTATTAACCGTTTGTTTTCTTCCATCGATTTCTATTTTCTTAGCTGTAAGTTGTATTAACGCTTCTCTATGTTCTTGTTTAAATAAAATATCTTCCATCATATTATTATAAACATAATGATCTACAATTGGTCTGAATACTTCTATTACATCATCACTTAAATTAAACATATTTTGTTTACCACGATGAAAAATACCTAAATTAGGTAAATAACCTTTAGCTACAATAATAGAAGATATTAATGATCTAAAGATACTATATCCATAATTTAATCCAGCATTGATTACATCTTCATCAAATCGTATAAAATCATCACCAAATAATTCTCTAAAATACATTTTTGCAGCTAAACCTTCTCTATTTGTAACATCATCAATTTGAACTTCATTTTCAAATTGATATAGTTTATTTATTACATCTTGACTTTTATTATTTACTTTTAATATTTCTGCTTGATTATGTATCTTAGCCCTTACTATTTTTTGATGCATGATTTGTTTTCGATTATTATCCCATTCTATTTGTTTATTAATATTTCCACTTTGTGAAAAATGACCATTCATTGGAAGTATGTAACTTTTAGGAATATGATCTATTCCACATACAACCGTACATACATTATTTTCTGTTAATTTATTAATTAAGGGTATACTTAAACTTGATTTATAATTATCTATAACTAATATTTGAATGTCTGAAATTGGTAGTAGAATATCATTATCATTGTAAATAACTTTAATATTATCTAAATATAATTTCAAACATTCACATTTTTCAATATATATGATCCTTTGACTCATTTTTTATAAAAGAAAAAGGCTCCGAAGAGCCGAGTCCGGGATAAACCCTTGTTTTGTTAGGTCATATAAATTTTTGCTAGAATACAACCACCTATATTATAGACTAATCGAACTCTAATTTCAATCTATTATCTTTAACTTCATATATATTTCCTAAAACATCCGTAGCAAATTTTTGAATTTTAATAAAAGGTCCTACAGATGGCATTAATCGTTTTGAGCAGTTAGTGTTAATCGGTTTTACTTCAAAAGTTCCTTTCTTTTCATCATTCGTTGCTGTAAACTTCAAGATTTCATAATGTTTACCATCATGATATTGTGTTTGACCACCATTAATTGAAGCATCATAAACAAACTTTTTACCTTCAGGTTTGATAAGTCCAATAAGTTCATCTCGATGCATTGAACATACAAATTTCCAATCTTCTAGAATTCCTTTTTTAATTTTTTCTTCATGATACCAATTTTTATCTATGACAAATTTATGAATTGTTTCTTTATAAAAAACATCTTTATATCTAACTGTAACAAATTTATATTTTCCTTCAGGAGATACATAAAAGTCTGTTCTATATGGGCTTATTTGTTTTAAAATTACCTTTTTATTATTTGTATTATAATTACCTGTAATTGCTAAATGATTCCCTAGTTTTTCAGAGTAAAATTTCATTGATGTAATTGCTGGTCCATTATTTTTCTTAGAATATTTAGTAATAGTTCCATTTTCATTATAATATGATGTTAAAGGACTTTCTTCTTTTAAAGAATACTTACCTTTTTTGTCAATTACATAATATTCTTTTGAATCTTTATAATCATTAAAATGATTTAATACCACTTCTTTTATTTTTTCAAAAGTTTGAGGATCTTTATGTTTCATAATATACTTATCAGTATCATCATTAATAATATTATTAACAAGTTCAATTGCTTTCTTTTCTTTAGGATCATAGATATTTTTTATTTTTTCAACTAGCATATCTTGTCCTTCAATATTTCTTGTACTATATATTGTTTCATCCGCAATTTGCCTATTTGGTTTTGTATCTATTTTATGAGATACCTTGATAAGTGGATAATGCATTTGTTCTTGGGTAATATAACCTAAGTTATATTGATTCGACTCTTGATAAATATTTTTTAAATCAGAGATAAATGAAATATATCTTTGATCAATAAATTGTTTATCAGGTAAAACATCAAATACTTCCCCTGTTTCTTCATCATACAAATCACTATAGTCATAATGCATCAAATATGAATTAACGATATTCATTTTCTTTAACGAAGCAACAATTAAAGCATCAATAGCATGATGAAAATAATCTTGCTCTCTATCTTTTTGTAAATTTATTCGTTTTCTAAAAATATTCGTTGATTGTCCTCTAATAGTATGAACTTTTGTATCTATTTCATTATCTTTAAAATAGCGTTGCAAAGTATTTAATACTGTACGACAAGTATAGCTTGTATCTACCAAATTACGATTGATAAACTTTCTTGCCACATCTTCTTTTGTAATATCTTGTTCAGTAAGTAAATTATTTCTTTTTTTGCCATTAAAATTTTTATTACTACTTACAAATAATTTATATTTTTCTAAATTACCATCCGTAAATTTTCCCTTTAAATAAGCCATCATTGGTGTAAGATTACCTTTTTGTTGGTTTTCTAAACGAGATGCTAGTACCTTATTTGAAAGTGAATCATCTAATGAAACAGATATTGGAATAATATGATCTATTTCGTAAGCTTTATCATCAAAAATCAATGTATGTAGATCAATATCTTGTTGTGTATAAGCTGTTTTACAATCTTGTTGTAAATAAAGACGTACTTTCATTTTCGTTTTTCCATTAACTCTTTCTGGATCAATACCTACATTTTTAATTATTTCATCAACTTGATCATTTTCGTTTTTAAATCTTTTTTGATTATCATTTATTCGCTTTACTTGTTCCTTTGAATTTTTATCTCTTGTCATTTCAATAACAATACTATCAAATTCCCCATATTTTTTTCTTAATGCATTAATGACTTTAAATGTTTCTCGATGCGCTCTTTTAGCAACTGGAGATAGAATAGCTTTTTCATCAGGCTCGATATTTTTCTTGCCTTTTAATGATTTTCTATTTTTATCATATTGATCTATTTCATGAAGAACTTGCATTTGATTCATTTCTGTTGTAAGCATTTCTTTATTAATCATATGCATTGCCTTAAAAGACAATGAATGATAAGCAGAAACTCCTTTAATTGAAGCTAGTCCTTCAATTAGATCATCATCAAATTGAGGGTATAATTCTTTAATATCTTTTTTTCTTTCATCTATTCCTTTAGCCTTTGTACAAATATCAATAATTTGATCAACGATTGATTTATCTTCCAATACTTCTTGTTGATTATATTTTTTAAAGACTTTTAAAACTTTACTATATCCTTTGAATTCAGTAATTAATGGTTTTTCATTTTTATCAATTCTAAATCCTGTAACCTCATCTTCTTGAGCGTCTAATAATTTAAGTAATTGTTTAACTGTAATATTTCCTTTTTCATTAACAAATGCAACAACCTTTTCTTTTTCTTCAACCGTTATTTTCTCACCTTTAATTGTTAAATTATTTAAATCATTTAACAAATTAAATAATTCTGCTGTATAAGATTGTTTAGGCGCTCTAAATTCATCTGGATAGACACTGCATCTTCCACGCATTTCATCAATCAAATTAACATGTTTTAAAACACCATCCACCATTCGATAACTTCCATAAGGAGTTGGTGATTTTTCACTACCTGGGCCTTGATCATAACGTCTTCTTCTTGAAACCATTTCAATAATTTGATCACACAATTCTTCATTTAAATCTTGGTGTTTTAATATTTCTTTGAGTTCTTTGACATAATCTTCTGTTTTAAAATTATTTTCCGTTCCTCTTACTTTATGATCCTTATTTAATCTATCCAATTGAACTTCACAAATATATTTTCCATCATTTAATTCTTTAGCATTTTTTGAAAGTGTAGCTTTTGTTCCTTCATCATCTTGACTTTCATCAGCAAGTGCTTCTAAAGTTGTTCCTCTTGATTTTGTTATATGCATAATTGCTGTACATAGTTCTTCAGGCAATAACTTTTCTTTTAATCCTTTAGCCCTTATCTCATAAGGATTATAATTTCGATAATCTTCAAAATATAAGTCATTTTCCTTTAAAAGATTTTTCATATCATTTAAACGATTAGATTTTCTTCTTTTTAAACGTCTTGAACCCCTTTTAGTTCTTCGCGTTTCATTTTCTGCAGCAGTTCCTTCTTTGAAAAGCCTTACACCATAATCCACAAATAAATTATTATCAATATCTATTACACCATACCCTACAGAAGTAATTCCTATATCTAATCCTAATACATATCTGCTCATAATTCTTCCTCCTAACTACTATTAGTTTAATTATACACTTTTATTTTTCTATTCGATACAAACAATGGATATATTTTCACATTTTCTAGCACTATTTATAAGGTAACAAAACAGTTGTGTTATTTTGAATGATTCTTTTATTTAAGATTCTCTTTTATCCTTGATTGATTTCACCAAACATACAATTAATACAATATTCAATACAATTTCTATTACATTTAAAATTCTTTTTTATATATAACCTTTTCTTTTTGTTCATCTATAGTATATACTTTGTAAATCACCAATACCGGCTTATATAAGCCGGTATTATACTTTTTTGTACAAAAAATAAGAAACCTTTTTCAAGATTTCTTATTTCAATAAATTATCTAATACTTTAATCATTTCTTCTATTTTTTGATCACAATCTTTACTATTGACTGCATCATGTACACAATGTGTCATGTGTGCCTTTAAGACTTCTTTATTGGCTCTTTTTAAAATCGCTTCACTTGCCATGATTTGATGTGAAATATCAATACAATAGCGATCTTCTTCCACCATTTTTAAGATACCATCAATTTGTCCTCTTGCGGTTTTTAAAAGTCTTGTAACCTGTTTTTTATCGGCCATCATACTTATTCAATTCCTTTATAAGTATATCCAGCTTCTTCAATGGCTTGTTTTAGTGTTGCTTCGTCAACTTCACCTTCTACAAAAGCACAGTTTTTTTCTAGATCAACTGTTGCTTGAATACCATCAATAGCATTTAATGCTTTTTCTACATGTGCTTTACAATGTTCGCACATCATTCCTTCTACTAATACTTTTTTCATTTTCTTTTCTTCCTTTTTCCTATTTTCTCGTATTTGAATAATTTGATGTTTTGGTTTAAAGAATCTTAATCTAAGTGCATTCGATACAACAAAGACAGAACTTAATGACATTGCTGCTGCTCCATACATTGGATCTAACAACCAGCCAAAGATTGAATAGAATGCTCCTGCAGCAACAGGAATACCAATGACATTATAGAAGAATGCCCAGAATAAGTTTTCTTTAATATTTTTAATTGTCGCTTTTGATAGTTCATAAGCCACAACAACATCTTGTAAATCATTTTTCATTAAAACGATATCAGCAGATTCAATCGCAATATCAATACCTGAAGTCATTGCAATACCAACATCACTTCTAACAAGAGCAGGTGCATCATTGATTCCATCACCCACCATGATGACACGATGTCCTTTTTCTTGTAAGTCTCTTACATGTTTTTCTTTATCTTGTGGTAAGACTTCTCCAATAGCTTCAATACCTAATTCATCAGCAATCGCATTGGCTGTCAATTGATTGTCTCCTGTCAACATATAGATATTCATGTTCATATCTTTTAAACAATCAATGGCATGTTTACTTGTTTGTTTCAAGACATCTGAAACAACGATTAAACCAATAAGTTGACCGGCATAGCTATAAAATAAAGGTGTCTTTCCTTTAGATGATAATTCTTTATAGAGATCTTCAATCGAAGAAAGATCAACATTATTTTCTTCCATCAAACGTCTATTTCCTGATAAAAGAATTTCTCCCTTTAAATTACCCACAAGACCTAATCCTTGTTTCATTTCAAAATGATCTAATGAATCAATAGATATTCCTTGTTCTAAAACATAACTATGAATCGCCTTGGCAAGTGGATGTTTAGAATATTGTTCTATCGAACCCGCATATTTCAATAAATCATTTTCACTTACACCAATTGGATAAACTTCTGTAACTTGAGGTTTTCCTTCAGTAAGTGTTCCCGTCTTATCTAAAACAATCGTATCACATTTAGAAAGTTCTTCTAAGTGTTGTGCTGATTTAACTAAGATACCTAAGTTAGCCCCTTTCCCTGTTCCAACCATGATTGCTGTAGGAGTGGCAAGCCCTAAAGCACATGGACAAGAAATAACAAGGACTGAAATTGCACAGTTTAAGGCAAAGTGGAAATCTTTATTTCCAAGGGTCAACCATAAAATGAAAGTAATGATTGCAATTGTAATAACGGTTGGTACAAAGACACCACTGATCTTATCGGCAAGTTTCGCAATTGGCGCTTTAGAAGCACCTGCTTCTTCTACTAAACGAATGATTTTAGAAAGCGTTGTATCATTTGAAGCATGACTAACTTCTACTTGCATATAACCATCTAAGTTATTGGTTGAACCAATAACTTGATCACCAACTGTTTTATCGACCGGTAAGCTTTCTCCAGTAATCATCGCTTCATTGATAGAACCATGTCCTTGAATGATTTTTCCATCCAAAGGAATATTGTTACCTGGTTTAACAATCACAACATCACCAATTTGAACATCTTCAATGGCCACTTCAACTTCTTTCCCTTCTTTTAAGACAATAGCTGTTGAAGGCATCAGCTTCATCAATTTTTCAATCGCTTCTGACGTTTTTTGTTTAGAACGTGATTCTAAATATTTACCTAAAGAAATCAACGTTAAAATCATTCCTGCCGATTCAAAGTAAAGTTGCATCATATAATGATGGGTCATATCCATATCCATTCTTCCTAGATAATAAGCCATCATAAATGTTGCATATAAACTATAAATAAAAGCTGCTGAAGAACCTAAGGCAATCAAGGAATCCATATTTGGACTTCTATTCCATAAAGTTTTAAATCCTCGAATATAATATCCTCTATTAATAAACATAATAGGAACAACTAAACACAATTGAACTAAAACAAAGATCATCATATTTTCATGACCTAAGAGAATACTTGGTAAAGGCCAATTCATCATATGTCCCATACTGATATAAAATAAAGGAATCAAGAAAATAAATGATAGAATCAAATTCTTCTTTTTATGCTCATTTTCATTTTCTTGAACATTTGAAACCTGTTTTTCACCAATATTTTGAGCTTTATAACCTGCTTTATCTACGGCCTCAAAAATTTGACTTTCACTTAGTTTATTTTCATCAAATTCAACAGTCATTGAGTTTTGTAATAAATTGACATTAACATCATCAACACCATCCAACCCTCTTACTGCTTTATCTACATGAGCTGAACAAGCACTACATGTCATCCCAACGACATCATATTTCTTTTTCATCCAAACACCTCCCACCCCTATAGGGTATCTATATCATACTTGAATACTAAAAAATAAGCAAGAAATACGCTTACAAAATTTCTTGATTTTCTAATGTCATTTTCCCCTCTTTCATTTGATAAATACAATAACCCCATTCTTTTCTTTCATCTTCTTCAATTAATTCATTCATACTTACCCCAAATAAACAACTTAATGCATATAAATGATGAATTGAAGGATATGTACTTCCTTTAAACCAACGATAAATTGGTTGAGGACATTCTAAACATAAATACTCTTGAATATCTTTTACTTTATACCCCATTTGATCAACACATCTTTTTAAATTCTTTCCTATTTTTAAAGGATTTATTAATTTTTTCTTCATTTCTATCACCACTATTATTTTAAAATAAAAAAAGAAGGCTGTCATTGAACTTGTAGTTCACTAACCTTCTCTTTTTTCAGACATTTTAAAAAAAACAATTCCTAACATAAAGAAAATAGATAGCGCTCCTAGAGAAAGATTAACTTGTCCTGTCCATTGTGATAAAACACTAATCACTGTTGTTCCTAAAAAAGAAGCTCCTTTACCACATACATCCATCAAACCAAAATATTCTCCCGATTTTTCTGAAGGAATGATTTTTGTAAAATAAGATCTTGATAACGATTGAATTCCTCCTTGAAACATTCCTACCAAAATAGCTAACACCCAAAATTGCCATTGTTTTGTAAGGAAGATAGCAAAAATAGAAATACCTAAATACGCTAAAATACAAATAACGATTAATTTTGAAGTATTATATTTTGTTGCAAGTCTTCCAAATAAAATTGCGAAGGGAAAGGCGACAACTTGGGTAAGTAAAAGAGCTAGTAATAAACTTGTACTTTCAAAACCTAAAGCTGTTCCATAGGCTGTTGCCATATCTATAATGGTATAAACCCCATCAATATAGAAGAAAAACGCTAATAAGAATAAAAAAATCTTTTTTTCTTTTCTAATATTTTTTAAAGTCGTTCCTAATCTTTTAAAACTATTTGAAATCGCTTTGGGTTGTCTTTCTACATAATACTTTTGTTTGTATGTTTTTAAAAGTGGTAGTGTTAAACAAAACCACCATAAAGCAATAATAGCAAATGAAATAATCATCGACATTTCCATAGAAAGACCTATTTTACTTGCTCCTAAAACTAAACCAAGACAAATTACAAAAGGGACACAGCTACCAATATAACCCCAAGCATATCCTTGAGAAGAAACATGATCGACACGCTTTGGTGTTGTCACATCAATCAACATTGAATCATAAAAGATCAAACTTCCTGAAAAACCTATCTTAGCAATTAAAAACACAATTAAAAAGACAAACCAATAGTTGATAAATCCTAGAAGAAAACAACCAATACATCCAATAAGTAACATCATTGTAAAAAGCGGTTTTTTATAATCTTTTGTATCAGCTAATGTACCTAATACCGGTCCTAAAAAAGCAACAATAATTGTCACAAGCGAGGCCGTATAACCCCAAAAAGCTAAATAATCTACCGAAGATAAGCCTGCTTTTTCAGCTAGATAATTAAAATAAATCGGTATAATTGTTGATACTAATAAAACAAAAGCTGAATTGCCTACATCATAGAGCACCCAGTTTTTTTCTTCAGTTGTCATCTTAAATTTCATATTTTACTCCTTTTTCCCACTAAATGTATATTGATAAAAATCATCTTTTGTTTTTTCTAATGATGAAAGCTGCACATACTCACTTATCAATTCAACAGCTTTTTTGATGGCTTGTTTATAGAATTGATTTAATTTTTCTGTACTATCTTTACATAAAGGATTAGCCTCATAATTAACAAGCAAGCCGTGCATTTCCTGATAATTTCCTGTAATACGAAGTAATGCATAAATAAACTTTCTTTTTAATTTTGAGGGTGCAATTAATAAATCATTATAGAATTTCATACTTTCTAATGATTTAACGACTTGTTGAGCTGTTACATTAAAAAAAGGAGCAATGATTCTTGCATAATCAATAGATGGAATAATATGATTGGTAAGTTTATGTCTTATCGGATCTAATCCATCTTCAATCATTAAAAAACGATCAAATTCAACTTCTATTTCTCCATGTGATACTCCACTTTCATGAATTCTTTTTTCAATATAACCGTGACACGTTGCATCTAAGGCAAAATGACAAATAAATCCATAATAATAAGCTAGGTAATGATTGATTTGTTTTTTAGAAGTCATCATTTTTCTAAAAGTATCAAAGACTTCTTTTCCTGTTTTTTCGTGCATGTTATAACCTATTGAATTAATCTCATTGGTTTTTAATGGTAAATAATAAAACAAGAGATCTGGACCATGTAGTCCAATATCATAGAGTTCTTTATTTTCTATAATTATTTTTTTGATATCGTTTGGTAGTTCTTTTAAAACTTCTTGTCCAAATCGATAATGTGCATAAGTTGATGGCATTTTTTTCATTTCCCTTTCTTTAGTTTAGAAAAAGCATACTTATTTTTAAGATAATCAACTATCATTTTTACGAAAAGAAATGTTAAGTAAAAGTAAAAAAACGATGATTCATCTCATCGTTTCTCTATAAATTCATTTTCAATTGTTTTAAAGATAACATCTTAATCATATTCTGGCATAAGGCTTTCATCAACAGCATAAGCTATCCTATTGTATAGAATTCTTAATAAATCTTCTTTAGCACCATTTTCTAAAAGCTCTTTCCCAAGTTCAGATTTAACTAAATGAGTTAGACAGTCATATTGGAAAGCATATTTAAATGGGGCATAGTCATTTCTAAACATATAAATTGAATACTTATCACTGGAAAAAGGAATATCACTATCAACATGTACACCATATGTACCATATTTTTCTAATGGAAAATCATTTTTTCTATATCTATAATGTATTGTATCTTCTGTACCATAAGTTTTAGAAAAAGCATAGAACTCCCTAAATTTATATATCTTATAGATATCCCCCTCTTTTTCAAAATAAAAGTCTGAATCTAAACCAATGGTCATTGTAAATGGAAAATCAAAGACTTTTCCACTTTTATATGAGTTAAATGAAACACTTCCTATAATATCTAAAGAACCTTGGTTAAAAGTTTCTTCTTCATGTATTTCATTAAATCTTAATTTTATTCCAAAATCAGAATCAGCATCCCCACAATTATTATATTTATTAATATCTTCTAATAATTTGTTATGAGAAACATTGTCAAAAAGTTCATTGTAAGAATAAGCACTTTCTAAATCAACATTGGCTATTTCATTAGCACTGTTTTTAAGTTTGCTTTTTTCTTTTTCATCCATCATTTTTTTATAACAGATAAACTTATCAAAAACAGCTTTCTTTAAATTATTTTCAAATTTATTAAATTGAAAAACAAGTTTTCCCAAAAAATTGTCTTGTATATAAATTTCATCTTGATTTAAACCTTCAAAATATTCTTTTAGTCCAGGAATATACCAATCAGCATCTTCATTCTTTACAAAATCAAAAAATTCATCAAATGTAACATGTTCCATATAAGAGTCCCCCTTAAAAATATATACTCAAATTTTAGCACAGAAATAAGGAAAGGGTAAAGAAAAAGACAATTTTAAATTTCCATCGTCTCTTTATAAAATTCTATAAATTCATTTTCAATTGTTTCAAAAGCTACAAAACTTAAATCAACTTTTCTTTGCAACTTTAAATAATTCCGATTGATTTCATCATTTAATAATTCTTTTAATTCCAAAGATAACATTTCATCATCAATTTCAAAAACTAATTTAGTTTCTTCTTTTGTTAAATCTCTTTGAATAAAATGTTTCCAAATAACATTTTGTAAAACATCTTCCACTTCTAAATAATAAGTAAGTTCTTTTTTTATTGGTCTTGTAACATCACTTAAATAAACTTCACTTCCATCATGCAACAAACATCCTAAAATAACTTCTTTACTATATCCTCTTGCCTTTGCTTCCTTAGCACAAGCAAGACTATGTTGAGCTACGGAATAAAAATATTGAACATGTCCATTTCCTCGACATATTAAAGAAAGTGCATGTGCAATATCTTTAATATCTAATAAACTTTCATCAACATTTAATGGATCAAAATATTTTTTTGTATACGTTGTAATAAAACTCATAAAATACTCCTATAACTTAATTGACACCGTACTTAATGCGCAAACTGTCATTAAAAGACAACAAATAATGATACTCATGCCAAATGAAAATGATAAAAAATAGGCAATAATTGAATAAACAAAATAACCTAAACAAACCATTAAAAATCTTATAAAATGTTTATACGCATACTCTTTTCTTTGTTTGCTTGTAACCGCACATGCTTCTTGATAAGAAATCCCTGTATACCAATAGATTGCCTCATTTTTATAAATCATGCCCGTAAGAATGGCAAGAGTTATAAACATATAATTACCTAAAACCAAACCTACTAAATCTATATTCTTGATATCCATAAAAATAATCGCCAACACACCTACGCAAAATAAAACCAGCCATGCCATAAATCCTTTATAACTTTTTTTCATTTTTATAAACCTATTTCCTTATAAATTTTTTCAATAATTTGTGATTTATACATACAATATTTTTCAATATCATTTGGATACAACTTTGCTGCTTCTTTTTTAACTTTACCGTATTCTTTTACAGTATTTGGATGATTTCTTAAATAATTTCTAAAAGCAAGATGTCTTTTTAATTCTTTAGAATCTTGTGGACATACATAAAGATGATGTATTCTTAAGTGTTCTTTTCCTTCATATCTAAAAGCTTCACGATCTTTAAGACCTAAATCGCCTTCATAAATATAACCATGATTTTCTAAAAGATAAATAACTTCTTTTAAATCATTTTGATCAATAACAACATCTAAATCAATGATTGGTTTAGCTGCTAGTAAAGGAACAGATGTACTCCCCACATGTTCAACAACAAGCACTAAATCTTTTAAAGCTTCTTCTATTTCCCCTTTAATTTGATTAAAATCATTTACCCACTTCGAATCATAATCTACAACTTCAATATGTTCTGTTTTCATCTTTCAATATCTCCACATAAACGCTCACAAACAAGATCTTTACAACGCTTTTTATGGGCTTCATGTAATGGATGATTTTGAAAATTCTTTAATGCCTCTAAATTTTCAAATTCACTATAAAAAACAAGATCATAACCTGAAGTCAAGTTTTCTTCCATTTCCACACATAATAAGCCTTCAATTCCTTCTAAAGTTTGAACCGATTCTTTTAATTTTTGAAGTGTTTCTTTTTCTAAATGGTTTTCTTTAACTTCTTTTGTATAATTCCAAAATAAAATATGTCTAATCATTTTCATCACCTACTTTTATTATTTCTTTAACAATTTCTTCAATTGTTTTATTAGAAACATCAATTTTATATGTATTTAATTTTTGATACATTTCTAATCTTTCTACACTACGAGCAAGGACATCTGGTTTTCTAATTCCTTGATTGATATCTTTTTGAATTCTTTTTTCCAAAGCTTCTTTTTGACAAACTAAAGAAATAGATATCACTTTTACATCTTTTAAATCAAGATGTGAAAGTAGATCATCAATAATACTTTGTTCATGCATGACCCAACAAAAAAGAATATGCTCAAATACACTGCATTTTAAATCATTATTCAATAACATACAGATATTCTCTAAAACTAACTTTTTTGTTTCTTCATTAACTATGAACGGATGCATATCCCAACACCAATCTCCATCTATAAAAACGCTTCTATCTAACTTTCTTTTAAGGACCTGACACGTTGTTGTTTTACCAACACCCATCGTTCCACCTATTAAATATAATTTTTTCATAACTTTCCCTTCTTTTTAAAATATTATACAAAATATTTATCAATAATTATATAACTTCTTTCTTTAGTTGTTTAAACAAAAATAATAATTTTTATTAACTTTCTCAATTGTTTTTATATTGAAAGTTCAATAAAATAAAATTATTAAAGGAGGTTCATTCTATGATCTATTTAAGTAGTTTTAAATTAAGCAATCAAACACTCAAAAATCCTAATATTTATCCCTATAATATCTTTAGAGATAAGTACATAGAGCCTTTTTCTTTTGCACCTATTACCATTTTTTATGGAAATAACGGGTGTGGAAAATCCACACTTCTTAACATCATTGCTGGTAAATTAAAAATAAAAGGAAAAGAAATGCCTGCAAGTAATGCTTACTATGAAAATTATTGTGAAAGATTTGAAAATGAATGTGCCTATAGCTTAGGCAGCAATGAAGATGGTATTCCTTTTTATCAACTACCTGAAAATAGTCGTTATATTAAAAGTGAAGATATTTTATATGAAATTAAAAAAATACAACAAAAAGCTATTTTAGAACATGGTTTAACTTATGATTATATGCAAGAAGGATTATCTTTAGAAAAAGCACAAAGTGTTTTAAATAAAAAGAAAGAACAACGTATTGAAAATATCATTTTTTCTCAAGAAAAGTATTCCAATGGTGAAACCTCTTTACAGTTCTTTCAAGAATATCTTTTACCAAATGCTCTTTATTTATTAGATGAACCAGAAGTTTCTTTATCTCCTGCAAATCAAGTTGCTTTAGCTCAAGAAATTAATGAACTAACACATTATTTAGGGTGTCAGTTTATTATTGCGACACACTCTCCTTTTATGTTAGGTACTTTAAACGCTAAAATTTATAATTTAGATGCAAGAGAATACGAAGTTACCCCTTGGTATAAATTAGAAAATGTTCGCTATTTTTATGATTTTTTCAAAAAACACGAAAAAGAATTCAATGATTGAGTTCTTTTTTTCTTTACCTTATTGACAAATCATTAAATGTATTATACTGTATTAGTGTACTAGTGACACTAATACAGTTAGGAGGACTCTATGTTTATAATAGATATTCAAAGTAAAGTTCCTATTTTTGAACAACTCAAAAAACAAATCTTAGAATTTATCTCTATTGGCATTTTACTTCCTAATGATAAATTACCTTCGGTAAGATCCCTTGCAACAGATATTGGCGTTAATCCTAATACTGTTTCTAAGGCCTATCAAGAATTAGAGAACCAAGGTTATATTTATTCCATTAAAGGAAAAGGATGTTTTATTGCTGATAATCAAACTGATCAATTGATTAAAGACGATAAATTAGATGATTTTAAAGGATGTGTCAATGAAATGAAAAAGCATCAAATTACCAAAGACAAATTATTAGAAATTATTGAAGAAGTATATAAGGAGGAAACTGTATGATTGAAATTAAAGATGTGATGAAATCTTTTGAAAATAAAAATGTTTTAAATCATTTAAATGTCACAATTTCCTCAGGAAGTATTTTTGGTTTGATTGGTCCTAATGGAGCTGGAAAATCAACCTTACTTTATTTATTAAATGGGATTTCTAAATGCGATGAAGGAAGTATTTTATTTGATGGAAAAGATGTTTATGAAAATCCTGATGTTAAAAAAGATATTTTATTCATTAGTGATGATCCCTACTATTTTCACTTTGCTACTATTGATGAAATGAAAGATTTCTATCTTACTTTTTATCCACAATTCAATTTAGAAACCTATCAACATTATGTTGATTTATTCCATTTACCACAAAATAAGCCTTTAAAAGACTATTCAAAAGGAATGAAAAGACAAGCAATGTTTGCTTTAGCACTTGCAATTGCACCAAAATATTTATTATTAGATGAAGCTTTTGATGGTTTAGACCCTGTTATGCGTTTAGCTTTTAAAAAAGCTATTAATCAAATCATTGATGAAAATATGACAGTCATTATTTCATCTCATAATTTAAGAGAATTAGAAGATATTTGTGATAGCTTTGGGATTTTAGACAATGGATGTATGACAACATCGGGTGATCTCTATGATATTAAAGATCATATTCATAAAATACAATTAGCTTTTAAAGAAGAATTAAACAAAGAAGAATTCAGTCATTTAGATGTTCTCTCTTTCCATAAACAATCTCGTGTGATTAATATGGTTGTTAAAGGAGACATCAATGAAATTAAAGATTATTTAAGAATGTTCAATCCAATTATGTTAGAAGTTTTACCTGTAAATTTAGAAGAAATATTTATTTATGAAATGGAAAGAAAGGGGTATGGTGTCTATGATTAATAAAGATTATTTTAAATATTTAATAAAACAAAATAAGAAATATCTTATTCTTATTTATGTAATTGGAATCATTATTCCTTTTCTACTAATCAATAAATTTGATTATGCACCTTTAAACGATGAAAATATAACGCGTTTTGCACAAATAATTCCTTTAGCTTATGGATTTATGTTATCTTTTATTGTCCCTATTTATCTGTTTTCTTTTTTACAAAAAAAGAAAAGTAATATACTTTACTTTTCCTTACCAATAAAAAAAGAATCACTTTATTTAACAACAAGTTTATTTTCTTACTTTGCAACTATTCTACCTGTTGTTATTTACCAAATTATAAGCCAACTTATTGGTAACTATATGATTTCTTTTCCATTGGACAAATTTATTCTAGCAATAATTATCACCATCGTCCATATGTTTGCGATGAATACAATCATTACATTTGTAACACTTTCATCTCAAAATATGACTGATAGTTTAATTTGTTCGATTGCTTATATGATCATACCCTTTGTTGTTTTTCTTGCTCTTAATATTTGTGCAACCAAGGTAGCCCAAACATTTATGATGGGATATGGAAACTATTCACAATCATTAAAATTATTACTTAATTATATAAGTATTGTTTATAGTGGTTTTTTCCAAGGAAACTATTTATTATCGCCATTTGTTTCTAATACACCTATTATCTATTGGTTTATTTTAAGTATTATCTTTTCATTGATTAATTATCATTTATTTTTAAAACGTACACTCGAAAAAAGTGAAACATACACAAAATCTATCTTTATGTATCCATTGATTATTATTTTAAGTACATTATCAATGATGTTATTTGTGTATGATCTAGGGGATTTAAAAATGACAACACTCATGTTTTCTGTTATTTTCATTATTTATTTAATTATGTATTATTTTTCAAAAAGAAAAGTTTATTTCAGTTGGAAAATTCCCTCTCTCTTTATTCTATTGATTATTGGTTGCATTGGTTTTTCTAATATTTATTCTAATACCAAAGGTCTTAATACAATTTATGAATTACCAAAAAACAAGGATATCCAAGAAATCTATTTTTCTACTGATCGTTATATTTTTGACGAAGATAAGCCATCAACTGTCGATAATCAAGAAATAGAGAATTTAACAACGAAAAATATTACAATTCAAAATAAAAAAAATTTCATGAAAAGTATGTACGAAATTATGAACAAAAATTTAATTACTAAATCCGCTGATTATCATGGTTATGAAAACTATTATGAATTAACGATTAGTTTTACAACTAAAAACACCATCAAT
>UMFX01016966.1_pt1 | contig 19629 bp, 20 predicted proteins | sample 1965131 | NCBI WGS metagenome assembly UMFX01 (sample SAMEA4836058, study PRJEB28245) | human gut metagenome | biome: gut microbiome; material: fecal sample | place: Denmark | collected 2008 | reverse complement strand
CGGATTGAAAATCCGCATGTTGCCGCCGCAGAGGGAAACCGCCGTCAAATAAAGAACATTCCAGAAATTATTCATCGCCGGAGAAAAACATCTGTCTTGCCTCCCGCCGCTTCCGCCATCAAGGGCATCACGCAATCCCTTGCCTGCAACTATCCCTCAACGGAAGGCCTGGCACTTATTCCTCCACAGAACACGGCTTTGCCACGCTTTTTCAAAACGCGCCAGATTCCCCAGCATCCCAGCAGTTCACCTCTAACGGCGGCAGCCGCCGGAAAAGAGGCATCACCAGGAATTGCCGCATCTGGCGGGCCGTATCCGGACAAAACGGAAAATTCCCCGCCATAAGGATCATTTCTTTCCCTGTACTCCGGCCATTTTCCGGAACCTGTCCGCAAGCAGGAATCCGGTGGCCGCCCAAAGAAAGGAAATGGCGGCTCCGGCCAGCATGGCCCACGGGGAATGGGCACCCAACACGTTAAAGGAGCTTTTCAGCCATGCGCTGACGGCGTCGCCGCCACGGTAAAGGACCGTATCAATAAAGCTCTTGGCTTTATATTTTTCTTCCGGGGACAATATGGAATTCAACATTTCACGGCCGGGACGCACCATTCCGTATTCCCCGATGCGGCGTACCGCCATCACCACGGCCACGACGGCAAATACCGGAGCGAAAGCCATCCATACAAAACCCAGGGAAATAAGAACGGGGACAACCGCCAGCAGCGCCGCCAATCCGAATTTCCGAACAATGCGTCCCGCCAGAAATACCTGAAGCAGCATGGTACACCCCTGAACAACAACGTCCAGCACTCCGAATACCTGCGTCTGGCGCACCGGAGCAGGAAAGGAAGACGCTACAACGCTCATCAGCTCAAAATACAGGAACGTATTGGTCCCGGCCAGCAGGATGATGAACAGCCCGATGCCCATCAGGAAGGGAGACCGGAATACGGCAGACGCCCCGGCAAACGGGTTCCCTCCCAGAGGGCGTTCCCGGCAATCGGCCGGAAGACGAACTCCCGTTTCCGCATCTTCCGGGGAATTCCCGTCACGCCAGCGGTGCAGGTACATTCCCGCCAGCATCGCCAGCGCCAGAAAAACAGCGGCGGCAAGGAACAGCCACAAAAGGCCGGCCACTCCGGCAAGGGCGGCCGTCACCGCCGGCCCCGCCATGGCCCCAAGGCTGCTTCCGCTGGCAACCAGGGCAAACAGGCGTTTCATCTGCCCCGGCTTCATGACGTCCGACAGCACGCTCCACGCCACGGAAACGGTAAACAGGTTAAATACGGACAGCCACACATAAAACGAACGGGCCGTCCAGACATTTCCCGGGCATGCCAGCACGAGCGCCGCGAAAACCGCCAGGTTAAGAATGAAAAAACCGTACGTCCACGGAAGAATGGCCTTTCTCCGCACCTTTGAGGAAACCCATCCGAATAAAAACTGGCCCCCTATGGAAGCGGCGAAAGTAGCCGTAAAAAGCCACTGCAGATTCTGAACGCCTCCGGCAATGCCCATCGTCTCCCGGACCGGCCGCAACATGGAATAGGCCAGGAACAACAGGAAAAACAGGAGGATTCCCCCCGCTACGGCAGGCAATTCGCGGGTTTCCGCATGCAGCACCTTTTCCAGGCTCCGGCACAGGCGTTCCTTCATTCCGCTGGACATGCCCGGAATTTACCATGCCCGGAAGATTTTTTCACTTAAATCGTCCCGTTCCCCAAAAATCCGCCTTTCTTTCACCTCCCCGCCGGAACTTCTCCTTCCAACTGGACTTGCAGGATAAGCCGGATTATGATGGGGCATCCCATTCCCTCATGTTTCCCGCCCCATCAGGAATCATGAAGCGCCCCCATGAACCAGAGAAAAATCATCCATGTGGATATGGATGCCTTTTACGCATCCATAGAACAGCGGGACCATCCCGAATACCGCGGCAAGCCCATCGCCGTAGGCAGGCCGGAAATGCGCGGCGTGGTGGCGGCGGCCAGTTACGAGGCGCGCCGTTTCGGAGTGCGTTCCGCCATGCCTTCCATGAAGGCTCTCAAGCTTTGCCCCCATCTGATTTTCACCCGCAACCGCATGGATGTGTACAAGGCCGTCTCCGCGCAGATACACGCCATTTTCCACCGTTACACAGATCTGGTGGAACCCCTTTCCCTGGATGAAGCCTTTCTGGACGTCACGGAAAACAAGCCGGGCATTCCGCTCGCCGTCGACATTGCGAGGAGGATTAAGAAGGAAATCCGACGGGAACTTCACCTGACGGCCTCCGCCGGCGTTTCCTACAATAAATTCCTGGCAAAAATCGCTTCCGATTACCGCAAGCCGGACGGGCTGTTCACGATCCATCCATCCCGGGCGGAAAAATTCATCGCGGCACTTCCCATTGAAGCTTTCTGGGGAGTCGGGCACGCCACCGCCGAACGCATGCGCGCCCTTTCCATCACCAACGGGGCGCAGCTCCGGGCACGGGACAAAGAATTCCTGATAAGGCATTTCGGCAAAACAGGAGCCATCTTCTACAACTTCGCCCGCGGTGTGGACGACCGCCCTGTGGAACCCTCCCGCATGCGCAAATCCGTGGGTTGTGAAGAAACCTACCGGGAAAACGTCACCAGGGCGGAAGCGCTGGAACAACGCCTCCCCCTGCTGGCGGAAGAACTCGCGGGGCGGCTGGCCCGTTCCGGCTTCCGGGGAAACACCCTTACCCTGAAGGTTAAGTTCCCGGACTTTGTCCAGAAGACCCGCTGCGCGACCGTTCCGGAAATCCTGACGGAGAAAGAAGGAATCCTCCCCCTGGCCCGCACCCTGATGGAAGAACTGGATTCCGGGGACCGTACATTCCGCCTTCTGGGGCTGTCCGTCTCCCATCCCCAGGAAGAACAGCGGCAGGGCATCTGGGAACAGCTCTGGCTGGAGCTGGAGTATTAACTCTTCCATAGACTGCCATATTTTCAGGGCTCCCCCCTTAAAAACGGTAATATCCACAAGATATTGTTTCAGGAATGAGCAAAACCCGCTCCAACCTGGTCATAAGCCATATGGATCAGGAAGAACGGAGACACTGGGCGTCATGGATAGGCATGATTGCGGAAGGCGTGGCTGGAGTCATGGCCGTGAATGGAGGGATTCCCGCCTCCCGGGACGTACCCGATCCCGGCCCTGCCCGCACGCGCCGCCCCCTCACGGAAACGGAAAAACGCATTATCGAACACCAGGGAACGGAACCGCCCTTTTCCGGGGAATTCGTCAGCTTCTTTGAGCCGGGCATCTATTCCTGCCGCAAATGCGGTGCGCCTCTGTTCCGGTCGGAAGACAAATTCGATGCCGGATGCGGCTGGCCCTGTTTTGATGATTCCCTGCCGGACGCCGTCACAAGCGTCCATGCGGGCGGCGGGCGGCGCACGGAAATCACATGCGCCCGCTGCGGAGGCCATCTGGGACACATTTTCAATGGAGAACGCCTGACTCCGAAGAATCTGCGCTACTGCGTCAATTCCCTTTCCCTGGAATTCCGGGCAGCCCCTCTTCCGATAGCGGCGGATGCCCCCCGTTAAAGGCGCGCGGCAGGGAAAAATATCCGGCCGCCCTTCCGTGCGCTGCCGGATGCGGCCGCCGCGGCGGAATTTACCCTGAAATCTGTTCACGGCCCCGGAGCCTCAGCAGGCAACAGGGAATATCCTTGACCCGCAAAATCCTTGCCGTAAGCAGGATACGCCTTTCCGCCCAACCTGTTTCCCCCGTGCCGGGAAACAGGGGGGATTAGCTTGACTTTCCCGCAATGTCGCCTATTCTGGTTCAAGCATTATTTGCAACCACTCACACTTATTATGACCGACCGCAGAATTGTTATCACCGGCATCGGAGTGATCAGCCCCCTGGGCAATGATCTCGCATCCACCTGGGAAGCCATGAAGGCTGGCCGCAGCGGCATTGACACCATCAAATCCATGGATGTTACCGGCTACTCCACGAAAATCGCCGGTGAAGTCAAGGATTTCGATCCCGCCCCGTACTTCAAGACGCCCAAGGACGCCCGCCGCGTGGACCGCTTCACGCACTTTGCCATGGGCGCTGCCGGAATGGCTCTCAAGGATTCCGGGCTGGATCTGGAAGCGGAGGACAAAACCCGCATCGGCGTCATGGTGGGCAGCGGCATCGGCGGCCTCGGCACGCTGGAAAGCCAGCATGCCACGCTTCTTTCCAAAGGGCCTGCCCGCGTGTCCCCCTTCATGATCCCGTACATGATCAGCAACATTGCCTCCGGCCTCATCTCCATGGAATACGGCCTCGGCGGTCCGAACATGTCCATCGTCACGGCCTGCGCCACCTCCAACCACAACATCGGGGAAGCCTGGCGCATCATGAAATTCGGGGATGCCGACGTTATGGTCTGCGGCGGAGCGGAAGCTACCATCCTGCCCACGGGCGTGGCCGGGTTCAGCAACATGAAGGCCCTCAGCTCCCGCAATGACGAGCCCCAGCGGGCCTCCCGCCCGTACGACGTGGACCGCGACGGCTTCGTCATGGGCGAAGGCGCCGGCGTTGTCATTCTGGAAACGCTGGAACACGCCCAAAAGCGCGGCGCAAAAATTTACGGGGAACTCGTCGGCTACGGCATCTCCGCGGACGCCTACCACCTCACCGCCCCGGACCCGGAAGGCCGCGGCGCCGCCCGCTGCATGAAGATGGCTCTGGAACACGCGGGAATGAAGCCGGAAGACATTGACTACGTCAACACGCACGGCACCTCCACCCCGCTGGGCGACATCTGCGAAATCAAGGCCATCAAGGCCGTTTTCGGCGACCACGCTAAAAACGGGCTGCTTATCAGCTCCACCAAATCCATGACCGGCCACCTCCTGGGCGCCGCGGGAGGCGTGGAACTGGCCGCCTGCCTGATGGCCATGCAGGACAACATCATCCCGCCCACCATCAACGTGGACAACCAGGATCCGGAATGCGACCTGGACTGCGTGCCCAATAAGGCCCGTGAAACCAGGGTGGACGCCGTCTTGAGCAATTCCTTCGGCTTCGGGGGGCATAACTCCTCCGTCATCGTGAAACGATTCGCCTGACCATTTCAGGCCTCTCCTTTCCGGCGGAAGCGCTGATGTTTGCGGCCACCGCAGCCATCGCGCTTCCGCTTTTTTCATTTAAAAGCCATGCCCGCCAAAACGCACCAGGACATTCTGCTCATGCGCTGGGCCCTGTTCTCCGTAGCCGGGCTTAGCCTGCTCGTGACGCTCTATTACCTGGGCCTTACTCCCGTCTGGGCCCGGGAGCTGAAGGAAGCCATGGCCTCCGCCCCGTTTCTGCTTCCCCCGGACGCCCCCGCCCTTTCTCCCGGCACGGGATTCCTGCTGTGCATGGCGTTGACGCTGGCCCTCGTTTACGATTTGCTGCTCATCCGCGGCACGCTCCGCAAAACGGCCGTTCTGGCCGTTTTCCTCCTTCTTCTGGCCAGCTTTACCCCGGTGCTGGGGCTGTGGGGTCTTTTCTTCAATGCCGTCCCATGCCTGCTTTCCGCAGGGAGCGCGGGCGTGCTCGCCATCCTCTGTCCCCAAACGCCTCCTGTCCGGCGTCATTCCGAACCTCCTTCCGCTCATGAATAATCTGGACTATCCCATCCCCGTGCTTGAACTGGTAACCGCCCTGAAACAGCTTCCGGGCATCGGCACCCGCGGCGCGGAACGCATGGCCCTGTGGATGCTCCAGGGGCACATGGGAGAAGCGGAGGCGATTGCCCGCACCATCGGCCAGGCGGCGGAACACGTCACGCCCTGCCCCGTCTGCGGCTTCTTCAGCACGGAAGGGGAACCCTGCGTCGCCTGCCGGGATGAAGAACGGGACAGCCGCCTCATCTGCGTGGTGGAACAGGCCACGGACGTCATCCCCATTGAACGCAGCAGCGCCTACCGCGGATTGTACCACTGCCTGGGTGGCAAGCTTTCCCCTCTGGATGATGTGGAGCCGGAAGATCTCAACATTCAATCCCTGATGGAACGCATCTCCCGGCAGCCTGATTGCGAAGTCATTCTGGCAACAGGCTCTGACGTGGAAGGGGAGGCAACGGCCACCTACCTCCACCATCTGCTCAAAGAAATGGATTGCAGGATATCCCGCCCTGCCCAGGGGCTGCCTGCCGGCTCCGGCCTCAGCCACGCGGACACGCTGACGCTGATGAAGGCTCTGGAAGGACGCACCCGGCTGTAAAGGAAAGCCCTTCCCGCATCCATCCCGGCACGGGGAAATTCCCGCCCATGCCCCCGTTCTTCACCGTCCGGAATCCCGTCATGGGGACAGTTCCGTTTTACAGCGGTTTTCCTGCCTCGCGCGATGCCTCTTTCCCCCAATGATGAAGGGAAAAACTCACCGCCTCATTCCGCCATGCCGTCTATTCGGGCGCGGTCAAAATCCGCCGGGCAAATCGTCACGTTCACCCGGTCGCCCGGTTTGAGCAGTTCCCTCAGGGAAGCGTTCTTTTTTTCTACAAAAGCCACGGCGGTTTTGCCATTCGGAAGGGTGGCGCGGAAAGCCGTATCCGCGATACGCTCCACAATAACGGCGACCGCCTGCACCATCTGGCAGGGATAAGGTTTCATATGAAAAAACGGGTTACCAATTCATTAATTCGTTCATCAGGTCATTCCCGGTTTTAAGCCCTTTTTCCGCAGCGTCCTGCAGCCGCGGCACAACCGGGACAGGTACTCCGTCCCCGGCGGGAATCCTGAACTTGCGGCCATTACGCTCCGCTCCATCCCCCGCTCCGTTTTCCCCGATTCCCCTGTTCAGCAGCCGCGCCGCGACATCCGCCACCTCAGCCGCCTTGCCCATTCCTATTTCCGTCAGGCGGTTTCCCGCCGCCTTGATGAGCCGCGCGGACAAGTCCTCCGACGGATTGTCCAGCGTCCCGCCGATATTCACATTGGCCCACGCCAGATTGCCTCCCGCTCCCTGGCGGGAAACGGAAAACACATCGGAAAACCCCGGAAGAGCTTTCCACAGGCCGTCGGCCCGCAGCCCCACCTGCAGCCTTCCGGTCAGCGCCCCCCCTTTCCCGATTTCCAGCCAGCCTTCCACCCTCACCAGGTTTTCGCTTTCCACCAGAATATTGGAAATATGCCAGGCGGATTCCTGATAGGTGAACTGGGCGGACGCCTCGTGCAGGGGAAGATTCCGGAATCTGGAAGAACCGCAGAACAGGGCCAGCCTGTCCAGAACGGGAAGGCCGGTCAGCATGCCGCCCTGCAACCTGGCGAGCCCGGCCACATGGGTTACGCCGTCCCGGCCGCCGCGCAGGTCTATCCCGCCGCTTACGCTGCCCTGGACATGCTTTTTCCAATGGTCTTCCAGGACGGAAGAGGCGGGGACGCCGTTCACCACCATATTCGCCGTCCAGGAGGAGGAAGAGCCGTCCCAGTCACCCTTGATGTCCAGATAACCGCCGGCAGCCGTAGTCAGGCGGCAGGACGGGACGTTCACCCTCCTGCTGGCATGGTTAAACTGCGCCGTGCCGGACATCAGAGAAAACTCCGGGCATCCCTTGAAAGGAAGGAGCAGCCTTCCCCCCTGCATTTCAAACCTGTACTGGCTGGAACCGGCGTCATAGGCGCTCTCCACGCGGGTCCCGTCCAAAACATACAGCTGGCCGATCTCCCCATAGGAAACGGACAGGGAATCAATGCTCCCCTTTTCCAGGCGGAACGTATCCGGCAGAATATTCTCTTCCGCCCAGCTCCTGGCCCCTTCCGGCTTTTCCCGGAAACGGAAAGGCACGGGAGCGAGCCGAAGCTTCAGCTCCGCAATATTGACGGAGGTAATGACGAACGCGCGCTTCAGCAGCTCCCAACGGCTGAATTCCGTCTCAATGTTCCTGGCCTGAAGGGAAGTCAAAAACTCATGCCCCTCCATCGTTACGCCGCCGCACCGGATGCCGGAACCGTCCCAGTCAAGAGGGTCTATCCTGGCGGTCTCCACATTCATATCATCAACGGCGGACTGTTCCAGCATGGCTAAAAAACCATCGCTCTTCAAATAGGCCCTGACGTACAGATAGGATCCCGCCACCACAGCCGCCGTCAGAACAAGCAACCCCAGCACGCCCCACAGCAGCAGCTTTTTCCAGACGCTGCCGGCACGGGGCTTTTTCCTGCGTATCCTCCTTATTCTGGGCATGACGCCAGCCTATATCAAATCCGGCTCCGGTCAAGCCTCCGGATTGCCGCAAACTGCGGGGAACGGGCATCCGCGCGGCAGGCCTTCCCCGCCTATCGCGGACCGTGGTACACCTTATGCCTTCCGGAAGCCATGGTGATGAAAATCAGGAACAGGGCATAAGCCGCCAGAAACCCCATGGGAATGACCGCTCCATGTTCCCCACGCCCCAGCGCTTCAATGGGCGCGGCCTGCTTCACCCAGATATTCTGCGCCAGCCAGGCCAGGAAAATCGCCAGCAGCAGCGTAGGCGTCACAAACTTCATGATGAAACGGTAAATTCTGGGAATGCGGATGACGGAACCGTCCTCCAGATCCTTCAACCCCCGGTCCACCCCCAGTTTCCAGGAAAACAGAATCATCATCACCATGGCGCTCACAAAGAAGCACAGCGTGCCCAGAAAGAAATCATAAGTATCCATCGCCAGCAGGTTGCCGCTGTACCAGGCAACGACAAACGTACCCGTAGCCGTAAAAAAGCCCTGCACCACCACAGCCATTTTGCGTTTCAGCCCCATGAATTCCTCAATAAAGGATAGGCCCACCTGCATCATGGAAATGGAGCTGGTCACCGCCGCCACCGTCAGAAGAAGGAAAAACAGGCTGCCGAATACCACGCTGGATCCCATTTTTGCAAAAGCCTGCGGAAGCACCATGAAACCCAGCGCGAAGGTCCCCTGCCCGGCGGCTCCGGCCACTCCCAGGAACGCCACGGCGGCGGGAACCGTCATCATGCCGGCAATGCCCACCTCGCACACTTCATTGGAGGCGGCGGCCGAAAAGCCGCTCAGCGCGATATCCTCCTTCTTTTTTACATAGCTGGCATACGTCAGAATCAGCCCCGTTCCTACGGAAAGGCTCAGGAAAACCTGTCCGGCAGCCGCAATCCAAAGCTCAATGTTTTTCAGGCCGTCCCACAGGGTCACCTCAGTCAGCCTCCGGGTTCCTCCGGACATTTCCACCTGCCGCACGGCTTCATCCATGGCTCCCGCCTGGGAGGCCGAGACCATGGAAACCGTCTTCCAGTCCCCGCTGTTCCGGTCCAGCTCCTCCACCAGCACCTTGCCGGGATTCCACATATACCCCAGCCCCTGTTCGATGCTGCGGTCCGGATAAGAAGGATCCGGCGTGCCGATGCACAAAATGCGCACTAGCAGCACCAGGGAAATCAGAAGCAGCAACGGCATAAACCAGCGCGAAAACATTTCGATGCCCCTGCTGATGCCCCGGTAAATAATCCCCAGGTTCAGAAGGATGACCCCGCTGACGATCCAGAGCAGCCCGTTGTCCGACAACAGGGCGCTCCCGTCGCCGTACATGCCCGTGAAACTGAAAAAAGTCTGCGCCGTCCCCTCCGCCGTGGCAAAAACCTCCGGGCAGGTGAGCATCTTCCAGAAATAGCCGCAGCACCACGCTTCCACCACCATGTAATAAAAGGCCACGGAAGAAGGCCCCAGAACCGCCAGCACGCCCAGGAACTTCCACAGCCTGGACCCTTTGGTCAGGTACCAGAACACGCCGGGGGCGCAATGGGCGCCCATCTGGCCGCCGCGCCGCCCGATGGACCACTCCGCCCACGCCACGGGCACGCCCACCAGAACCAGCATGAGGCCGTAAGCCACCATGAAGGCGCCCCCTCCGTATTGGGCAGCCAGCCCCGGAAAGCGCAGAAAATTTCCCAGCCCGACGGCACTGCCGGCCACAGCGAGAATCACGCCTATTTTTCCGGACCACTCGTCTTGTTGCGCCTTTGAGGATGACATGGAGGAAATACTGACAAAAAAAGCTTCATTTTCAAGAGAAAACAGGCTCTTTTGGAACGAACGGGATATCATTGCCGCTTGACTTTCGTCCGTTTTTTGGAATCATTCTTTTAGAACCAAACCAAAAAACAACCATGCTTCTCATAGGAAAACCGGCACCTCATTTCAGCGCTAACGCAGTAGTAAACGGTACCATCGTACCGGATTTCAGCCTTGACCAGTTTAAGGGCAAAAAATACGTAATCCTGTTCTTCTACCCGAAGGATTTCACCTTCGTGTGCCCTACCGAGCTAATCGGCTTCCAGGAAGCCCTGGGCGAATTCGAAAAGCGTGACGTGGCCGTCGTCGGCTGCTCCACAGACAGCGAATTCTCCCACTGGGCCTGGGTCAACACCCCCCGCAGCCAGGGCGGCATTCAGGGCGTGACCTACCCCATCGTCTCCGACATCAACAAGACCATTTCCGCCGATTACGGCGTGCTGGCCGGGGACGAGGAAATTGACGAAGACGGCAATGTGGAAGTCAACGGAGAACTGATCGCCTACCGCGGCCTCTTCCTGATTGACAAAGACGGCATCGTCCGCCACCAGCTCATCAATGACTTCCCGCTGGGCCGCTCCATTGATGAAGCCATCCGCGTGGTTGACGCCCTCCAGCACTTCGAACTGTACGGGGAAGTCTGCCCCCTTGGCTGGCACAAGGGAGACGCGGCCATGACCCCGTCCCACGAAGGCGTGGCCTCCTACCTCAGCAAGTAAGCAGCCCCCCCGGCAATATTTCAAGGCCGCTCCCCTCTCCGGGGAACGGCCTTTTTTCATCCCCGCCTTCCCCTCTTCCCAACCAGGCGCCATATCCGGCCATGCATCCGCCGCCTTTCTTGCGCCGGAAACCGCTCCCCTTCTGCGGGATGAACCTGTGCGTCCGCCGCGCCTGAACACCCAGCCCTTTCCGCAGCCGGAGGAACTGTCATAAACCGGGGGGAATACGCGCGCGCCCCTTGAGCCGGGAAGAAGCGTCTGCTACATCCTTCATATGAATCTCATGGCAGACGCATCCTCCAGGGAAGATATCTGGACAAAAACCATGGACTTCCTGAACATGCCGGACTGGCTCAAGCTGGAAATGGTGCAGTCCGTGGGCGCCAAAATCCTGCATGTGGCGGTCTGGCTGGTGATCAGCTGGATACTCCTGAAACTGTTCTGCCAGGTGCTCCGGAAAATCACTGTGCTGAAAATGTCGCCCCAGGCCTCCCGCCTGACGGTAAAAATCGTCAAAAACGCCGGCTACATTATTATAGGCGTGGAGGCCTTTGCCCTGATGGGGTTCGATATCCTGACCCTGCTGGGAGCGGCCAGCATCATCGGCGTCGCCGTAGGCTTCGCCTCCCAGACTTCCCTGTCCAACATCATCAGCGGCCTCTTCCTGGTAGGGGAAAAGCAGATCAACCTGGGGGATATGATTGAAGTGAATGGAATCACCGGGAACGTGGACTCCATCAACCTGATGTCCGTCCAGCTCCGGCTGCCGAACAATACCATGGTGCGCATCCCCAATGAAATAATCATCAAAAACCCGGTCAGCAATATTACCCGTTTTTCCACGCGCCGGTGCGACCTGAGCCTGGGCGTGGACTATAACTGCGACATTGAGCATGTCGTAAACGTCCTCCGGGAAGTGGTCAAACAAAACAAATTCTGCCTGGACGACCCCGCGCCCCTCATCTCGTTTTCAGGGTTTCAGGACTCTTCCCTGGGCTTTACCGTAGGGGCCTGGTGCCAGAAAGACAATTTCCTGGACTGCCAGAAAACGCTCGCCCATGACATCAAACGCCGCTTTGAGGAAGAAGGCATTTCCTTCCCCTTCCCCACCCGCAGCCTGGAGAGCAGAAGCCCCATCAAGGTGGAAATCTCCGGACCTCCGGAGAAAAATCAATAAAGAATCTCTTTTTGCTTTCTTTTTGCCCCGTGAAATTTCAATCTTGTCTGCGTAAAATCCGCATCTATGTCTGACACATCCGCACCCGCCTATCGAAGAATCCTCCTGAAACTCAGTGGGGAAGCCTTGCGCAGCCCCGGCAGCATGGACAACATTTCCCCGGAAATCGTCGCCCGCATTGCTGAAGAAATCGCCCAGGCGCACCGCGCCGGCGTCCAAATAGGCCTGGTCGTGGGCGGCGGCAATTTCTGGCGCGGGGCGAAAGCCAGCGTGCGCGGCATGGACCGCGCCACGGCGGATTACGTGGGCATGCTCGCCACCGTAATGAACGCCCTGGCCCTTCAAAGCGCGCTGGAACGCGCGGGAGTCCCCTGCGTGGTGCAGTCCGCCATTGAAATGAAAAATGTCGCGGAATCCTTCATCCGCCTGAAGGCCCGCTCGTATCTGGACAACAATAAAATCGTTATCTTCGCCGCCGGCACCGGCAACCCGTTCTTTTCCACGGACACCACGGCTGCCCTGCGCGCCAGCGAAATCAATGCGGAAGTGGTCATGAAGGCTACCTCCGTGGACGGGGTGTATGATGCGGACCCCAAAAAAGTCTCCGGAGCCAAGCGATTCGACACCATCTCCTATCAGGAATGCCTGGAACGCCAGCTCAAAGTGATGGACTCCACGGCCTTCACCCTGTGCATGGACAACAAGAAGCCCATCATCGTATTCGACATGCATACTCCGGGCAACATCACGCGCGCCCTTCTCGGGGAACCGATCGGCACCACCATCAGCTGAACCCCGCATTCCTTTTCAACCCGCCAAAAACACTTAGCACCCACCATCATCATGGACGCAGAAACATTATTATTGGAAACGGAGGAATCCATGCTCAAGGCCGTGGACTTCGCCAAACAGGAATTCTCCGGCGTACGCACGGGCAAAGCCTCCCCCGGCCTCGTGGAAAACCTGGACGTACATGTCTCCAGCTACGGCTCCGTCATGAAACTGAAGGGCCTGGCCGTCATCAGCACGCCGGAACCCCGTCTCATCCTCATCCAGCCCTTTGATCCGAGCACCGTTCACGACATCGGCCGCGCCATCAATGAAAGCAAGCTGAACCTCAATCCCCTGGTGGAAGGCCGTTCCATCCGCCTGCCCATTCCCGCCCTCACGGAAGAACGCCGCAAAGACCTTGTGAAGCTTGTCAAATCCCAGGCGGAAGAAGCCCGCGTGCGCGTGCGCGGCGCCCGGAAGGCCGCCATGGATTCCGCCAAAAAGCTCAAGGCGGAAAACATTGTCACGGAAGACGGCCAGCGCGACCTGGAAACGCAGATCCAGAAGCTGACGGACAAATACGTGAAGGAAATTGACGAGCTGGTGGCCGTCAAGGAAAAGGATATCATGACCATTTAAACCAGAAACACCCCCATCCCCAACCATTTGACGACAATGACAGACAACGTAACCAACTTCCTCGCCTCCGGCATCGAGATCAAGGGAACCATCCGTTTCCAGAATGACATGCACATCGACGGCAAGATCGAGGGTGAAATCATCTCCGACAAGGGAAAAGTCACCATCGGGGAAACCGCCCAAATCAAGGGTGACATTACTGCCGGAGACGTCCGCATCTACGGCAACGTGGAAGGCAAGGTCACCTCTGACCGCTGCGAACTCAAGCAACAGGCCCGCGTCGTCGGAGACATGAAAACGCGCAGCCTCGCCATGGAGGAAGGCGCCCACCTGCTGGGCCGCACGGAAATCGGCTAAAAACACAACCGCCCTGTTCTTCCCTGGCGTGCCTTTTGATACGGGCCGCTTCTCCAAAAGCGTAAAAGCACGCCGGGGTTTCTCAGGGGGCGGCGAAAATGAAGAACGGAAAAAGGTACCGCCCTTTTTTCCAAATACCGTTCCCGCTCCGGAAGCGGAATTGCTGGGAGCGCCCGGATCATCTCCCGTTCTTCAGGAAGCGGATGGATGCCGTATTTACGCAAATACCCTACGGCAGAAAAACTGCTTCTTTCTTCTGTCCGAACCATCGCCGGATACCGCGCAGGCGCATCGCCGCCTGCGTTTTTTATTGAGTCTCCACGCTCTCTCCCCGCCTCCGGCGAAACATCAGTCACCGGAGCAGGCGGAACTTGCTCTGGTGCAGAAAAGCCCCATCGGGCAAGCTCTCCAACTCCCGTAAACATGGAAAAACGTTTCCCCGGTAGCCACAGGCGCCTGTCTTCCGAAGCCATGCGGCAACAAAACTCTTCTGCCGCGAAACAGAAGATACGGGAATAAAAACGGAAAATGTACCGGATTCTTGAAAGGTCGGCATCCATTGCCGCTCCAGTACTGTTTCCGGAAATTTGCCTGGTCACGCAAAAAGCCGTCCCTATCCCCCGCCTCTTTATCTGGAGCTTTATATTTGGGGCTTTACAAAAAACGCGCGAATAGCTACATTCTTTTTATCAAATATCAGACTATCAAATATCATACTTTATCCATCTCCGCCTATGAGCAAAGAGAGCGTCAATATCCACGTAAACAACTACTGCCGGCTACGGGACAAACAATATGCCGTCTATACGGAATACGCCAAAAAATACGGGTTAACCACCAAAGAGCTGTTTATTCTGGATATCATCTATTTCGCTCAAAGCGGCTGCACGCAGGCTGGGATTTGCGAACGCCTCTCCGCCACGAAGCAAACCGTCAGCGCCGCCATCAAAAAATTCTGGAAGCTGGGGTACCTTTCTTTTGAAGAATCCAAAACTGACCGGAGAATCAGGCTGGTACGCTTCACCGCAGCCGGAAAGGAATACGTGGAACGCATCATCCCCCCTGCCGCGCAGGCGGAAAACGACGCCATGGCGGAATTGAGCGGAGAACAGCAAGCGGAACTGGTCCGTTTAACCGACCTTTTTTCGGAACAAATGCGTCTGAAATTTCAATCCATCAATAAAAACACGCTATGATTATCAATACAGGAGGACGGACAGACACCGTCCAGTATTACACCCGCTGGCTGCTGAAGAGGTTTGAAGAAGGCTATGTCCTTTCCCGCAATCCCCTGTTCCAGCATAAGGTGACCCGTTATGAACTGACGCCGGACCAGGTGGACTGTGTTGTGTTCTGCTCTAAAAATTATGCCCCCATTCTTCCGCATATCAACAGCATCACCGAGCGCTTCCATACCTACTTCCACTATACGATTACGGCCTACGGAAAGGAAATTGAACCGGGTGTTCCCGGCATTGATGAGAGCATGGCCACGCTGGCAAAACTTTCGGAAATTGTCGGAGCAAACCGCATCGCATGGCGGTATGACCCGGTATTGCTGACAAGTGAATATACCGTCAGAAGGCATCTGGAGACCTTTGAACGCATGGCGTCCTTCTTATCCGGCCACATCAACCGCTGCATTTTCAGCTTTGTGGAAATGTACAGGAAGCTGCAAACGAACATGCCGGAACTAATCCCCCTCACGGAAAAAGACAAGGAGGAGCTGGCGGCAGGGCTGGGAGCCATCGCGGCCGCATACAACATCCCTATTCAAACCTGCGGAACCAATGGAGATTACACGCGTTACGGCATTTCATCCTCCGGCTGCATGACCCTGAACATTCTGGGACAGGCCAACGGCGTTCAATTCCGCAACCTGAAACATCAAGGAATGCGGCAGGGCTGCCATTGCATTGAGAGCCGGGACATAGGCGCGTATGACACCTGCCTTAACGGCTGCAAATACTGCTATGCAAATACTAATCGGCAAAAGGCCCGTGAAAATTACAAACTCCATGACCCGGACTCTCCGCTGCTGCTGGGGCATCTGCTCCCTTCCGATACCGTGCAGCAGGGAATGCAAAGGAGCTTTTTAAAACCATGAATGCTGATGAAATCAAAGTAAGGGAAATTCAGGTAAAGAGCATCCTGTCAACGTCAAATCTGCCTGTGGCCGATTACTCGGTCAATCCTTACTTGGGCTGCCCCCACGCCTGTAAATACTGCTACGCCTCGTTCATGAAACGGTTCACCGGGCATCCGGAACCATGGGGAACCTTTCTGGACGTCAAATACTGGCCGGAAATACGCAACCCCGGGAAATACGCGGGAAAACAGCTGTTTATCGGTTCCGTGACCGACCCTTACGGCCCTCAGGAAAAAATCTACAAGAGAACAAGGGCGCTTCTGGAACAGCTTCAAGACAGCGGCGCGGAAATCAGCATAGCTACAAAATCCGATTTGGTGCTGCGGGACCTGGATTTGATAAAAACATTTCCCCATGCCCGCGTTTCCTGGTCCGTCAACACGCTTGACGAGCGCTTTCAGGCAGATATGGACATGGCGGTTAGCATCTCGCGGAGGCTGGCCGCCATGAAGGCCTTCCATGAGGCAGGAATCCGCACCACCTGCTTCATCTCCCCCATTTTTCCAGGCATTACGGATATTCCGGCGATTGTGGAGCAGGCTGAAGACAAATGCAACCTGATTTGGCTGGAAAACCTTAATCTGCGGGGCAGCTACAAATCCGTAATTCTGGAGTACATCAGAAAACGCTATCCGCACTTGGTGCCCCTCTATCGGGAAATTTACCAGAAAGGCAGCCGCGGCTACTGGGAAGAACTGGACGCAGCAATACGGCAGCTGGCGGAAAAACGGGGTTTGCCGTACCTGCGCAATGACGATCCCATGCACCGGCCGTTCAACGAACCGCCGGTTATTGTGAATTACTTTTACCATGAGCAGATCAAACGTTCCGCCAGAAAAGAGGGGCGCTTCCGAATCCGCCGCCTCCCGCGGCGGCCTCCAGCCGTTGATGTCAAAAACACCTGATAACCCTGCATGGACTCCCAACAGCAACGCAGCCGGCCGGCACAGAATGAGTAACGACACTTCCTGCTCCAATGACGCAGCCTTTTCCTATCCTCACACCTGGCAGTAGAATGCTGCCGCCTCCAATCCATACCTGATCCTCAATTTCTATTGGCAGTGCATAGGTGCGGAAAAATGTTCCCTTACCTTTTTTCCACCCCGTCACAAGGCGTTCCTGGGGCAAGACCGGATGCGAAGCCGTATAAATCTGAACATTGGATGCAATCAGCACCTGGCTGCCAATGCGGATGGGCGCATTATCCACCAAAGTGCAGTTCATGTTGATGACCACGTTGTTCCCTAAAAAGATGTTTTTCCCGTAGTCGCAATGAAAGGGCGTATCTATCATCACGTTATCCCCAATCCCACCCAGTAATTCCCGGAGAATTTCACTTCTTCTCCGCGTATCACTATATGCGGAAAAATAATATTCCCTTGTCAATTCCCTCGCCCGGGCGATTTACCTTAGCGCATCGGGATGCGCCGTTTCCAAAAAATCTTCCGCTTCATCACACATGGCTTTCCTCCTGGCGGAAACTGTTTTCAACGACGCCCGGCAGAAGCTCATAAATGGAACAGCCCGCTTTTTTCTCAAAGAACGCCTTGAGCTGCAGAATTTTTTTCCACCGGTCCACCGTAAACGGATGCACTCCATACCGGAGTGTCACATCTACAAACCGTTTTTCCAAAAGGCAGAAACCTGTCGGCATGGCCAAAGCGTCACATAACTGGACCAGGCGGTCGTAGTCGTCATAGACCGCGTTCTCTACAAAATTTTTCATGAACAGGTAATCCTCCCCACTCACGTCAAACGTGCCGATGGAAGTATTGATATCCTGTATCATAAACGCATGGGAAATACAAATCTGCGCCGCCTTTTTCCAGCCTCTTGCCGCACAATAGCGGTACCCGTCTATCAAATGCTTTTCGGAACTTACTCCGGCATACCGTCCAATATCATGCAACAGCCCCAGGACATAAGCTTTTTCACCGGATAACCCTTTACAGTGCGAGGCTATATTTTTACAGGCTTCCGCCACATAGCGGGAATGTTCCGCCCAGCCCCCCGGGTTGGATTTATACGCTTCCCTGATTGCCCGTTCCGCAGTTTTCCTGTCCGGCTCCATCTCAGTCATGGCTGCCACTATAGCGCATCACCACTAAAATAAAAATCACGATTCCGCTACACCCCTCCCCCAGCCTTCAGATGATGTAACGCAAAAATATTCCTTTTTATTTAATCCTGCCTTTTTCCCGGACAGGGAAAAAGGAAATGATTTTCCGGGGAATTACTCCCCGGCAGGCGAACGCACGATGGACCAGGAACGCGGCTGGGCGGGATCCAGCACCTTCCTGATAAAGGCGTTCATCCGGGCCAGATCCATATTCCTGATAGCGTCCGTCTGCTGTTCAAACGCTTCCAGAGGCAGACCGAACAGGATATCCAGCGCCAGCATCTGGCACAAAGTTCCATTGGACTGCATGGCCAGCAGACGGGAAGACAGGGCGGCCGCCCTGGTGCGTTCCAGTTCCTCCTCCGTCATGCCCTGTTCATCAATCATCTCCAGTGTTTTTTCCAGCCTCCGCCCGGCTTCCTCCAATTGTTCCGGGGAGGTGCCCAGATAGAAGCAGATGCCTCCGGCATCCATGCCGATGAACAGGGAAGAACTGGCATAATAGGCCAGTCCGGCCTCCTCCCGGATATTGGTGAAAACGGGACCGGCCATATCACTGCACCAGGACTGGAACAGCAGAGCCTGGGCCATCTCCGGGGAAGCCACGTCCACGCCCGGCACCCCCACTACCAGCACGGCCTGCTGTTTATCCAGAACGGCCACTTCCCGGCCGGCCCGCAGCGCGGGCGTGGGAGTCAGGGCTGGAGGCGTTCCCGCCCTCATGCCTCCCAGATGTTTTTCCAGAAGAGGCAGGACCTCCTCCTTCCTGACATCTCCGGAAATGCAAATCACGGCGTTGGAAGCGCAGATAATGCGTTCATACTGTTTTTTGATGTCCTGAACCGTCAGTGAAGACAGGCTTTCCGGCGTGCCGGAAGGGGAATTTCCATAGGAAACATGCCCGTAAGCCACCTTCCGCTCCTGCCGGAACGCCACGGAAAGAGGGTCTTCCATATCCTCCTCCGCATCCGCCACAAAAGATTCCTTTTCCCTCAGAAAGGCGTCTTCCGGGAAAGACGGATTCATGACCACATCCGCCATCAGCTCCAATCCGGCGTCCAGGTCTTCCGCCAGAACCTGACATCCCACGCTCAGGGAATTGTTACCGGTGGACGTGTTGATGGCTCCCCCGATGTCCTCCAGAAAACGGGCTATATCCGCCGCGGAACGGGTGGAGGTTCCTTTCAGCAGGCACTCGGACATCAGGTCCGTCACCCCGGCGTCATGCTCATTCTCCGCACGGCATCCGGCCTTGAACGCCATGCAGGCATAGGCCAGCGGCAGGCGATGGTCTTCACGGATCACCACCTTCATGCCGTTGCCAAGAACATGCTCGCTCAGGGCCGTTCCCGCAGAGGCGGAGGCCCTTTCTTCATCCCCGGCGTTGCTGCCCGGGGGGTCCAGGCTGACTTCCGTCACATTCGGGGAAGACAGCCAGGTGGAACAAACGCGGTGCAAATCTTCCGTAGTCACCCGTTCAATAGCTTCCTGCCATTCGGAAGACAGGTTCAAATTGCGCGAGCCGAACCAGTCCGCCCCCATTTCCGAGGCCACCCCGGAAGCGGAACTCCTGCGGCGCAGGCGACTGACCCGGGTCTGTTTGCAAACTCTCTTCAGGTCCTCCGTAAAATCCTCTTCCGCCAGATTGCGAAGCTCCTGAAGCACCAGGTCCCGCA
>UMFX01000651.1_pt1 | contig 20109 bp, 14 predicted proteins | sample 1965131 | NCBI WGS metagenome assembly UMFX01 (sample SAMEA4836058, study PRJEB28245) | human gut metagenome | biome: gut microbiome; material: fecal sample | place: Denmark | collected 2008 | reverse complement strand
CAGATTTTTGATAGATTTTTTTCATACTTTCCTCTCTTTTGAAACCGGCTTTATGTCGGTTTCTTTTTTATCTATTAGATTGAAACAGATTACTCATTCTCCATAATTTCCCGTACCTCCTCAACTTCCATATCTAATATATCGCTTATCTGCTCTGGTTCGTATCTTTCCTCTTTTTCTGGAAGGTCTTCTGCTAAACCAATTAAGACAATATTTGCAAGGTCTATGTCACCTTTCCACTGATAAGTACCTACTACACTTTCCTGTGTACATTATAGCTCATGCTATATCTTTATAGCAAATACTTTTCTTTTTTCTTATTTACCAGAATTTTCCTTTTATAGATATTCTCTTGGTATAGTTTTGTAAATGGAGAATGACCGCTTTTATTAATATCTGTTTTTAATGCTACTTTTATATAGGATAATTTCGTTTGTATACCTACTCTTTGGTGAAAGTCTCCGAATCGTGCAAGACCATTCAGCCGCTAAAACACATTTTTATGCTGAATTGTAAGCGAACTACGAGAAAGAAAAAAAGAATTGTTATATGTATTGTATTTTGTGACTTTGCGCTGTGGAATTTTGACTCTGAAAACTTCGGACTCGTTTTTCCGAAGTTTTCGTTTTTTGAGGCAAAATGAAGCGTTTAGCGCAACGGACAAAATCAAACGTATAACAATTCTTTTTTTCTTTCGAAGACCGACTACAATTCAGTAAGAAGATATTCCTCTTCTGGAGATTTTCACTCCAAATACAAACCAGAAACTTCTGGACAATCCCCTTATTCCCATCCAAGATTTAACTACTAATTTCCATCTGGCGCCAAAGAACAGAAAACCAGAAATTTGAGATAGAAAAAATGTGATGTCGGAGCTAGTAAAAATGCCGAACAGGCATTTTCTACGCCGCAACTATCTTCACATTTTTTCTATCTCAAATTTCTGGTTTTCGTCTCTTTAGTCTAGCAAATTAGTAGTTAAAGATATTCCATAATGTTTTAAATCAACTTTTCCATTTTTTACTTCCACACCGTCTTCTTCCAAACGTTTTGCCTGCTCTCCTTCCCCTCCAAATACAAAAGCCTCTGCAAGTTCTCCTTTGGAGTTTACCACTCGAAAACAGGGGATTGTTTCCGGATCAGGATTTTTATGAAGAGCATTTCCAACTGCACGTGACATCTTTGGATTGCCTGCCATAGCCGCTACCTGCCCATAAGTTGCTACATGACCTTTTGGAATACGTTTGACTGCTTCATAAATTCGTTTTGTTGGACTGTCTGTTATCAGGTCATAACTTTCTGTAATCATTCGTTTAATTTCTTTTACAGGTATTGTTCCATCAAGTATTATTGTATTCCAGTGCTTTTTATTTTGATGATATCCCGGAATGACCGATGGGTATACTTCTCTCCAGAAATCTCTCCATTCTGGTTCTACTTTTACATTTAACTGAACAAATCCATCTTTTTCATATATCCATAAAAATACTTTTTTGCTTTCTTTTACTCTGATGAGCTGCCAGTTTGGATCGCGAAACGGAGCATCTACATATGTATTGGGAAAGGATAGACCATATTCAATTGCTTCTTTTCTTGTAATCATACAAAATTCTCCAATATTTTTTTTCAGGAATACCTCGGTATTCTTAGAATCTTTTTGCTCCTATTTTCATTATAACATACTCCTGCTAAAAGAGACGGTGTTGTTTTTAGATGCCGGCAAGTGCTATGAAAAATTCCAGGACATTCTTGAATTTTTTATTAATCAAAACTTTTTTCTCCATTTTTTTACTTCTATATGTTATAATCAAACAGCAGACTCTGCATTTTTTCGCTATGCAGTTTTGCAATGTATCATAAGCTTATATCTCAAAGGGAGATTATGAAAGCATATAAAAATATATAAAATAATAAGTGAGGTAGAATAATGAACAAAATCAAGATTGGTATTGTAGGTTATGGTAATATTGGTCGTGGTGTGGAGCAGTCAATTAAGCGTAATGATGATATGGAATTGGCAGCGGTATTTACAAGAAGAGATCCTGCTACTGTATCTATTCAGACAGAGAGTGCTGCTGTGAAGCATTTTGATGAGATGGCATCTATGAAAGATGAGATTGACGTAATGATTCTTTGTGGTGGTTCTGCGACAGATCTTCCTGTTATTGGTCCGAAAGTTGCTGCTTCTTTTAATACGATTGACAGTTTTGATACCCACGCAAAGATTCCTGAATATTTTGCTGCTATGGATAATGCTTCAAAAAAAGGAAATAAGATCAGTATCATTTCTGTCGGCTGGGACCCGGGAATGTTTTCTTTAAATCGTTTGTATGCCGAGTCCATTCTTGTACAGGGAAGTACTTATACTTTCTGGGGCAAGGGTGTAAGTCAGGGACATTCTGATGCGATCCGCCGTATTGAAGGGGTTAAAAATGCAATCCAGTACACAGTTCCTATCGAAGATGCTGTGGAGCAGGTAAGAAGTGGAAGTGAACCAGAACTTACAACAAGACAGAAGCATTTAAGAGAGTGCTATGTTGTTCCGGAAGAAGGTGCTGATAAAGCAGCTATTGAAACAGCAATTAAAACAATGCCTAATTACTTCTCTGACTACGATACAACTGTAACATTTATTACCGAGGAGGAATTAAAGGCACATCATAGTAAGATGCCACATGGTGGTTTCGTTATCCGTACTGGTGAAACGGGATGTGAAGGTAACAAACATGTTATCGAATACTCTTTAAAACTTGATTCTAATCCAGAGTTTACAGGAAGTGTACTTGTTGCTTATGCACGTGCTGCTCACAGACTTTCTGTGAAAGGTGAATCTGGTGCCAGAAGTGTATTTGATATCGCACCGGCAATGTTATCTCAGATGACTCCGGAAGAATTAAGAGCTAAGATGTTATAATCTGATATATTAAAATTCAAGGAGGGACTTTTAAACCATCATGCCAGTATTTGATTTTAGTAATATGCAGGCAAAAAAAGAGCCTGTACGCTGTACATACACCATGGTCTATTCAGATAATGATCATGCTTCACCGGAAAATCCGATTCTTATAATTGACAATACAAAGAGAGAATGGAAACATCATTCTTTTGGTATTTTTGCAAATCCAAATAAACAGACTACATTTGAGTTTGAAGAAGAAGATGGGACGATCAGTGCAGATATCTTAAAAGTAGATGCTCGTTTTGTCAGTCTTTTAAAATGGCTTGGCGAACACCATATTCACATCCAGCTTTCCGGTAAAAATACTGCACAAGGATATGCAGTCTATAAAATTCAGGAAATTTCTTTTGGAGGAAGAACGAAATTATCTGCAGAAGATGGCTTTTTACAGTTTATGATCGAGCGTCTTTTTGCAAGCAGCGCTCCTGTGGAGGAAACTTCTGAGATAACTACAGAGGAAGAAGACAGTGATGAGATGAAGCTTACCAGTCTTCAGAGCATTACAGACTTTATGACTTGCGCCGGAAGAACGCTTCCTGATAATATCCGCCTGTGGGCCAGAAGAAACCTTGCTGTTGCCCGTTCACGCGAAGTTTCTCCAGAAGAACGACGCCATGCCCAGCGTGCTTTATCTATTATGATGAACATCCAATGGAAAAGTGATTATTTTAAATCTATCGATCCTGAGGAAGCACGACGGATTCTTGATGAAGAACTCTATGGAATGGAACGTGTAAAGCAGAGAATTATTGAGACGATTATCCAGATTAACCGTACACATACTCTTCCTGCTTATGGTCTTTTACTTGTAGGACCTGCCGGTACCGGAAAGTCTCAGATTGCTTACGCTGTTGCTCGTATTTTAAAGCTCCCATGGACAACTTTAGACATGAGTTCCATTAATGATCCCGAACAGTTAACCGGAAGTTCCCGTATTTATGCGAATGCAAAGCCTGGAATTATCATGGATGCTTTTTCAATGGCTGGAGAATCTAATCTCGTTTTCATTATTAACGAGCTTGATAAGGCAAACTCCGGTAAGGGAACTGGTAATCCTGCTGATGTTCTTCTTACTTTATTAGATAACCTTGGCTTTACTGACAACTACATGGAATGTATGATTCCTACTGTTGGAGTTTATCCGATCGCAACTGCCAATGATAAGAGTCAGATCAGCAGTCCTTTAATGTCCCGCTTTGCTGTCATTGATATTCCGGATTATACACCAGAAGAAAAGAAGGCAATCTTCTCTAAATTTGCTCTTCCTAAAGTTCTCAAACGAATCGGCTTACATGAAGGGGAATGTATCATGACGGATGAGGCATTAGATACCGTAATTGACATCTTTTCCGATACTACAGGTATTCGTGACTTAGAACAGGCTGCAGAGCATATCGTAGCGAATGCATTATATCAGATTGAAGTGGATCATTTAAAACAGGTCGTTTTTACCGGAGAAATGGTAAGAGAATTGCTTTTATAACTTTGATTCATAACTTTGATTCATTATGTAAAAAGTCCGATAGATCAGATATAAGGAGCTCTGCTCTATCGGACTTTTTATTTTTTATCTTATTTCATCTTAAATGCTGCTTTTCCATTCTGTTTTATATCGTAGAGGACAGCATCTGCATTTTTACATAACGATACAAAATCTTCTCCCTGTTCAGGGAAAATTACTCCTCCTGCGCTGGCAGACAATTCTACTACCTCACCTGTCGAAAGGGTAAAATGAGAAATCTTCTTCTGAAAGCTTTCCATACAGGCATAAACCGTTTCTGGTTTGACATTTTTCAGATATGCAACAAATTCATCTCCGCCATACCTGCCGAGTATACTGTCTTTCGGAAAACACTCCTGCATTGTCTGTGCAAAGTATTTCAGACAAAGGTCTCCATTACTATGACCATAGGTGTCATTATAAGATTTAAAATTATCCACATCGATAAACAGGAATATCCCCGGTTCTTTCTTTCTAAGCTCATGTTCAACATCTGCCCGGAAAGCTCTGCGATTCAGGACTCCTGTCAATGCATCCGTACTGGATAGACCAATGTATCGTTTTTTATCTTTTCTCTCCCATATTAAAATTGTGAGCATATATAAAATAGTAAAGCCAACTAATATACTTCCATAAATACCGCCCCAGGCTGAAAAATGCTGAGTAATATTTGAAATATTTTTATTCGTCAGTTCGACAACAACATACCATCCCGGCATACTGGAAATACTCCTGTAAGATATTGTCGAGTCTTCTCCCCGAATTTTTGCTGCAAACCTGCCTTCCTTTTTCCCTGAACGCATGTCACTGACCCACTGTTTATACGAATATTCCTCATTATATTCAAAATATTTCTGCTGAAGTAAAAGATTATTCCAATCTCCGGCTGTGCTGGAATTATCGCTGCTAATACAAGTGATAAAATTTTCAGAATCTGCTTTTAGCAGGTGAACACTGATTTTTCCTTGTAAAAGTTCATAGACTCCTAACTGTCTAAGCTGTTCTATCATCACTGACACATACAGCATATGTATCTGAGAGAAATCTGCCACCGGAACAAAAACTGTTATAATCATATTTCCTGTTTCACTCGATTGATACGGATCAGAATTAAAGGATGTTCTTGCAGTTAAAGCTAGATTATCCAGATTTTTCTTTTTGATATCTGAAACTGCACATTTACTTCCATGGACTTCTCCATTTTTCATAATAAATCCGATATTACAAAACATTGTCTGATTCAGATTTTTTTCCAGACTTTTCTGAATCTTGTCCGGATTTTTATCTTCCATCGCCTGAATCATCTTCACATCCTCTTCCACAAAATTCTGAAGATAATCCATCTCTTCATTCATTTTTTCTGCATACAATCCGGTAATTAATTCTAAATGCTGTGTATTAAAGCTCTGCGCGATTTTACTTAGACGAAAATATGCGGACACAATAATTACCAGACATACTGTCAGATAAAGAGCCAACAATACCCCTTTCTTTTTCCTGCTCTTTTTTGATTTTTCATGAAACACCTTTCTCCATAAGATAGTATGAATTAACCATAATAACCCCGGTATCAAAAAATTTTTGTTCTGATTTTTCGCCTTTAATTAAAGAAACTAATGAATGTATCCCCAAATACCCCATCTGATCTTGTTTTTGTAATAAAGAAACTCCCTGATAATCTGCATCTTGAATGAATTGCTGTGTTTCTTTTGCCATATCAAAACCGACCATAACAACATCTGTTCTTTTTTCTTTTACAAGCGTTTTTGCGATTCCTATTGTCGATGTATTATTACATCCGTAAATTCCCTTTATATTTTTATTCTTTTCCAACAAAGCGGATACATCTGCCTGTGCTTTTTCCACATCTCCTCCATTTAAGAAAATATCTTTGGCAATATCCCATTGCGATGGCGCATACTGTGTCCATGCCTCCAAAAATCCCGAAACCCGATTCACCATTGCCTGAGAAGTATCTGATGATAACAGTATTCCGACTTCTAATGGCTGTGTTGGAGAATTCCCAGCATCCTGAAGCAGCTTGATCATTCCTTTTGCCGCCATTTCCCCAGCATCTATATTATCCGTCATATAACACGCATCAAATTCCGTACTGTTAATGGCAGAATCAATAAGTACTACTGAAATATTCTTTTTCTTTGCTTTCTCACAGCTCTCTACTAGCGACTTGGAATTAGCCGGTGCGAGCAGTATTCCATCTGCTCCCTGCTCTATCGCCTCATTCATCAGACGTATCTGCCCGGAAATATCTGTTTCATTATCAATCCCTCCAAGATAAATTGCCGCATCCACTTCTTTCGCAGCTTTTTCTACCCCTCCGATTACTGTTTTCCAGTAATCTCCATGATAATTTTTTAAAATAACATAGATCTTTTTCTTACTTTCCGGGTTTGAAATACAACGGTATTCTACCGGTGCTGATTCTCCCTGCGCCTCATCTGCATTTTCCTCTATAGAAGAATTGTCCAAACAGCCACTTAGCAGAAAAGAAAAAAGCAGAACCACACATAACATATATATTTTGGTCTTTCTGCACTTCATATGATTTTCTTTTACCTTCTTCTTAAAACTTTAATATCTACTTATCTTTCCTATAACGTTCTCTTGTTTTCATACATCAGCTTATCTGCCTGATGAATTGCTTCCATAATCGGATGCACACCACAGACACCACCAATACTGACCGTTACATGAAAATCCGGATATTCTGTAAATACGATGCTTTCAACTGCTTTTTTAATTTTTTCGTTTTTCTCCAGCATATGTTTTTCAGACATTTTGGGAAAAAGCAGCAAAAATTCATCTCCACCATAACGAATCAGAATATCGGTGCTTCGAATGCAGGACTGAATCGCTGCGGCAATATCCCTAAGCACTACATCTCCTGCCAAGTGTCCATATGTATCATTTACCTGTTTGAAACGGTCCACATCTATAATCTCTACACATTCCATACCTTCCATATGAGTAAGATATGTCTCAAAATATCGTCTGGAGTATGCACCAGTCAATGCATCAGAAAAAAGTTTCCTATTCTCCCCACGACTTTTATCCAATAAAAATCTAGTTCCATTTGCATCAATCCAACGCCCTTCATTCATCTTAGAGAGCATCTCAAGTACACACGGTGTTCCGTTGATACAAAGATATTTTGCAACGACATAATATATATCTCTTCTGGTAAATTCCAACTTATTTAGCATTGTCTTCTGTGACAGAGCACGCGTTGAAATACAGTTGGCACAATTTACTCCATTCTCCCAGAAAGCGGCACAGTGCTGATCTGTCTGCCTCAATATGCCCTTATCATCTATTTCCATGACTGCATTATGAGCCGGATCTACCAGGCGGACAATATCAAAAATCTGCTTAAGCTGTTCGAATGCTACCCTTATATCCTTTCCATCTGCGTTTTCTCCTTCTGAAAGGCCATCTAGAAGAGGAAGTTCCGACGTAACATGCTGTGGTTTAATTAACTGTCCCACCGCTCCGATATAATGATCCGGTGACAATTCTGACCAAAGTGAATGCATTCGAAGCTCACACCACTCATAGTCATTTCCCTGCAGTAACATGATACTCATAGAAAATTCCCGATTTTCCGGTGTTGTTGCATCTAAAGCATCTTTCAAGCGATGAAAATCTTTCTGACTCAGATGTTTGAAGCAATTTTTATCTGCAATATTCATGACAGAATAACGATATTGTGGCGGTTCATTCCAGTTTACTATATTTGCCAGTCTGGAAACATGATCATATTCAAATTGAATCCCTCCATTTAAAGAAGCAAAAAATTCCAGCTGTTCCTGCATAGATTCAAGCATACATTGCGCCCGATCACTGCATGGTGTACTCTTTTTCTTCATTATCTCCGCCGCCAGACGATCTGCCTCCTGACGATATGCTTCTTCTCCCAGATTACCCTGTACTACTATACGAAGCTCTGATGATATTTCATACAGACATTTTAAGAGAAGTGGATTGAACGCCCCACATTCACCAGACATGATCATATCCATTGCTGTTTCATGGTCATAAGCATTCTTATAGCACCGCTCACTAATCAGTACATCATACACATCCGCCAAAGCAACCACCTGAGCTGAAATTGGAATCTTTTCTCCAATCAGACCATCCGGATATCCATGTCCATCCCACCGTTCATGATGCCAACGACAGATTTCCCATGCGATACGTAGCAATGGTTTTTCTGATCTACTAATCATCTGGTCAATAATATCCGCACCAATCGTCGTATGTGTCTTTATGATTTCAAATTCTTCTTGTGTTAACTTTCCCGGTTTATTTAAAATACTTTCTGGAACATTTATTTTTCCAATATCGTGTAGAGCTGCTGCCGTTGTAATCATGGCAATGTCCGACTCAGACAACTGATATTGATCTGTTTTTTGAATCAGCCGGCGCAATAAACGTTCTGTTACCATTCGGATATGAAGGATATGTTCTCCGCTTTCACTGTTTCTAAATTCCACCACATGGCTTAAAATACCAATCATTAGATTGTTATTCTCTTCTTTTTCATAAATCTGATCAGAAACCATCTGCTTTAATCTTTTCTGATTCGCATACAGCTTCAGTATATTCTGCACACGTCTACGCACAATAAAAGAATCAAATGGTCTTCGTATATAATCTTCCGCTCCAAAAATGTATGCCCTCTCAATAACATCTCTTTTCTCTTCCGAAGAAATTATGATTACTGGAATCTCATCAATCCAATGAAACTTGTTCATTCGCTCTAATACCTGAAACCCATTCATTTCTGGCATATTAATATCTAAAAGTATCAAATTTATCGTAAGATCATGCTGCAGCATATGGACTGCCTGACAGCCATTTTCTGCCTGTACATATTCATATTTGTCCCCAAGAATCGCCATCAGAATCTGACGATTTATCTCTGCATCATCGACAATCATTATTTTTTGTTTCATCTCCATGTGTATTGGCTGTCTCCCTTCCCTCTATTTTCTCTATTATTTTCTCTATGTTTCTCCCTGTTTTCCATCTGCTTTTTCTATATTCTATAATAGTTTCAGTAATTCTTCTGGTGGAAGCGGTCTGGAAAAATAATATCCCTGAATCATATCAACTCCCCAGCTGCTTATTTTTTCCATTTCTTCTTTTGTTTCCACTCCTTCGGAAACAAGATGATAATTCATTTTCCGGAAAGTTTCTACAATACTCTGATAAAACATTTCCCTTTTTTTATCACTGCAAATATCAAAAAGAAGAGACCGATCAATCTTTATGGTTGAAAATGGAAGTCGCATAACTGTATTCAAATTGGCATATCCCGAACCAAAATCATCCAGACAAAGATGGATTCCGGCATCTGTAAATTCATCTACAACCTTCCTTAAACCTTCATTGTATTCTGTCGCTACGGTTTCGGTAATCTCAAACTGTATCCAGTTGTGAGGGATCTCAAATTCATCCATCATACAGATAAAATGACTGCAACAGTCACTTCGCATCAAATCTAAAGAAGATAAATTTACTTTCACGTTCAAGAGAGAATCCATTAATCTTTTATTTTCTTTTAAGAATCTGCATATACGACAAAATTGTAAATCTGTAATCTGTTCAATCATATGATTCTTTTCCGCAATCTGAATAAACACATCCGGTGCAATCCAACCAAGTTCCGGATGGTGCAGACGACTCAATGCTTCCAATGTAATAAATTGTTTCTCCCTTGTGGAGTATACAGGCTGATAATAAACTTCAAAAAGATCTTCTGTAATCGCCGTATGCAGATACTGCTCCACACGCTTATTATATAAAAATCCATTCATAGTCTGGCGATCATCCTGAATTACCTCTGTCAGACCACTTTGTACCGATAATGTTTCCAGATATTCTGCATATTCCATTATCAGTTCGCTTTCTCCAAGCTTCTCTGCATTAATAATACCACTTAGAATTACAGGTGTCGCAATGTCCTTGTTTTCCACATCTAGTTTCATACTCACATCAAACATTTGTTTTAATTGTGTAAGATAGTATTCATATTCCTTCAAGGAATCTGCCAGTGCTAAAAACCTCTTTCCAGTAATACGGAATACTTTCTTTCCACACAGTTCTTCAAGTCTTTTTGCTGTCATCTTTAAGATATAGTCACCACCTTGAATTCCTGCAATTTTATTGATATGTTTTAGCTGATACAGATATACACTGATAATATGAAAATTTTTCCCTCTTGCTATCAACTCATTGCTTTTTCTGGTAAGATAAAGATGATTATATAAGCCAGTAAGACTATCCATATTGGCATGAGGATTGTTGATCGTAATGAATAATGCCAGTATACCTAGACTCAGACCAAATCCTGTTGTAAGAAGAGAGTGATGTACGAGCTGTATTACTACTCCAACTCCAGATATTACTAGTATTTCCAAAAGTATTTTTACTTTTCGGTAACCAAGTTCTTTTCTCCAGAAAATAATAAGAAACAAAGCCACAACCATATGACCAAGTGCACTGTAATACATCAACATATACCAAGGTCCCCTCATATATCCTGCCGGCACATCAAAATAAAATAGTTTTTCAGTAAATGGATTCGTTAGCACGATTCCTATCAGAACAAACGTCGGTAATCCAGACAACAACATTCTTTTTGCTGAAACAATTTTATTCTTGTATAATGTTTGAACATAACAAATCAGAGTAAGCGGAAGCACTGCCTGGAATAAGTAAAATACAGTTGTTGTTAATACCGCTACTATTGCACAATAATCCTTCGCATAAATGATACAATAGTTGCTGAAAATCTCAGCAATCACATCTAAACTTCCAATAACCGCAAAGAAAAGAAACACTTGATTATTCAAATCCTCTGCTCTTTTCTCGCCTAAAAAATACCACAGAATCAGCAGTAATATGACCAATCCTGCAATTAAAAAATCTACATTATAAATCATACGCATCCCCCACCGATTTTCCTGTATTGAAACGTAACATCGTATCTGCCTGCATCTTCCAATCACTTACAGAATGAAGTACCCCATCTTTGCTCCTCAGATAACTGTATCCAAATTTTAACTGGACACAGTATCTACTGCTATTTTCTTTTTTCACATCATTTATTATAATTCTTATCCATTCTCCTGGCATCTTCTGCGGATTCGTTACAACTACTGCAAACTCATTACCATCAATACGAAAACTTTCTGCATTTGGTTCTAAACTCTTTCCTGCTGCCTGAATACTCCTTGCTGTCCGAATAACTGCTTCATCCCCCATCTGCATTCCATTCATATCATTAATCTCTTTCAATCCATCGATATGTATAAATAAAAGTAAGGCATTCTTAAGTAATATGGCATCTTCCTGCACTTCTTCCATACATTTCTCAAAAGCTTTCCGATTTTTTAGACCTGTCATACGATCTTCCACAGACATTCTTTCAAATACCGTCTGTTCTAAGTGAAACTGAATCTCATTCGATACTTTACAAAGCAATCCTCCAAATAAAAACGAAATATAAAGAAGAATACCAAACTGAAAAATCACATCATACCAGTAAATAGAAAATACCCGATACAAAATAATTGCGATTACTCCACCAATACCTAATACAGCAAACGCTTTCAGACAAAACTTCAATTCCTGTGTCCGCTTTTTTTGATATTCTTTCCACAGTAAAAGAATCATCGCTACAACTCCTGTAAATAATATAATGTGTGTTATATATAGCATACATATAAACGGAACTTTAAACAAATAGTTTATAACTCCCTGTACAACAGCATCCCCATATAAAAGAAAAATCCATATTTTCGGAATCCATCGAACACCCTCGCTTACTGTGTTTCGTACGAAATGTAACATTGGAATTGACATAAGCATAAATGCATAAAAAGATAGTTGTATTCCTACCGCATTCTGTTTTCCATACATCTGATAAATTCCTGAATCCAGTATGCTCCATAAACTACATAAAATCAAAAAGAATGCCACATTAAGAAAACGTTTCTCTATAATCTGACGATGTCTAGTATATAAAAATACGATTACTGAAACAATTCCCATCCCCAACATTCCTATAATCATCAAAATTGAAAAAATAGATTCCCACAAATGACTTTTAACAATATCCAGAAAACTTCCTATGAGCGGGGCCTGTATATACAGTGAACTATTGGGTGAACCCTCAAACATAAAACTAAGTGTTTTCTCTCCCGTTTTCTCTGGCAAGCAGACATCAGCCCATATCTTTCCTTTCATTTGTTTATTTTTCTGAAATTTATTTTCTTTATAACGATACAGAACACGATCTCCCAACCATATTTGCAAATGATCCTGCACTCCTCTGGCTGAGATAAAATTTCCCTGATCTTTTTCTGATAACGTATCATTATATAAAACAATCTTTCCATCTGCATCTGTCATAACATAACAAGGTAATTCAATATGAATTTTCTCCCCATCTTTTATCTGATACCATCCACTGTTAAGAGAATAAAATGTATGAGTTTCTGGCTTCTGCAATCTTTCCGTCAAAAAAAATGACAATAGCAACACAGCAACTATACATATCATTTCTACTTTCTTCCCTTTCATACCTTCCTCCATATTTTTCCTTTTCAATTCATGTACCGAAAAACTCCTTTTATTTAGGCATAGTATCTTTATATTCTGAGTATTTCCCCTCTTTAAGAAGCTTAGAATATGCTTCATAAGCTTCCTTTAACGTGCTATATTTTTCACCTTTGGTATATGTTTGAAAACCATAATCATTATAAATATGATCTGCGATTGCAACATAATTCTTCTTGTCTTTAGGATTTCTATAAGCTGTTGTCGTTTCAGATATATAAAAACCACCATCTGCTTTACTTACAATAACTGGTATTTTCTTTCCTGCCCCGACCTGATTCGTATCAACAGATGTCCAAAACAAATATCTGCTTGAATCTTTCGATGGACTTCCAAGATAAGCCCATGTACCATATTGTAGCAGACTGTTACCTTCTGCTTGAATCTCTTTATTTACTTTATTAACCATATTTGAATCAGAGCATTTAGAATCTATCTCAAAACGTTTAATCGACTGATTTGTTAATTCCGATAATATTCCTGTTCTGTTAAGTACTTCATGCAAATCTCCATTAAAATCTATTGTTGTTTCGGACGTATCTTTTCCTATTCCTTTCCAGTCAAAAAGAATACCCGTTGATGCATTATAAGATACCTCACATTCCCCGTCTGCAACAGGAATTCCCTTCCAGTTGTCAGTATCTCCCTGACTTTTGTAATGCGTTTTTCCTGCAATTACAACAGGATCAAATGCCTGCCAGTCATCTCTCTTCTGTTTTAATTTTACTACCTTAACTATATTCGATGCATCTTCATCCATCACTTCAGCCATAATTTCTTCATATGCTGAACGAACATTAGCAATGTCAACCGTCTCGCGGCTTTTTTCTACACGTCTGGCATAAACAGGTGCTAAGATTGCAATAAGAACACCCATAATGGCAACTACGATTATAAGTTCTACCAGAGTAAAACCTCTGTTTTTATTATTATAGATTTTACTAAAAATCATCTTCCTTTGTTTATATTTTTTATTTATCACTTATTCAGCCTATTTCTTTCTTTATATAAATTACCGAAAATCACAACACAAGCTACGGCTTTCTATGTAAACTAAATCCTTAATTTAACATTCAAACGCTTCCTGTCGTCATCATAAAATCCATAATAATGAAAAAAGCACTGCCCGCCAGACAATGCTTCAAAACGTTGCAACTGGCTGCCATTTTACAGGCCCTTTAGCTTTGCGTCTCAGACTTTCGACTGATTTGCCACAGTTATATTTCTTTATTGCCATTATACCTTTTTTCTGTCAAAATGTCCATGGTAATGTTATTCTTGGGAACATTTATAAATAAAGTTATGAAAAAAATATTCCCTATCATCATAAATGCTATAAACTAAAAAGGACATGTGAAAAACAAAAGTTTCTCACATGTCCTTTTTAGAACTTTCTATTATTCACAAAGCTTTGTAAATTCGTCAGCAACAAACTGAACCTTCGTTCCGATAATTACCTGAACAGAAGTCTTTCCAGGTTTAATAACCCCTGCAACTCCTGCAGATTTAATTACCTTATCATTTACTGCTGTTATATCCTTTACTTCAAGTCGCAATCTGGTAACACAGTTATCGATACTTGTAATATTCTCTTTTCCACCGCATCCTTCGAGGATTTTTGCTGCGATGGCAGTATAATCATTACTTTCTAATTCCACTTTCTTCTCTGCTTCAATATCGTCATCCTCTCTACCAGGAGTCTTAAGATCAAACTTCTTGATTGCGAAAAGGAATACCACATAGAATACAATAAATGCTGCGATTCCCAGTGGAAGAATAAGCCATGTCTTCTGTGCTGCCGGAAGGGAAGATGAGAAGATCAAATCCATAGCACCGGCAGAGAAACTGAATCCTGCACGGAAACCAAGTGCAACTGTAATCATAGTAAAGATACCATAAAGTAATGCATAAATTACATACAGTGCAGGTGCAAGGAACATAAATCCAAACTCAAACGGTTCAGTAACACCACAGATAAATGAACAAAGAGCTGCAGAAGCAATCAGACCGATCGCAAGTTTTTTCTTTTCAGGCTTAGCACATTTAATCATTGCAAGTGCTGCACCAGGAATACCAAACATCATACATGGGAAGAATCCAGACATATACATTCCAAGACTCCATGTTACATCTGCAGATGTCTCACCAGCCCAAAAGTGCTGTAAGTCACCAAGTCCGATCGTATCAAACCAGAATACATTGTTCAATGCATGATGTAATCCTGTAGGAATTAACAAACGGTTCAGGAATGCATAGATACCTGCTCCAACAACATCCATACCTACAATTGCCTTTCCAAGTGATACAAGTGCACCGAAAAGTAATGGCCATATAAATAATAATACTGCGGATACAATAATGGAAACTACTCCGGCAATAATTGCCACGCAACGTTTACCACTGAAGAATGATAACCAGTCCGGAAGCTTTGTATCCTTAAACTTGTTATAACACATTGATCCGATCACACCAGCAAGAATTCCAATAAATGGATTCTCAATCTTATCAAATGCAAGTGTCTTTGTTGCGCTTTCAGCGATAGATGGCATGATTGTCGTAACAAAACCTGTTGAAAGAAGTGTTGTCATCATCAGCCATGATGCAAGAGCTGCGATTCCGCCGGTTCCGTCATTCTTCTCTGACATACCGACACCAACACCAACTGCAAAAAGAATTGCCATATGGTCAATCAGCGCTGCTCCTGCTTTTACCAAAAACAGACCAATCAGATTCGCTGCCCCCTGGATATCTCCGCCCTGCATAGTTGCCGGACATAACCAATATCCAATACCCATAAGGATACCACAGATTGGTAGCACCGCTACAGGAAGCATTAATGCCTTCCCAAGTTTTTGAAGAAATTTCATAATTTCCTCCTTCTCTTTTAAATTATACTTAATTGGATTGTTCCAATCAGGTTAATTATTACGCACAGTTCTGTATAAAATCTCTTTATAAAATCTTAAGAACTGCTTCATCGAATAAAACATCACCCTCCTTTTGAAGACTGATTTTATCATAGGTATCTGTATTACTAATCAGAACCGGTGTAATAGAATTCAGACCGGCCGCTTTAATCTTATCCAGATTCACTTCCACCAAAAGATCACCTTTTTTAACCTTATCACCAACCACAACATGCGCTGTGAATGGTTCTCCCCCAAGTGTAACCGTATCTAAGCCGATATGGATCAATATCTCTGTCCCCATGCTGCTTGTCATACCAACTGCATGAAGCGTATCAAAAACCAACGTCACTTCACCATCTGTTGGAGCATATATCTTTCCTTCTGCCGGGATTACCGCAAACCCATCTCCCAATACCTTTTCTGAAAAAACAGGGTCAGGAACTTCCGTAATTGGAACTACAGTTCCCTTGCAAGGTGTATAAATTATATTTTCTTTTTTATTTTCTTTTCTTTTTCCCTTCCCTCTGAAAAAACCTAACATGTCATCTCCCCTCCATACTTTATCTTCCATGTTATTTTTATTTTATAAGTCGTCCGCACAATAAATCTCGTTTATTATAATTATAAAATCAAAGAAAAAAAATAGAATATTTTTAGATTAGGTATCAAAAATCTACGGTCGTATAGTGATTATTATATATTTTACACAAATACTTCTACAATCTCACAAATAATACTGTTTCTCTCTGACTTATAGTATTATAATTGTGAAGCGACACGATTCTTTTGCTCTTTTTTGCACTGGTACATATTACGGTCTGCAATCTCCTTAACCACATTGATATCCTCACCAGAAAATACCGATGAACCAAATGAAACGATTGGTAAAAAAGTAATTTCCTTTCTCCGTTCCTCCAGTCGATTCATAAATTCATGTAAGCATTCCTCTTCTTTTTCTCCATTTTTCAATAACACACAAAACTCATCTCCACCTATCCGATAACAGTACCCATAACACGCATAGGCTTTTTTGATACAGTCTGCGATTGCAGCAAGGCAAATATCTCCTTGCAAATGTCCATAATCATCATTCACCATCTTAAAGTCATTCACATCAAACACTATGAGAACCCCTCCACTGTATCGCATTTCCTCTGTACGATTCAGATAACTACTCTGATTCAAAAGACCCGTAAGACCATCCAGTTGATTCCACATCTCATTACAATAAATAAAATACAACACAGAAAGCAAAGTAACACATAACCAAGTAACACGCAGTTCCGGTGACATGACCTGAATAATCGTCTCGGCCGTCAAAAAAACAATAAGTGGATAGATGAGCTTCCTGCTGCGATTTTGAAATTCTCTCGCCTTGATGATCGTAGATATCGAAAGATACAAAATTGCAGTAAAGTACATGATAACATAAATGCAAAAATATTGGCCACGTGAATAGATATTATCAGCATCCACAGAAAATACAATTCCATGTGGAATAGATAAAGCCAGAAAAATCAGATATCCAAGCTCGCAGTACACCGCCATCTTAAATTCACGCTTAAAAGTTGTTTTCTTATCCAACACATATACAAGACAGATTGCTACTGCAGGCGATAAACCAAAGCCTAGATAATTTGACATGATATTAAGCCATCGATAACTCGATGGCTTACCGTCAACTATAAGCGTGATAACCTCCAGAACGGAGATTCCAGCAATCAACACAAATGCACATACAAAACCTTGCTTTTGTTTTTTACTAAGTGCTTCACTCAACTTTGTGAGAATGCACATAAAACTCAGAACAAAAAGATTAATTATTGTTAATACATAAAAATACCCATTCATTATAAATTATTCCATTCTTTAAATTACTGTAATTCTAACAGCTAAACTAGTTCTTAGCACAATATCTATTTTATCATCCAAAAGTCCATCTGTTAACCTGCTTTTTCAATTTGAAACTGGAAACATCCTTTTCCTGTTAATTTACTTTAAATGATTTTTACAAAAAAATAGATGTGTAAGATTTACAATCATCATACACATCTATTATATGTAATACCTTTTTGCGGAGTTTTTCGTCTCCCCCCACACACTATGATAAACTAATCATCCATTTACGTTTTCTAAAAATAATCAGTGACATAACCAATCTAAATATTTCTTCTGTGGTTAACAGCGTGTATACACCTATAATTCCCCACTTAAATACATATGCCGCAACCAGGCACAAAGGAATTCCGATACACCATGTACCAATAATATCAATCACCATGATAATTTTTGTATTGCCGCCACTTCTTATAATACCTCCACCAAGAATCATATTTTCAACCTTGATTGGTGCATACAAGGCAAATATAATCAGCAAAATTTTTCCAAGTTCTTTTACACTATAATCCACACGATATAATCTAGTATAGATACCTGCTAAAAAAATAAGCAATACCGATACGGCTACTGCACCAATTAAGCCTGCATACATAATCTTCTTAGACTCTGTATAAGCCTCATCATATTCTTTCCTCCCATCGGTGCAAATCCACATTTTCCAAATATCAGTAAACAATTCAGTCCTGTGTTTACAGCTACTGCTACAAAGCTCGCTGCAAATGGTATGGCTGCATGCTCTTTACAACGTAGCCATGCGGATAAAATATTGCTGATTGCCATTGGAATATAGGAAAACGCCACAATTCTAAAATAAACTTCACCCGTACTAATAATACTCGTATCTTTTATATATAGACTCAGAATCTGCGATGAAAAAACTCCTGATGCTAACAGAAACATTGTAGCTATTATTATTCCACAAATAAAGCTCACATCAAAACTACACCAGGCTTCTTTCGTATCATCAGCACCAATAAACTGTGCAATTAAAATTCCCGCAACAGTACCAACGGCACCGATTACTACAGAAAAAATCAAAGAAAAATTACCACATAATCCAACCGCCGCTATATTAGTTTCTCCCAACTGCCCGATCATAACCTGATCTATAATTGAAAATGATGCCTGCAGCATACTTTGCAACGTGACCGGAATTGCTATTTTACATAACGATTTCGTAAATTTTGACATCATAACAACCCCGTACTTTCTCTTTTTATTAATTTAACCGGCAGCACAATTTCTGACTCACAATCTAATCCATCCCGCATTGCTTCAAGACATTCTATTGCTGTTTTTGCTCTTAATGCTGCATCCTGATGAATCGTCGTAAGTGCAGGAGAACTTCCCCTGCTAGACATATTGTCATCAAAACCGATGATCTGTATATCCGCAGGGATATGTAATCCTTTCCCCTGTAAAAAACGCATAACCTCAAGTGCATAAAAATCTGAGACAGCAAAAACTGCTGTAATATTATTCTTTAGCAGTTCTGAAAAGTTATCCTGATAAAAGCATATCCTTTCCTTTTCCGTCTTTGGAATCTGCCAGATCAATGTTTTCCCCGGCTCAAATGCTTTACAAAATCCTTCGATTCTTTCCTTATCCATACATATAAAATTATCTGCTATACATAATGCCTTTTTATGACCAAGCTCTCTAAAATACTTTCCTGCCTGATAACCTCCATCATAATGATTAATTACCAGATTAACAACTTTAGAACACTTTTCAAAATAACCGTCATACACAACAAACGATATTCTCATCTGATTGCGAAGCTTCTCATAATCCGCTTCACAAAACCCCATGAGAAGCAGACCATCCATATTCCACATAGAAGCAAAAACAGGGATTTCACTGATATCTGATGTTGTTTTTATCATCAGAAAATATCCTTTTCTATTCACCTCATGGGAAAGAGCATTCAACGATGACATCACAAACCCATCTTCTAAAACCCTTCCCTCATACTTTATGTTATCATTCACCACCACTCCGATGATTCTTGAATTATTTCTTGCAAGTAAAATACCTGCCATATTCGGTATATATCCTGAACTTTCAAGCTCCTGTTGGACACGTTTTACCGTTTCGTCAGAAATCTTTTCTGTTTTACCATGAATCACCTTTGAGACAGTTGCGGTACTAAGACCTAACACATCTGCCACATCCACGATCCGAACTCTGTTCTG
>UMFX01005637.1_pt1 | contig 20451 bp, 17 predicted proteins | sample 1965131 | NCBI WGS metagenome assembly UMFX01 (sample SAMEA4836058, study PRJEB28245) | human gut metagenome | biome: gut microbiome; material: fecal sample | place: Denmark | collected 2008 | reverse complement strand
GCTAAATGTTTCTAAATTATATGTTTTCTTATTTTCTTCCATATGCTATACTCTCTTACAAATGTATTCTCAAAGTTTTTGCTGCACATGCTAAAGCAGGCGCAAAAAGATTTCAAGAATACATCCAAATAGAAAGGAGAAAGAAATTTCCATGAAAAAGAAACAAAAACAACATTATACAGGGAAGAAATGGATTGCAGCGCTTGTCGTTATTGTTCTCATTTTTGCAGCAATCTATTATTATATTGCTCTTCCTGCAATAAACATTCACAATCCGGAGCTTTGGAAGTTTGTCTTGTTTGTCCTTGTCATTGCATTCGCACTGTATGCACTTCCAAAAACGACTTTTACAGGTGATCGTAGACATCCCGTAAATTTCAGTGGCAGCTATAAAACAAAGACTTTTAAACTTTTGGCCGCTCTTATCGTTATCATTGCTGCCGCCTACTTTGTTGGCACACTTTTATCTTCTCCAATTATTAATGCTTCCAAATACCAGAAGCTCATGAAAGTAGAAAAAAGTAAATTTACAAAAGATATTGATCAGATTTCTTACGACCAGATTCCTCTGCTTGATAAATCTTCCGCAGAAATTCTTGGTGCCCGTAAGATGGGTAGTCTTGTAGACCTTGCATCTCAATTTGAAGTTGCTGATGAATACAGCCAGATCAATTACAAAAATAACCCGGTTCGTGTCACTCCGCTTCGCTATGCGGATCTTATCAAATGGTTTACAAATAAAAAAGCGGGCATACCTGCTTATATCAAAATTGACATGGCAACACAGCAGACGGAACTTGTTCGTCTGAAGGAAGGAATGAAATACACCCCATATGACCATTTTGGCCGCTATCTTTACCGTCATCTCCGCTTTAAATATCCTACCTATATGTTTGATGACATTAACTTTGAAATTAACGAAGAAGGCGTTCCTTATTGGGTATGTAGTGTAAAGAAGTACAATATCGGTCTTTTTGGCGGACAGACTGTCGGACGTGTCGTATTATGTAATGCTATCACAGGAGAATGTAAAGATTACGATGTAAAAGACACCCCTAAATGGATTGATCGTGTCTACTCTGCTGATTTACTTGTAAGCCTTTATCAATATCATGGCACATTAAAACATGGATTTATTAACAGTATTCTTGGTCAAAAAGATTGTCTAACAACTACAAACGGCTATAATTACCTTGCTATCAACGATGATGTATGGGTATATACCGGTGTTACTTCCATCACAAGTGACCAATCAAACGTTGGTTTTGTTCTCATGAACCAGCGTACTATGGAGACAAAATACTACGAGATTGAAGGAGCAATCGAAGATTCTGCCATGACTTCCGCAGAAGGAAAAGTTCAGAACTTAGGTTACAAGGCAACATTCCCACTTCTTTTAAACATTGATGCAGAGCCGACTTATTTCATGGCATTAAAAGATGCCTCAGGACTTGTCAAAAAATATGCTATGGTAAATGTACACAATTACCAGATTGTAGCAACCGGCGATACCGTAAATGATTGTGAGGCATCTTACCGTTCTCTTATTCAATCAAACGGTATCAGTCCAGATGAAAAAACCGGAGAAACTTCTCAAAAAACAATAACCGGAACGATTAAAAAGATTGCACAGGCAGTCATTGATGGAACTTCCCATTATTACATCGTTCTAGATGAATCTGACCTGATTTATGACGTAGATATATCCAAGCATTTAGATACGATATTGTTAGAAGCAGAGAATAAAGTAACCATAAAATATACGGAAGGAACTCCTGCAACAGTAATCGAAATACAAAAACAGTAATTAGACAGACTAAACAAATAAAACCAGAAATAGTATGTATAAAACTATACTATTTCTGGTTTTATTTTTAAGAGAACCTCAATGCCTCTATTGGTTTCTTTTTCGCTGCTTTATTTGCTGGATAAATTCCAAATCTATTACTTCGACTCTATTTTTAATATTGGAAATCAATATTTAAGATAGATTTCCAGTTTTCTTTTAACTTTGGATAAAGTGCATCGAATTCACGATATACTTTATCATAAATAAATGCAAATTCTTCGTCCGGTTTATAAACTTCGTCTCGCATTTTAATAATCTTATCACAGGCATCAACCACACTTGGGTATGCTCCGGTACCCACTGCTGCTAAAATTGCCACACCAAGGGCTGCGCTATTTTCAGAATTCATATCTGGAAGTGTTACTGGCATATTATAGATATCTGCCATAAGCTGTCTCCAGAATGGACTCTTTGAACCACCACCGCACATCCGCATTGTTTCCGGACGTACACCACAATTACGAATTCCGGTAAGAATATCTCGTAATGCATACGTTGTTCCTTCCATTACGGCTCTTGTCATATCTGCTCTTGTATGAATTGCAGCAAGTCCTACGAAAGAACCTCGACAGTTCAAGTTAAAATGAGGAGACTGTTCTCCATTTAAATATGGCAGATAAATTAAACGGTTTGCACTTGGGTTAGAAGATGCAGCATCTTTGTTAATCTGCTCATATTCTAAATCATCTGGATAGAAGTTATTTCTCCACCATTTAAGAGAAGCTCCACAGGAATTTACACTTCCCATAAAATGCCATGCTCCCGGAACCGGCATACAGAATGTATATACAGATTTATTAATATCAAGTACCGGTTCCTCGGAAAAAGCAAATACTGTTCCACTCGTTCCAATTGTTGTCATAGCTCGTCCCGGTGCTACAACACCTGTTCCTACACCTCCGGCAGAGTTATCACTTGCACCTCCGACTACGGCACATTTTGATGTGATTCCCATTAACTTTGCAACTTCTGGAAGAACATATCCCGTAATTTCCTGGGATTCGTATACTTTACCAAGCATTGCCTCGTTAAGATTCATGGCAGTCATAATTTCATCAGACCATTTTCTATTTGGAATATCAAGAATCTGTGTTGCAGAAGCATCGGACACTTCTGTCGCATATTCGCCAGTCAGACGATAGCGCAGATAATCTTTTGGCAATAAAATGTGTTCTACTTTTTCATAAATCTGTGGCTGATTTTCTTTTACCCACTGAATCTTTGCTGCAGTAAGACCCGGTCTTGCAGGAGTAAGAGAATATTTCATAAATAAATCGTCTCCTACGATATGTCGTACATGCTCACAAGATTCAGAAGTTCTTCCATCATTCCATAAGATTGCACGACGAAGAATCTCTCCATTCTTGTCAAGCATAACTGCTCCCATCATCTGCCCTGAAATTCCAAGACCCATTACCTGTTCCGGTGCAATACCTGACTGATCCATAACCGCTTTAACTGTCTTTAATGCTGCCTGATACCAATCTTCCGGATTCTGCTCAGACCAGCCGTTATGTGGCTGATACAATGGATATTCCACAGCAGAAGCTGCAATTTCCAATCCATTTACATCAAATAATACTGTCTTTAAACTACCTGTTCCTAAATCTAACCCTAAATAATATGTCATTATTTTCCCCCGATCTTTTTTATGTACTTTCAGAACTTTTCTGTACTTTCTTTTTCAAAAAATTCTTTTCAAATTGTTACATATGTCTTTCAAACTTCTTCCATGGAATATTAAGTGTTGCATGTTCATTCAGCAAGCCGTCTACATGCATTAATAATGGGAAATCATCAATACTTACTTTACCTGCTTTTGCCAACGCCTTTACTGCACGAGCAGTTCTTGTTGCGATAACAACTGCCTCCAATGTCTGACCCTGTAACTGTTCTAATGTTTCTTCAATAGTGTAACCTTTTCCAAGAAGTAAACCTACTGTTCTGCTTCGTCCGGCTGATACTGTAACGTCTAAGTCTCCGGCTGCAAACATAATATTATCTACACCACCGCCTACAATTCTTAATAGTTCTAACATTTCCTTTACACTTTCCTGGAAAAGTGCAGATTTCATATTATTATGATCGATTCCGTCATCACCAAGTTTCTCTTTAATTCCAATTGCCAATGCTGTGCCAAGTGCATATCCATTCTTCAACGCTACCGCACATTCTAAGCCGACAACATCTTTTGTCAGGCTGATAATGTAGTAATCTGTTGAAAACAAACTGCGAATCCATTCTAATGTTTCGAAATCAGGACCACAATATGCCACAAAAGATGGATCGTGATCAGATAAATCTCTTGCCGTACAAGGACCACCTATAGCATATAATCTTAACTTACTTCCTTCTGGAAGTTTTTCCTGCCAGTATTCCGGATAGGTCTGCATCGTTCCATCTTCATAATCAAGCATTCCTTTTGTTACAGAAATTAATGGAATACTTTCGTCAAGAATCGGAAGAATCTCATCTGCAAACCACTCTACACCAAAGCTAGATATACCACATACAATCAAATCTGCTCCCTTAATTGCTTCCTTAACATCCGCACATTTAATATAGTTAATTCCATCGTGTAAAGTTCTTCTTAAGTTGACATGGTAATTATCCTCACGAAGTCTGTCAATAACCGCATCATCTAAAGGACTTCCTACTAAACGTACCTCATGTCCATTCTCAAAAAGTGGAAAAGTAAGCGCAGAAGCCATCTGTCCTGCTCCGATCAATGTTACAACACTCATAATTGTACCTCCTAGATATTACTCGAATCCCGTCTGTATCCTTAGATTCCTACTATTCTGCATCTCCAGTCGTATCGTTTACAAAACCTGAAAAGCAACCCTTTAGATTATTGAAATATTTCTCATTATTAAGGAGAATCATTTCATTTGTTGTTTATAGTATAGATTTTATTGTGAGAAAAGTCAATCGGCATATGAAACAAATTTCACATATGAAAATTGTTCATAATGAATAAGTGCATATTCTCGTAAATTATAGCCGCAAATTTCCTTTTATGATATACTTATTACTATTCAAGAATATCTCGACACTCTTGCTGCGAGATGTGCGTTATTATTTTACAAAGGCTTTTATGAATTACGAATCTTTTTACAGAGAGGATTAATAGAAATATGGATACAAATAAAATCACACAGATGATCCGCATTGCAAAAATGCATTATGAATTAAACCGTACACAGCTTGAGATTGCAAAAAAAGAAGGGATAAGCAAGGCCACTGTCAGCAGGATTTTAAAATCTGCTATGGATAAGGGTATTATCGAGGTTCGCATTAAAGATTCGATCTTGAATGATACAGCACTCGAAAAAGACCTGATAGATGCTTATCCGATTAAACGTGCTGTTATTGTTCCTGATCTGGTAGAAAATGAGCAGATTCTTCTCCAGGATGTCTGTGCTGCTTTGATAGATGATCTTCCAAGATATGTAAAAAACGATAGTGTGATTGGCGTTTTTTATGGTCATACATTAACTGCCCTTGCACGTCAGCTTCCTAAAATCAAGCGTAAGGGAGTATCTGTAATCCAGCTTGCCGGCGGATTTTCGCGGGCCGTTTATGAGTCAAATTCTCTATCTATCCTTCGAAGTTTTGCCGATTGCTTTGGTGGAACTGCTTATCAGATTCCTGCTCCTGCAATGGTAGAAAAACCATTTATTGTGGAAGCTCTAAAGCAGGACTCACAGATTGCGAAAGTTTGTGATATGGCAGAAATATGCGAAACAGCTATTTTTTCTGTCGGCAACTTAGAGCGCCCTTCTATTCTCTATGAAATGGGACTGATTACATCAATCGAATACCAGGATATGATACACCGCGGAGCAATCGGTGACTGCTGCTCTCACTTCTTAAATAAAAATGGAGATGTATTTGACGAAACAATGGATGCACGTGTTGTAGGACCTTCACTTGAAACCATCAAGAAAATCCCTAACAAAATGCTTGTTGTTTCCGGCAAAAAGAAAGCGGCGGTCATCCATGCTGCCCTAAAAGGCGGGCTTGCAGACAGTCTTTATATTGATTCCCCTACTGCAGAAGAATTATTAAAAAAACAATTTTAATTTAAGAATGTCTCAAGAAGAGATGGGAGTTATCTTTAACAGACAAAAACCAGAGATTTGCTATAGCACAAATCTCTGGTTTTTTATTTTTATCTCCTAATGGAAATCCGTATAATTATTCTTCTTCCCAGTTATGATATACTGCCTGTACATCATCGTCTTCATCAAGTAAGTCTAATGTACGGTTAAGATTCTTAATATCTTCTGGGTCTGTCAATGTTACGTAGTTGTCCGGAATCATTGTTACTTCTGCGGATGCCATTGGTACGCCTTCTTTTTCAAGTGCTTCTCTTACTTCACCAAATACATCTGGATCTGTAGTGATTTCGTAGCTGTCATCTTCTTCTACGAAGTCTTCTGCACCTGCATCTAATGCAACCATCATGAATTCATCTGGATCTGTTTCATACTCTTCTTTCGATACGATAATCTGTCCTTTTTTCTGGAACATGAAAGATACACAACCAGATGTACCGATATTTCCACGACCTTTAGAGAATGCGGAACGAACGTTAGCTGCAGTACGATTCTTATTATCTGTTAATGTTTCTACGATAATCGCAATACCGTTAGGACCGTATCCTTCGTATGTATTCTGTACATAGTTTACGGAGTTTGCGTCTCCGGCAGCTTTCTTAATACCTCTTTCAATCGTATCATTAGGCATATTGTTTGATTTTGCTTTAGCGATTACATCTCGAAGCTTACTGTTATTAGCAGGGTCTGGACCGCCTTCTTTTACTGCTACTGCAATTTCACGACCGATTACGGTAAAAATTTTACCTTTTGCAGCATCATTTTTCTCTTTTTTGTGTTTAATGTTCGCAAACTTGGAATGTCCTGACATTTTATCTTCTCCTTACTTTTTATAATATTTACGTACTCAAAACTATTCAATGCCAAGAATCAACGCATCTATAATGCTTTGAATAGTTGCAAATACTCTTTATAGGCATAACTTTTCTAAGTTTATCACCGTTTTATCATGTAGTCAAGTGGTTACTCTTTGATAATTCCGGACTCTTTGATGCTATCAATTGCTTTTTTTATTTCTGATGGGGGTAGTACAAGAGCAAAACGAACATATCCTTCTCCCAGACTTCCAAAGCTGCTTCCCGGTGTACAGATTACTCCGGTCTTTTCCATGAGTTCCATAACAAATTCATTGGAATTAGCATAACCTTTTGGTAACGGTCCCCATGCAAACATTGTTCCTTCACTGTCTGGAATGTTCCAGCCAATTTCACGAAGTCCTCCACATAAAGCATCTCGTCTTTCCTGATATGCCGCACATTGTTCTTTTACTGCTGTATCATCAGAATAAAGTGCTGCTACGGCACCTGCCTGTACCGGAAGGAAAATTCCATAATCTATCTGGGAACGGAAACGTTTAAACACTTCAATAACTTTTGCATTACCAATTACAAAAGACATTCTTGCACCTGTATAATTATAGCTTTTAGACAGAGAATAGAATTCCACACCAACTTCTTTTGCTCCCGGAAATGAGAGGAAAGACTTTCCTTCTTTCCCATCGTATATAATGTCAGAGTAGGCATTATCATGAATAATTAATATATTATTTTCTTTTGCAAATGCAATCAATTTCTCATAAAATTCATCTGGTGCCGTTTTGCAAATAGGGTTCGCCGGATAAGATACAACCATGATTTTGGCTGCTTCTTTTACATCCTGCGGAATAGCATCAAAATCCGGAAGATAATTATTTTCCTCTGTTAATGGATAAAACCACTGGTTACTCTGTGCAATAAATGCTCCCGTTGAAAAAATAGGATAGCCTGGATTCGGTAAAAGTACGATATCTCCCGGGTTAATCAGCGGGAGAAAAATATGTGCCATCCCTTCCTGGGATCCATAAACTGACATGATTTCGTTTTTGGCAATATCTATATAATATCTTTTTTTATAACGATGAACGACCGCTTCTAAAAGTTCTTCTGTTTCTCCTAAAGAATAATGATAATTTTCCGGATGAAGGCAAGCTTCTGACACTGCTTTCATTACACATTCCGGTGTTTCAAAATCCGGTGTACCTACAGAAAAATTATAAATCTTTTTTCCCTGTTTTTCTAATTCTTTCTTTTTTTTATCTAAAATCTGAAAAATTCCTGCTTCAAAATTTTTCATTTTTTCTGCTGGTTCAAAATTCATTGTTGTTCTCCTTTGTGTTATCAATCTACTTAAAATTCAAGAATGTCAGAACATTCTTAAATTACCTTTATGTAATCAGTTCTAAACTGATTTTTAAGGCATAGTTTACTCTTTTTAGTGTATCTGTGTCAAGATGGCATACACGTTCTTTTAACCGCTGTTTATCAATGGTACGTATCTGTTCTAATAGTACGACAGAGTCTTTTGTAATATCACATTCTGCTGCAGAAAGCTCCACATGAGTTGGCAGCTTTGCCTTATTCATCCGGCTCGTGATCGCTGCACAGATTACTGTAGGACTATGGCGATTTCCTGCATCATTTTGAATAATGAGAACCGGACGAACACCACCCTGTTCTGAGCCTACAACCGGACGCAGATCCGCATAATAAATATCTCCCCGTTTTATCATCATTTTCACTCACTCCATTTTACTTTTCTTTCTAAATGAAGTATTTCCAGTAAACATCATGAGTATTCTGATGATTTTTTTCTTTCTGATTTTTTCTTTTTGATCTTTCCCCTGAAATTTTTTATTTCAAAACTTTTTCCAGATAATTCGGCAAATCTCCTGCAAGTACACTATAATATCCCTTTTCTTTTGAGGCGGCATCTCCCGCAAGTCCATGACAATACACTCCTAATCGTGCTGCAGTTAACAAACTAAGCCCACCTGCCAGAAAACCACAAATTATTCCGGTTAAAACATCACCGCTTCCGCCTGTTGCCATCCCATTATTTCCACTCATATTAATATATGAAGGAGCATTTCCATCAGATACAATTGTCCTTGCATCTTTTAGGACGATTATATGATCTTGATCTGCTATCTTCATCGCTGCTTTTGGCAGATTACTCTGAATCTCCGTTATTTCTTCTTCTATCAGCCTGGACATCTCTTTTAGATGTGGCGTTAATATGATTCCACTCTTATATTCATAGAATAATTGTTTTATCTCTCTATCATTTTTCAATAAAACAGCCAGATTATTTAATCCATCCGCATCAATCACAAGCGGGACTTTTCCCAATGCAAGAACCTGCTTTAATAATCTTCTGGCAAATATACTCTGTCCAATTCCTGGACCAATACCGATAACTGATGCCCAGGAAATCGCTTCCGGCAAAATCTCTCCCGCCTTTTCTTCTGAATCATATGTTGTAAGAATCGCTTCCGGAAGCTTTTCTTGTAAAATTACCCGGTTTTCTTCACAGGAAAAAATCCGTACCAGCCCACTTCCGCTTTTATAAGCTGCCGTTCCGCTTAAAACTGCTGCTCCAGCCATGTTTTTCGCCCCAGCAATCAATAATACCTTCCCATAATTTCCCTTATTCGTCCAGGCTTTTCGTTCTGGCAGCAGAGCAAGATCCTCTTTTACAAAAGAAATCATCTTCGGAGCAATTTTTTCTACCGCTTTGTTTGGGAATCCAATTTCCTTTACAATAACTTCTCCACTGATATCCGCTCCCGGATACAGGAGCAGCCCAGCTTTTAGTAGTCCAAACGTAACCGTCAAATCCGCGCAAAAAGCTATACCAAGAATCTGTCCTGTTGAAGCATCTACACCCGATGGCACATCAACCGCTACTTTTAACGCTTTCTTCTGATTCATTCTCTCGATCACTTCTCTGTGCTGTCCAGCTACTTCTCTTTTTAATCCGACACCGAAAACAGCATCGACGATCACATCATATTCTTCTTCTGGAAACTCCATCAAAAACTGCGCTTCCATCTGCTCTAAAACTTTCTTCTGAATCTGATGAGAATCTGAATCATGTGGAATCGCTCCGATTTCATAAAAATCAACATTGTATCCATCTTCTAATAAAAGACGCCCAAGTGCCAGACCATCTCCACCGTTATTGCCCTTTTCCGTAACAATAAGTACATGACTCTTTGTTGATACTCTCTCTAAAAAGACTTCTTCTAAAGCAAGCGCCGCCTTTTCCATTAAAACAATACCAGGAATCCCCATCGTATTTATACTATACGCATCAATCTGCTGCATTTCTTCTCTCGAAGCAACGTAACGCATCTTTAAACCTCCTGTTTCTTAAAAAATGTACCCCAGAGTCGTTGCTGTACTTACTGTTGTAAGAAGATTCCGAGCATACATACGTAATTTGCGATTGAGCAGTCAGCAAAAAGAGATGAAAAACAATGCTTTCTATCACACAGCTTTTCATCTCTTTACTTTCTTTTACAATATATACTTTGTAATAATTATTCTATTGATTCTGACTGTGAATTCTATAAGACAATGTCATAATACTCTCTGCAAGATGTACATTCTCAACCAGAATATCTTCTGAAAAATGTAAATCTACTGGTGCAAAGTTCCATAATGCCTTAATTCCTAAATCAACTAACTTTTCTGCAACCTTTACTGCTTTTGACTTCGGTAACGTTAATGCAGCAATCATTACCTCATGCTCTTTTAAAAATGTTTCCAGCATGTCGATATCATATACTTCCACACCCCGCACTGTCATACCAATTAATCTTGGATTCACATCGAAAAGTCCGATAATTTTAAATCCATTACTGTCAAAATCCTGGTTATTCGCCAACGCCTGACCAAGATTACCCGCACCTACGATAACGATGTTATTTGTTCTATCCAGACCCAGAATCTTACCCATCTCATTATAAAGATACTCTACATTATAACCATACCCCTGCTGACCAAACCCACCAAAATTATTTAAATCCTGACGAATCTGAGAAGCAGTGACGTTCATTCTCTGACTCAGTTCCTTCGAAGAAATACGAACAACATCCTTCTTCAGTAAATCTCCAAGATACCGATAGTACCGGGGTAATCTTTTTATCACTGCCGGAGAAATTGACTTTTCATTCCCTGTTTTTACAACTGCTTTATTGTCTGGCATAAGATCCTCCCTTTGATAAAAAATTCCCATTCTCAAGTTTTACTTAATCAATTATATACAAAAATAGTTTTAATGTCAAATAGGATTGTTAAAAATTCCAACACTTATTTACTTATTATTTCTTTCATGATAAAATACATCAGAAATATTTCTTCTATATAATAATATAATCAATTTGGAGGTTATTATGATTTTAGCCTGTCAGAAAATCGAAAAAGCATTCGGAGGAAAATCCGTATTAAATAATGTTAATTTTTTAATTAATGAAGGGGAAAAGGCTGCTGTAATCGGTATCAACGGTGCCGGTAAAACAACTCTTTTCAAAATTATCACTGGAGAATATGAGGCAGATCATGGGGAAGTTATCTTTCAGAAAGGCTCTACTTATGGCTACTTATCCCAGGTCATTGACGTAAGTTCTCATCGCAGCATTTATGAAGAAATGCTTGATGCAAAAAAAGATATCATCGAAATGGAAAAGAAAATACGTCAGTTAGAAAAAGATATCAGCACTTTGTCCGGTGAAGCATTAGAAAGAGCAATGGAAAGTTATTCCCGTCTTACTGACCGCTTTGAGAAGGCAAATGGTTATGCCTGGAAAAGCGAAATTATCGGTGTATTAAAAGGTCTTGGTTTTGATGAAAGCCAGTTTGACACACCGATCCATACACTTTCCGGAGGACAGAAGACCCGCGTAGCACTCAGCCGTATTCTTCTGATGCACCCGGATCTCATTTTACTTGATGAGCCGACTAACCACCTTGATATGGAATCCATTCGCTGGTTAGAAACTTTCCTTTCTAACTACCGGGGTGCGGTGCTTATTGTTTCCCATGACCGCTATTTTCTTGATAAAGTTGTTGATAAAGTAATCGAGATCGAGCGTGGAAACAGTCAGGTATTTAACGGCAACTATAGTGCTTACGCCGAAAAGAAAAAAGCACAGCGTGATGCCCAGATGAAACTTTATATGAATCAGCAACAGGAAATCCACCATCAGGAGGAGGTAATCACAAAGCTTCGCTCTTTCAATCGTGAAAAGTCCATCAAACGTGCCGAAAGCCGGGAGAAAATGCTTAGTAAGATTGAACTTGTCGATAAACCTGTGACTTTAAATAGTAAGATGCGTATCACTTTGGAACCGGAAGTACTTAGTGGAAACGATGTTCTTACTATTGAAGGACTTTCCAAATCTTTTGGTGATAAGGCTTTATTCCGTAATTTAAATGTTCAGATTAAACGTGGGGAAGTTGTTGGACTCCTCGGTGCCAATGGTACCGGAAAAACCACACTTTTAAAAATCATTAACCGCCAGCTTCGTGCTGACTCTGGAAAAATCCGCTACGGCTCTAAGGTGTCCATCGGTTATTATGATCAGGAACAACATGTATTAGACGATTCCAAAACAATTTTTGATGAAATTTCTGATGCCTATCCAAAGCTGACTAATACCCGCATCCGAAATGTTCTTGCTGCCTTTCTTTTTACCGGCGAAGATGTATTTCAGGTCATCGGAACTTTGAGTGGTGGCGAAAAAGGACGAGTTTCTCTCGCTAAACTCATGCTTTCTAATGCGAACTTCATCATTCTTGATGAGCCGACCAACCATTTAGACATCCAGTCCAGAGAAATTTTAGAAGAAGCGATTAACAACTATGAGGGAACTGTATTTTACGTTTCCCATGACCGTTACTTCATTAATCAAACAGCCACAAGAATCCTGGACTTATCCCCAGAAGGCATCGTAAACTATAAAGGCAACTACAACTATTACTTAGAACAAAAAGAAGCTGGAAACGTATCTGCTGACAGCGATAACATCACACTTGCTGCCTCCGCTGATAAATCTCCTGCCCCTTCTCCAGAAAAAGCCAAGGAGGACTGGAAACGTTCGCGTGAAGAGGCCGCAAAACAGCGTAAGCGTGCCAACGATTTAAAGAAGACAGAAAAAGAAATCAGTCGCTTAGAAGCAGAAAATGATCAGTTAAAAAATGAAATGGCATTACCTGAAAATGCTACCAATGTATCAAAACTTATGGAACTCAATACTAAATTTGAAGAAAATGAATCTACCTTACTAGAACTCTATGACAAATGGGAAGAATTATCAGAATAATTTTTAATTTGTAGATTCGATATAGACAGAAAAACGATATATTCCTCCGCCCTGTAATTGCATCTGGAATATATCGTTTTTTTATTTTTTCTGTCTACTTTAAATCCTTCGTATTAAGTTCTGTTTTTAACTGATTTATGGGATTAGGTTAACATTTAATTTTTTGCTGCTTTCTTTAATTACTTTTTCTAATTCGCCATCTGTAATTGCAGTTACTCGACCTGTTTCATATTCCTGATCAACCCACTTCTTTACCTCGGCTACCAGTGGACTCTTCTTGTCTACTGCCTTATCTCCCTTTAAGCGATAGTAAGTATTTATCCAATGGGCAATTCCAGCAAGTCCGCTTGTATTTGATACCGCTACAAGCACCGGACGGTTTAACAATTTATCTGTATCAAATATGTTATAGATTTCTTCATTTTTAAGAAGACCATCTGCATGGATTCCGGCTCTTGTCACATTAAAGTTCTTTCCTACAAACGGTGTTCTTTCCGGAATGTGATATCCAATCTCTTTCTCATAATACTCTGCCAGTTCTGTAATAACTGTAGTATCCATTCCGTCTAATGTTCCACGAAGCTGGGCATATTCAAATACCATTGCCTCAAGCGGGGTGTTTCCTGTACGTTCACCGATTCCAAATAATGCACTGTTTACAGCAGATGCTCCATAAAGCCATGCTGTTGTAGAATTATTCACTGCTTTATAGAAATCATTATGACCATGCCATTCTAGTAATTCTGATGGTACTCCGGCATGTTCTTTTAATCCATAAATAATTCCCGGCACAGAACGTGGAATCACAGCTCCTGGGAAGTTTACTCCATATCCCATCGTATCGCAGGCACGAATTTTTACAGGAATACCATACTCATCTTTTAATTTCATAAGCTCCAGACAAAATGGAATAACAAATCCATAAATATCAGAACGGGTAATATCTTCCAGGTGGCATCTTGGACTGATTCCGGTTTCAAGACATTCTCTTACAACGCCTAAATAATGTTCCATCGCCTGTTTTCTTGTCATTTTCATTTTATAGAAAATATGGTAATCAGAACAGCTTACAAGAATTCCGGTTTCTTTTAAACCAATTTCTTTTACTAATTCAAAGTCTTTCTTACTTGCACGAATCCAGCTTGTAATTTCAGGAAATTTATAACCCTTTTCCATACATTTATATACCGCATCTCTATCTTTTTTACTATATAAGAAAAATTCGCACTGACGAATAATTCCTTTCGGTCCTCCTAAGCGGTGGAATGCATCATATATATGCACGATCTGATCTGTTGAATACGGCGTTCTTGACTGCTGTCCATCGCGGAAAGTTGTATCCGTAATCCAGATATCTTCCGGCATTTCATGAGGTACGATTCGGTCATTAAAGGCTATTTTCGGCACTTCCTCATACGGGAACAGATTACGGAATACATTAGGCTTATCCGTATCAACCAGCGGGTACATATATTCATCTAATTTCAATAAATTTGATTTTTTGTTCAGCCGAACTGAGCGGTTATCCATTTCCATAGTTCTATCTCCATTTCTTTTATTAATATGACGGCAATTCACAGTCTATAAAAACCCATATAGTATAGCATAGTTTCCAAAAGTATCCTGACTTTCAAGTCGAGCAACCTGAATTGCATAAATCATTTTTAAAAACTTCATTTTATTCCCGTTATTATTCTATCATTAAAGTTAAATTTGTCAAGAGATAGTATTTTTTATATCTTCTTTCGCATAATACATTTCATTTTCCTTCATTTACTTTATCATTGCACAGCGTCATATCTAAGAGTTCCTGTCTACGTTTCAAATAAAAGAAAAACAAAAAACGATATATCCCACCTGTTCTGTAAATGCTGCGTAAAAAATGTTCTTGCATCTTGAACGCATCTCAAAACTTCAGATGAGATATATCGTTTTTATTCTTTCCAATCTAAAACCGGAAATTATTATTTATTAACATTTACTTTCTGTCCGATCTTACTTTCCGTTCCAGATAAAAGTCTGCCAATATTTGCTCTATGGCGATAAATTGCAAAAAATGCATAAAGGACACACATCGCAAATAAATCCCATCTTCCTGGATGAAAAATAAGAATTTCTACTACGATACCTGCTGATAATAGGATCGAAGCTAAGGAAACATATCTTGTTACAGCTGTGACTGTCACAAAGATAATAAAACAGCATAAACCGATTCTCCAGTCAAAAGCCATCATTGCGGCGGCTGTTGTCGCAATTCCTTTTCCTCCTTTAAACTTTAAGAAAACAGGATAATCATGTCCCATTACTGCCGCAAACCCTGTAACAAGCTGAATCAGTTCTGCATTCAAATCTGGTACAGCCGGACATAATACAAACTTTACAATAAGTACCGGAACAAAGCTTTTTAATGCATCTCCAAGGAAAGTAAGTAATGCACGAGTTTTACCAAGTACACGAAGTACATTCGTTGTACCAGAATTCCCGCTTCCATAGTCACGAATATCCATTCCGCATAACTTTCCTACAAGGTAACCACTTTCAATGCAGCCGCAAAAATAGCCTACCACAATTACAAGCACATAATATACAGCAGTCATTTACTTCTCCTTTCTCTCACGATAGATGAAATGGATCGGAGTACCACGAAAACCAAATGTCGTACGGATCTGATTCTCAATATATCTGGTATATGAAAAATGTGTCAGTTTCTTCTCGTTAATGAACATAACAAATGTCGGCGGCTTTACAGAAACCTGAGTAATATAGTAAATTCGTAAACGCTTACCTTTATCTGATGGTGGCTGCTTCATAGCCATTGCTTCGGTAAGAATTTCATTTAAGACACCTGTCTGTACACGAAGGGCACAGTTTTCAATTACGGCATCAATCATATCAAAAAGCTTTGGAAGTCTCTGTCCTGTCTTTGCAGAAAGGAAAATCAGTTCCGCATATGGCATATAGGAAAGCTTTTCGCGAATCTTTTCTGTGAACTTCTTCATCGTGGTATTATCTTTTTCCACAAGATCCCACTTGTTCACTGCAATAATCATACCTTTACCACGTTCGTGGGCAATTCCTGCAATCTTTGCATCCTGCTCCGTAATTCCTTCCGTTGCATCAATAATCAAAACGGCAACATCACAACGCTCTACGGCTGTAACGGTACGAATAATACTGTAACGCTCTAATTCTTCTTTAATCTTACTCTTTCTACGAAGCCCCGCTGTATCAATAAAGATATATTCCTGACCATTACGCTTTACCGTTGTATCAATCGCATCTCTTGTCGTTCCTGCAACCGGAGATACAATCACTCGTTCTTCTCCAAGAAGCTTATTGATAATCGAAGACTTACCTGCATTCGGTTTACCGATTACCGCAATCTTCGGACGTTCATCTTCCTCTTCCTCTTCTCGTGCCGGTGTTTCAAACTGTTCAATTACATGATCTAACATATCACCTATTCCAAGTTTGCCCTGTGCAGAAACAGGAATCGGATCACCAAGACCAAGATTATAAAATTCATAGACATCCGGCATATATTTTTCAAAGTTATCTACTTTGTTTACGACAAGAAGAACCGGACGATGCGAACGGCGTAACATATCTGCCACTTTAAAATCTGCATCTACAAGTCCCTGACGTACATCTACAAGGAACAAAATAACATCTGCTGTCATAATTGCTGTCTCTGCCTGTTCCCTCATTCGTGAAATGATAATGTCATCAGACTCAGGTTCAATTCCTCCGGTATCAATCAGGGTAAACTGATAGTCTAACCAGCTGACCTCCGCATAGATACGGTCCCTTGTTACTCCTGGTGTGTCTTCTACTATTGAAATCCTGCTTCCTGCTAACGCATTAAACAGCGTAGATTTCCCTACATTCGGGCGGCCTACCACCGCAACAACCGGTTTACTCATAATTTCCTCCATTCTCTATCGTAATAATTTTATCAACAAAGTCTCTTCCCTCTGATTGTATAATATTTACGGGAACTTGTAAAGAATCGGAAAGTTCCTTTAATGAAATGTCATCAAGGAAAATATCCTCATCAGCTTTTAACACATTGCATGGAAGGAGGAGCTCCTCTCCAAGCGCCTTTCCTTTTAACTGTGCAATAATATCCTGTCCGGTCAAAAGACCTGAAACTGTAATATGTTCACCAAAAAATTTATTAGTAATGCAGTACACATCTATCTTAATACCAGGGAATTTCGTTTCCACATCCGCTGCAAGCTTCTTAATCGTTGGATAAGCAAGTTTCGCTGTCGCGATTGCTACATGTTTTTCCCGATCATCACCGGTAAGCTCCGCAAGGTGTTCTTTTACTTCCTCTAGCAAAAGCCGCATCATACCGACACCATTTTCAAGCTGTCCATAGCCTTCATAATACGCCTCATCTGGGAATTCCTGTTCTGCGAGAATAAACCATTCATCGCTTGCATGAACAAAGGTTGTTCCATAATTTTCACGAAAATAATCCTGCCATTTATGAATCTGCTTCAGTACTTTACCTGCATCTTCTTTTTCAAAAAGCTCAAGCGGAGCAAGACCTTCTCTGTACTTTGTAAGACCAACCGGAACGACAGATAAACTTTCCATGTACGGAAGAAACTTTCCAAGATCAGATATCGTCCGATCAAGTTCTTCTCCATCATTCAATCCTTTACACAGTACGACCTGACTGTTCATGCGAATGCCTGCTTTATAAAGTCGTCCTATTTTTTCTAAAATATCTCCTGCAAAACGATTGTGAAGCATCTTACATCGAAGCTCTGGATTCGTTGCATGAACAGAGATATTAATTGGTGATAAATGATACCGAATCACTCTTTCGATGTCTTTATCACGCATATTGGTTAATGTAATATAATTCCCCTGTAAAAAAGACAAACGTGAATCATCATCTTTAAAGTAAAGTGTTTCTCTCATTCCCGGAGGCATCTGGTCAATAAAGCAGAACATACATTTATTACAGCAGGAGTGGTATTCATCCATGAGAGAAGACTCAAAAGTAATTCCCAAATCTTCATCCTCATCTTTCTCAATCTCCAATACACACTCTTCCCCGTCTTTTGTGAGAACCAGCACATCTAAATACTCTTCTTCCACATAATACTGATAATCAAATATGTCTTCTATTTCATTTCCGTTGATTTCCTCTATGGCATCCCCCGGCTCTAAACCAAGTTCTTCAGCAATACTTCCCGATTCAACCGAGGCAATAATATGCAAATGTTTTTTCATTCTTCTTCTCCATTTATTCAAAGATTCCTGACATAAATCACATAATTCAAGAATGCCTCGGCATTCTTGCTGCGAGATTTTAAAAAGTTATAGACACATAAAACAGCCCATATTTCCTCTTTTCCCATGACTTGCTCTATGTGAAAATAACTTGTCGCTATTACAACAGGTACAAATGTCTGTGATATCCAGATTCTCCTTACGGATTCCCGCCTGTGTAAGTATGAGTTCATTTACCTTCCATAAATCCAACTGATACTTTCCATTACCTTTATCATCCATGATCAACGGTATTTCCTCCGGCAAAAACACTTTCTTAAATGCATCTGCAACTTCTTCACCAACTTCATAGCAGTTTCGACAAATAGACGGACCAATTGCCGCAATAATATTCTCTGGCTTACTTCCGTATTCATTTTGCATATATACTACAAACTTTGCTCCAATCTTTTTTACAGTACCACGCCAGCCAGAATGAGCCATTCCAGCCACATGATGTTCTGGATCATAAAAAAGAAGAGGAACACAATCGGCATAAGAAGTATAGAGGGGAATCCCTTTCTCATCTGTAATAAGTGCATCAATTCCCGGCACTGTTTCTCTTACAATGCCATCGCCCTTATCCTTTGCTGTAACTTTACGAATTCTGGTCTCATGAATCTGAGAAGACAACACCAGATCTGCTGCATTAAAACCAATTGCTTCTCCGATTCTTTGAAAATTTTCCTGTACTTTTTGTGGATCGTCTCCACGAGTAAATGACAGATTCATTGAAGAAAGATATCCTTCACTTACACCGCCGATTCGAGTAGAAAACCCATGACATACTCCAGCCTTCACAAGCTTTGGAAATGTAAGGAATACTACACCATTTTTCTCATTTATCATTGTCGAATGATTCTCATTAGCATATACAAACTTCATAGCTTTCTCCACTGTTTCTAATTCAATCCAACACTTATTCCTGAAACTCAAATGCATTCTTTATCCAGTGACATTGTAAATCTTTATCTACTTCTATAACATCAAATCGAACAGCAGTTGTGTCCATAAGCTGTTTTTTCATACGATAATAATTTAATGTATAACAGATTCTTTTTTGTTTTTTTAAATTAACTGCTTCTGCTGGAGTACCACATTCTTTATTTCTTCTCATCTTTACTTCCACAATAAGAATGGTTTCTTTTTCCAGCGCAATAATATCAATTTCTCCATGGTAACTTCGAAAGTTTCTCTCCAGTATGCGAATCCCCTTTTCCTCAAGAAAAAGAGCTGCTGCTTCCTCTGCAGCCATTCCGTAATTTCTTCGCACTGCTGCCTTCTCCATTCCTTTAAATCTGCTCCCCACAAATGTTTTTAAGGAAACTGCGGCGATGTATTGGACATGGACCCTGTCGATGTATCGCCTCGATATGTTCCTTAGAACCATATCCCTTATTGGATGCAAAATCATATCCTGGGAAAATATGATCATACTCTTCCATCATACGATCTCTGTAAACTTTTGCCATAATACTTGCTGCTCCGATAGAAATACTTTTGGCATCTCCCTTGATAATCGGAACCTGTTTCATGTCCATTCCCGGAATCGTTACTGCATCATTTAATAACAGACTTGGCTTCACAGACAGATTTGCAACCGCCTGGCGCATCGCTTCATACGTTGCCTGTAAAATATTGATTTCATCAATACGCTCTGGAGAAGCCATTCCGATTCCTACAGAAACCGCTTCTTTTTGAATTACCTCAAATAATTCTTCTCTCTTTTTTGCAGAAAGCTTCTTTGAATCATTAATGTATAAGATTCTGCTTTCTTTTGGCAAAACAACCGCTCCGGCTACAACCGGACCTGCTAATGGTCCCCGGCCCACTTCATCGATTCCACAAATAAACTCATATTGACTGTATTCTTTCTCAAACCGGCACAGATTCTCTATTCTCTCTACTTCCTGATAATACTTTTCCACCTTTTTTTTCTGAGAAAGTAAAAAACTCTGTACGCCTTTTCTTTCATCGTTCTGATACAATACAATCTGTGCAGAAATTTCTTCTGGGGTAAGATTTTTAAATTCTTCTTTTATAGCAGT
>UMFX01016174.1_pt1 | contig 20680 bp, 15 predicted proteins | sample 1965131 | NCBI WGS metagenome assembly UMFX01 (sample SAMEA4836058, study PRJEB28245) | human gut metagenome | biome: gut microbiome; material: fecal sample | place: Denmark | collected 2008 | reverse complement strand
TAGGTTTTCGGACAGGGGTTCGATTCCCCTCAGGTCCATAAGAGACCCATGAAATATGACTTATTTAAGCCATATTTCATGGGTCTCTTTTTCTTTACTTACATCATTTTGCCTACTGGCATTATATCATATGCATTTTTTTCTGTAAGTTGTTATTCTGTATTGCGATATTCCCCAGATAATTATTCAATGCAACAATATAATAAAGTCGAAGAATAATAGTGTGGATTCATTATGATATTTGCAAAACGTGATAGGATTTTTTGTTTGCAAACTTTTTCTTCTTATTGTAGAATAGAGCGGATACTTCATATGGAAGAAAAGAGAGGACGAAAGAATGAATGCAAAAGTAAAGGGAATCACCTATGCTCTTATTGGAGGAACATGCTGGGGATTGTCCGGTATCGTAGGGAAACTCCTTTTTGATACAAGAGGGTTGAATGCACAATGGCTTGTGACGGCAAGACTTATTATTGGTGGGCTTATTATGTTGTTCATTGCCTTTTTGCAGAAAAAAGAGAAGATTTTTGATGTATGGAAGAATAAGAAGACGGCATGCAGTATGCTGTTATTTGCAGCATTTGGAATGTTAGCGTGTCAGCTTACGTATTTTTTATGTGTGCAGTATTCTAATCCGGCAACAGCGACAGTGCTTCAGTATACTTCGCCGGTCATGATTATGATTTTATGCCTTTTCCTTGATAAAAAGCTGCCGAGAATAATAGATATCCTTGTTCTGATTGCTGTGGTTGCAGGTGTTTTTCTTATGTCAACGCATGGGGACATCCACACTCTTGCGATTTCACAAAAGGCATTGATCCTTGGAATGATAGCGGCAGTTACGATTGTATTTTATACGGTATGGCCGGTAAGTCTTTTAAGAGAGTTTGGATCCCCGTCCGTTATTGGCTGGGGAATGTTTCTTGGTGGAATCATGCTGGCACCATTTTCAAAATTTTGGGTACTATCCGGAAAGTGGGATGGGTATACGGTAATATTAGTTGGAATCGTTATTATTTTTGGAACCGTATGTGCATTTACCTGCTATTTAAAAGGAGTCATGTATTTAGGACCGGTAAAGAGCAGTCTGTTTTCCTGTATGGAGCCGCTTGTCTCAACAATTCTTACAATCACAGTACTGCACCAGACATTTGCTATGGCAGATCTTGTCGGAATTGCAGTCATTATTATCAGCGTGACTTCGTTAGCGGTAAATGATGTGATTGAAGAAGCAAAGACACATAAAAAGAATCAAAAGGATCAAAAGAATCAAACAGAACAAACGGAACAAAAAGAATGAAAAAGTCAGAAAAACGTACTAAAGTATATTTGTTAGATAGAACTAAAATAGCAGATCCGGTAAGTTTTTCTTCGTGGAAAGACTTTCTTCCGAAAGAACGATGGGAAAAAACAGTCCGTCCGGTAAGAGAAGAAGACAGGAAAACGGAGCTTGCTGCCTGGCTTTTGTTGTATCACGCCTTAAAAGAATGGGGAATCCCGGAAGAAAGTATCCGAGCAGACGGGGCATATCGTTATGGAGGGCATGGCAAACCGGAACGAAAGAAGAAAGAAGTCTGTTTTAATCTTTCACATTCCGGAAAGTATGTTATGTGTGTAGTGTCGGATGTAGAAGTCGGTTGTGATATTGAAAAGATTCAGAAAGTAAGATGGAAGCTGGCAAAGAGATTTTTCTCTGAAGGAGAATATGATATTCTGGAAGAGTTAAAAGAAGAAAGTCCGGGGGCAGAGGAAGAACTTTTTACCCGGTTCTGGGTGTTGAGAGAAAGCTATGTGAAGAAAACGGGCGAGGGGCTTGGAACCTCGCTTGAGGGCTTGGATTTTTCGGGGATATCAGGTTATAAAGGAAAAAAGAATGGGAAAGCTTTAAAAGAAAGATTTTTTGAATGGGAATATGACGGATACCGGATTGCGGTTTGTGAGGAAAAAGACGGTGAACCGGAACTTGTTGTATGCAGCCGGACTATTGACAATTGTTTTCTTTAATAATATAATTTGTAACTATGCAGAGCCATGCAGATTTTCAATAAAAAGGAGAGGGACGATGGCAGTAGAAGGAACAAAGATCAAAGAGATGATGGAAGGAAAGACTCTTGAGAAGGATAATATAAAGAAGATGTACGATATGGTGCAGAATGCATCAGAACCGGAAGAGAAGAAGAAGGTTATGAAACATTCTGTTTTTTTTATTGGACAGCTTCCATTAAAAGAGAATCATATTGTTGATTTAGAACAGACAAGAAGAATTGTAAATGGAAGTGTGCCATTTGCAGAAGTAGACACTTATATGGATTATTTGTTAAAGGGACTTTCTACGCAGAAGCTTCTTTTAGAGAAAGAAGATGGCAGCTATGAAGTGAATACGAAGTATGAGAAGTCAGTGATAAAGGTTCGTAAGATTGCCAGAGCATTTCAGCTTGAGCAGGAGAAAGCATTAGAAGCAGGAATCCCTAAAGCAAAGAAGATGTACCAGATGGGAACAAAGTACTATCATTCCGGACAGTACGGAGAAGCGGCGGCCTGCTTTATGAATGCGGTTGAACTGGCAGAATACCGTATGGCTTACTATAGCCTTGGTTTACTGTATTTTAAGGGACAAGGTGTGGACAGATCTCTTGAGAAAGCGGTTTATTATACCAGAAAAGCGCTTGTAAAGGGTGCGGTGATCGCACAGGAACTTGAGCAGGAAATTTTAGAGGCGATGAACGCTTAAGTGTGTAAGAATGTCTATACATTCTTGAAAATAATCAGGATTGATAATCAAGACTACTTAAGTGAAAAGTAGTTAAAAAGAAGATTAGTTTAAAACTAGAAAGGATATATTTGATTATGAAGAAGTTTGCAGTAATTGCACTTGCAGCTGTTTTATCAATGACGATGTTGACCGGATGTGGTAACAGTAAGAAGGCAGCGGAAGCGACAACAGAAGTAAAAGAAGAAACGGTGGATTATTCAAAGGGACTGAATGCGGACGGAACGTTAGAAGGGGTAAAAGCATCTGACTATGTAACAGTTTGTGATTATTCCTCTTTAAAGATTGCGAAAAAAGATATAGAAGTATCTGACAGTGATGTGCAGAGCCAGATTGATTCTATTTTATCTAATTATAAGAAGCAGGTTACAGACCGTAAAGTAAAAAAAGGTGATGTAGTCAATATTGACTATACAGGAACGATCGATGGCAAAGAGTTTGATGGCGGCTCAGCTACCGGTGCAGATCTTACGATTGGTTCCGGAACATTTATTGATGGCTTTGAAGACCAGCTGATCGGTAAAAAGCCGGGAGAAACTATACAGGTAAAAGTAACGTTTCCGAAGGATTACACGAATGCAGATGTTGCCGGAAAAGATGCGGTGTTTGAAACAAAGATTAATTATATCGAAGAGGAACAGAAACTGACGGATCAGTTTGTAAAAGAGAACTTAGCAGATTCTTATGGTGTTACGTCAGCAAAAGAAATGAAAAAGAAGATTAAAGATGAGATTTACAAGTCAAACAAGACAGATTATATCTGGAATCATATGATTGAGAAGAGTACGTTCAAAGAAATTCCGGACCAGCTAATTAACGATCGTATCGATGTTCTTGTAGACGGATTAAAGGCAGAGTTAAAGTCATCGAATTATTCTTTAAAAGATTATCTTTCTGCATATGGTATTGAAGATGAAGATGCTTTGAGAGAGCAGTATAAGAGCAGTTGTGAAAGTACAGTAAAAGTATTCTTAGTTGCAGATGCAATTGCAGCAGAGAAGAAGATTGCTGTAACAGACGATGATATCAAAGAATATTTTAATGGGGAAGATACGGCACAGTATGAGAAGTTATATTCTAAACCGTATTTAAATCGTGTCGTATTAAATGATCTTGTATTAAAAGAAATCGAGAAAACTACCACAGTGAAATAATTAATAAAAATCATATGATTGCATTGGCAATAGACCGATGCAATCATATGATTTTTTAATTTGTTTCATAAAATCAAGTATATCAATTTCGGCAGGGTATGGCAAGATACGAGGGCAGGAAAAGGCACAATAGTTAGAAGGTAAAGAATAGAGAGTAAATTGCTGTTGACAAGAAGGTATACAATATGGTAAATTTTAAGTTGATAGTTAACAAATGGGAATGCTTGTATTGTATGAGAATCAGGATGTAAAGTGACAAGTAAGGGAGCTGCATTTAGATGACAAGAAAGAGGTTTCTAATGCAGCTTTTTTTGAGCATATAAGTTGTAATGGTATGTAATGGTAATCGTATTAGTTTTAGAATGACGGGAGCAGTGTTAACTACAGAGTAATTTGTGACATTATAAAATAAAAATAAAAGAGAATGAATTAAGGCGAAAGTAGGGGAGAAGATGGCATTAAGACGGAGAAACCGGCTGCGGCTGGGAGACTTACTGATTCAACAGAATGTACTGACCAAAGAACAGCTTGAACAGGCATTACAGATGCAAAAAGGCACGAATAAGAAGATTGGTGAGATTCTCGTTGAGAAAGGTTTCATTACCGAGGAGATGATCTCCCGCGCTTTAGAGGCCCAGATGGGGCTTAAGACGGTACAGCTTCGTGGTCTTACAGTGCCGGGAGAAATCAAGAGCCTCATTGATGGAAAGCTGCTTAAGAAGTATACTGTCTTTCCTTTTGAGGTCGATCCCTATAATGCGAATATTCTTCATCTTGCGATGGCAGACCCTCTTGATATGGAGGCAATTGATGATATCGCTATCGTAACGAATATGCAGATCGAGCCGTATATTGCAACGAGAAGAGAAATCAGATCAGCAATTGACCGGAATTACGGTGAGGCAGAGAATATTGAAGCGGTGAATCGTTTCGCAAGAGAGAGGGCACAGCTTCGAGGGAATGTGGCAGTGGCAGCAGATGACAGCGGGATTGATGATGCACCGATCGTACAGCTTGTCCGTTCGATTTTAGAACAGGCCGTAAGGCAGAGAGCCAGCGATATTCATATTGAAGCTTTAGAGAATAAGGTGCGGGTGCGTTACCGTATTGATGGTGCGTTATGTACAAGGATGGAATATGATAACAGCCTGCTTCCGGCTATTTCCACTCGTATTAAGATTATGGGAGGCATGGATATCGCAGAGAAGCGAAAGCCACAGGATGGAAGACTGTCTCTTGTGATTGACGGACAGGAATATGATGTCCGGGTTTCTTCTGTACCTACGGTATATGGAGAGAAGCTTGTTCTTAGAATCTCTTCTAAGGTGAATCTGACGAAGGATAAGAAGGAGCTGGGATTTGCACCGGATGAGCTGGCAAGATTCGATCATATGATGTCTCATCCGCATGGAATCATTTTTGTAACTGGACCGACAGGAAGTGGGAAGTCCACAACACTTTATACTGCCCTTTCTGAACTGAACAAAGATGAAGTGAATATTGTTACGGTAGAAGATCCGGTGGAGGCAGCATTAGAAGGAATTAATCAGATTCAGGTGAATAATAAAGTGAATCTTACCTTTGCAACGGCACTTCGTTCCATTCTTCGTCAGGATCCGGATATTATTATGATCGGAGAGATTCGTGACAGTGAAACAGCATCGATTGCGGTACAGGCATCAATCACAGGACATTTGGTCGTATCTACCTTACATACGAATAATGCAACGGGAACCCTTGACAGAATGGTCGATATGGGAGTAGAACGGTATATGTTAGCAGATTCTGTTGTGGGCGTGATCGCACAGCGTCTTGTAAGAAAGCTTTGTCCATACTGCCGTAAGAAGCGGCTGGCATCTGCAGAGGAGAAGCGGATCATGCATCTTCCGGAAGAAGAAGCTGTAGAGATTTATGAGCCGGCCGGCTGTAATCTTTGTAATGATACCGGCTATTATGGAAGAAAGGGTATCTTTGAGATCATGGAAGTGAACGAGGAACTTCAGAGACTCATTGCAGAAGGCAGTGATTCAAAGAATCTGATCCATGCCGCAAAAAGGAACGGAATGCGGACACTTCGTGAGAATGGTGTCCGGGATGTTCTTGCAGGTATTACTTCGATTGAGGAGCTGCAGAAAGCTTCGTATGAGTAAAGAGGTACTCCAGAAATCTTAAGGAGCGATAGTATGTATGATTTAAATGAAATTCTGATTCGTTCAGTAGAATGTAAGGCTTCCGATATTCATCTTTCTGTTGGCAGAGCGCCGAACTACCGTATTGACGGTGTACTCCATACAGGGGGAGAAGAGAAGCTGATGCCAGATGATGTAAGGAATCTGATTCTGCCATTATTAGATAAAAGACATGAAGAAGAGCTGGAAAAGACAGGACAGACAGACTTTGCCTATGCGATTTCCGGTGTCGGGCGCTTTCGTGTGAATGTATTTAAGCAAAGAGGAACGCTTGCAAGCGTTATGCGGGCACTGCCATTTGACATTCCGGAGCCGGAAAAGCTTGGACTGCCGCCGGAGGTTGTCGCAGTGACAGAGAAGCGGAGGGGGCTTGTCCTTGTAACCGGACCGACCGGAAGCGGGAAGTCCACAACACTTGCCTCTTTAATCCAGGTCATTAACCGTACCCGGGCAGACCATATCATCACATTAGAAGATCCGATCGAATATTTGCACAGACATGATAAGTCTATTGTAAATCAGAGAGAGATTGGCAGTGATACGGAGAATTATGCGAAGGCATTGCGTGCCGCACTGCGGGAAGACCCTGATGTTATTTTAGTAGGAGAGATGAGAGATTTAGAGACAATCTCAACAGCAATCACTGCCGCTGAAACAGGCCATCTGGTCCTGTCCACCCTTCATACGATCGGGGCAGATAAGACGATTGACCGAATTATTGATGTATTCCCGCCAGATCAGCAGCAGCAGATACGGATCCAGCTTGCTGCCGTATTAGAATGTGTCGTATCCCAGCAGCTTTTGAAGCGCTTAGATGGGAATGGAAGGGTGGCTGCGTTAGAAGTATTATTTGCGAATAATGCCGTCCGTAATCTTATTCGTGAAGGGAAGACCTTCCAGATTACTTCGGTTATCCAGACAAGTAAGCGTCTTGGAATGCAGACGATGGACGACGCACTGTATGATCTGTATATGAGGCGGATGATTGACGGGGAGGCGGCAGTTAGTTATGCACAGGACCCTGTGGCAATGAATAAAAAGATTAATTTTGTATAGATTTGTATAGTTTTTTATAGATTTTACAGGAAGGAAGAAAGATGCCGGGTTATTTCTATATCGTGGCAGATAAATCAGGAAAAGAGAAGCGGGGCAAGATAGAAGCAGCGAATAAGGAGAGTGCCAAAGAATTCTTAAAAAAGGATGGATATGTCATTCTTTCTTTAGAAGAACAGAGCAGGCAGCTTGATGTTACGTTTTCATTTGGAAAGAAGCTGAGTCCGCGTGATCTTTCCGTATTCTGCCGACAGTTCGTCAGCATTTTAGAGGCCGGCGTTGCCATGAAGGAAGCGTTGGTGATGCTGGAGGAACAGACGGAAAATAAAAAGTTAAAAAAGTCGATCGCACAGGTTTTAACGAGCATCGAAAAGGGAAATACACTGGCAGATGCGATGCGTGGAGAGGGGGATATCTTCCCGTCCATGCTGATTAGTATGGTAGAAGCCGGAGAAAGTGCCGGTAACTTAGAGATGGCATTTTCCCGAATGGCGGAGCAGTTTGAGAAGGATGCCAAGCTAAGGGCAACGATCCGGAAAGCAACCGTTTATCCGATTATACTGGTTCTTGCCTGTATCGGTGTTATCGGTGTTATGCTTTTATATGTTATTCCTATTTTTATAGATATGTTTAAAGAGATTGATATGGAGATGCCGCCATTTACGATGTTCGTTATGGGACTGAGTGAGTGGGCAGGAACGCATATCTATCTGATCGTAGCAGTGATCGCGGCTCTGTTCGCCGGTTATAAGGCATATTACCGAACGGAAGCCGGAAGAAAGAACATTGATGCGATAAAGATGAAGCTTCCGTTATTTGGACAGCTTGTTGTAAAGTCGAACTGTTCCCGGTTCGCAAGAACCGCCAGCACCCTGCTTGCTGCCGGTGTGCCGATGGTTGATTGTTTAGACATTGTTTCGCGAATTGTAACGAATGTTCATTATTCGATCGCAATTCAGAATGCCAGAGAAGAAGTTATGAAGGGTATTCCGCTATCGGAACCTTTAAGAGATGCCGGAATCTTCCCACCGATGGTATACCATATGACAGGTATTGGTGAGGAAACCGGTAATATAGAACAGATGCTTCATAAACTTGCCGATTACTATGACGAGGAAGTGGAGATTACCACACAGACGATTCTCGCTGCGATGGAGCCATTAATTATCGTATTTATGGCAGTCATTGTCGGTTCGTTAGTCATTGCGTCCATCCTTCCGATTGCCGCAATGTATGAGGGACTAGATACCCTCTAAATTGATATATAGGTGAAATGCAGTCTTGGCATAGGGAGATTGCAATCATCATAGATTATTGTGACGATTTATCTCAGTCGAGAAGACTCCCACCTCTTTCAGGTGGTGAGTGGCTGCTCGACTTGAAAAAATTGCCACAGACATTTAAGTATGGAAATACTCCGGAAAAAGAGTACGAGAAGTACATATAAAAGAAAAGGAGAAATGAGTATGTTAAAATTCCTTAACAAAAAGAAAAATGATAACAAAGGATTCTCTCTTGTAGAGTTGATCATCGTAGTTGCGATTATGGCAATCTTAGTAGGACTCTTAGCACCACAGTATCTTAAATATGTAGAGAAATCAAGAAAGTCTGCCGATGCAAGCAACTTAGATGAGATGGTAAGAGCAATTCAGATATATGCTGCCGATGCGGAAGTAACATTACCAGCGGATACATATACAATTACAATTAATGCTACTAGCACAAGTGTTACAGCTACTAACACTGCCAATACACAGAAGGCAGAAGATGCTTTAAATGAGAATGCTCCTGATTGGGCAAAAACCAAGTTAAAATCTAATAAATGGGATAATGGAGTGGTTGGTCAAAATAAAGCTAATGCAATATCTGTTTCAGCAGAAATTACTGTAGCACAGGATGGTGGCACAACAGTTAAGTATACCCCAGCTTCTCTTGCTGATTATATAAATAAAACAGCAAAATAATTAATAGTTCTATATTAACTATTCTCCTACCGGAGAACCCTGACAACCCGTTAACCCCACTAAATAAAGAAAGATTTTTCCTATGCTTCTTTTATTAGAATTAATACCATATGTAACCATCTTCCTGTTCGGCATTGTCGTTGGCAGTTTCTTAAATGTCTGCATTTACCGGCTGCCGGAGGGAGAGTCCATCGTGAAAGTTCCGTCCCACTGCATGAGCTGTGGGGCAAAGTTGCGATGGTTTGACTTGATTCCGCTATTCAGTTGGCTGTTTTTGCGGGGCAGGTGCCGTCAGTGTAAGGCGGTGATTTCTGTGCAGTACCCGGTTGTGGAAGCGGTAAACGGCATCCTATGGGTAGCTGTATTTCTTGTAAATGGCATGAATGGGATGAGTGTGCTGTACAGCCTTATGGCATCGGCATTACTTACGCTTTCGGTCATTGACTGGAGAACTTTTGAAATTCCGTTTGGAATCAATGTATTCTTAGGAGTTTTGGGAGTGGTGGCAGTTTTTCTTGAAAAAGAGGAATGGCGAAGCCACCTCATTGGTGCAGTATGTGTCAGTGGTGTTTTGTTTGTTTTGTATCTTCTTTCCAAGGGCAGAGCGATCGGGGGAGGAGATATTAAGCTGATGGCAGCGTGCGGGCTGCTGCTTGGCTGGCAGAAGATTCTTCTGGCATTTTTACTGGGCTGTATTCTTGGTTCCGTACTTCATCTTCTTCGAATGAGAGTAAGTGGAGAAGGCCATGTCCTTGCGATGGGACCGTATCTTGCGGTAGGTATTTTTCTTGCGGCACTTTTTGGAGAACGATGGATTGACTGGTACCTTAGTTTACTGGTGTGCTGACACGTTGTGTCAGTACACCGACTTGTTTATCTCAGTCGAGAAGACTCCCATCTCTTTCGGGTGGTGAGCGACAGGCTACTCGACTTGAATAAACAGAAATATGAAAAGTATATGAAAAAGATACGGTAAGAGAGAGAATTTTTCACATATAAAAGTACAGGAAACCGTAAAGGTTTTCGTTCCATGCTGTATGGGAATGAGGCAGCCCGTATTTTTATATGGGAAAAATAATGATCGTGGCAGATCGATATAACAATGCAAAGTAAGAAGAGTTCGTAATATACGTTGGAGGAAAGCAGGATGGCGAATATATTAACGATAGAGGTTGGCACGACAGACATTCGTGTAGCCGAGATGAGAGATGATAAGAAAGGCAGCAGTATATGCCGATGCTTTCGTTTTCCGGTATCGCAGGGACTTGTAGAGGATGGATTAATCCAGGATGTACAGGGACTTGGAGAACAGCTGAAAAATGAATTGCTCGCAAGAAAGATTTCTGCAAGGAAGGTTCGTTTTATCGTGGCATCGAGCCGGATTGCCAGCAGAGAGATTCGTATTCCTTTTATTAAGAAAAACCGGATTCAAGATTTAATTGAGATGAATGCAGCAGATTATTTCCCGATTGACCCGGCAGAATATATTATTTCCTATCGTATCATTGATGTGGAAGAAGAGGGAGAAGGAAAGGAAAAAGAAAAGAAGTATCATCTGATGATCTATGCCTGTCCAAAAGATCTGGCTAAGTCATATGGGCAGCTTGCAGAGGCGGCAGGATTGCTTTTATCCTGCCTGGCACCGATTGGTGACAGTGTTTACATGGCAGTGCGCCCGGCCTACGCAGCAGGTACACATATGCTTGTCAAAATCGAAGAGGATGCGATGCTTGTTTCAGTCGTTCGTGACGGAGAACTGCGTATGCAGAGAAATATCGGTTACGGTATTAGCGGGGCAGTCGAGGCAGTGCAGATGTTTCCTGTGTTTGGAGAACATCTTTCTTATGAGGAAGCACTTGCCCTTATGATGCGGCAAAACTGTGTAAAGCGTACATTGAATCCGGATTCTGTTATCATAGAACCTGAGGATGAGACAGAGGAGATCAAAGAAGCAAGAACGGAAGTGTCCCAGAATCTCCGTTATCTGGTAGGGAATATTTCGCGAATCATGGACTATTATCTTGCAAGGAATCCGGGAGGCAGTTTCGATACGATTGAGTGCTGCGGAATTGGCGCGGCAGTCCTTGGTGTGACACAGCTGTTATCACATGAGCTTGCACAGAAGGTTACGGCATTAAAGTCTGTGAAGGGACATAAGTTTGCAGCAGGTGAGGAAGGTAGAAATGCCGAAGTCATTTATGTTGCCCTGTTTGGTGTAGACAGCAACAGTGCCAATTTAATGGAAAAAGCAAAGAGAGGGCAGGGCAGAAGAAAGAAACATGACGGTGAGGATATTCGCGGAGCCGTTATTGTATTTATGCTCGGAGCTATTGCTTCGGTTGTTCTTGTTGTATTTTCTCTTGGAAACCGTCTGTACCAGACACAGAGGCAGAAGAAGCTCAATACAGAGATTACAAAGAACGAATCTGCAGAGAGCGTTTATAATGCATATAATTCGATGAAGGAAAAGTACAGCCAGTATGAACAGATGTATGATTATACAAATACACCGAATGAAAGTCTGGTTGCATTTTTACAGGAACTAGAACAGAAGATGCCTTCCACCCTTGTAATACAGAACTTTACTTCAACGGGAGAGGGAGTTTCTTTTTCCTTTGAGGCAGCAAGCAAAAAGGAAGCGGCAAATACGCTGATGCAGCTTCGTAAGTTTACGTCGTTAACTTCCGTAGCAACAACAGGAACGACAGAGGATGAGAGCGGTATCGTAACAATGGCAGTAACGGCTGTTTATACACAGCCGGCCGCGATGGCAGAGACACAGCAGTAGCAGGAGGCAGAAAGCATGAATTTAGATTTTTCCAGTATATCAAACAGAGAAAAAAGAATGTTATTAATGCTGTTTGGTGTGCTTTTAATGGTGGTAAGTTATATGCTGGTATTTCGCCCGCAGATGGAGAGGGCATCAGAAACTGCTATACAGAATGAAGGGCTAGATACCCGTTTAAATGAATTGCTTTCCATGGCGGAAAAAAAGGACTATTATCAGAGGGAAACGCAGAATATGCAAGAGGAGATTGATGCATATTGCGAGAAGTTTCCAGCCGATATCAAAGAGGAAGACGGAATTGTTCTTGCTCAGAATATTGAAAAGGCAGCGGGAATCACGATTGATACGGTAGGAACCGGTGTGCGGCTGATGGTTTCGGAAGATGGAACCGTAAGTGAAGAAGCAGATGAACAGCAGCAGACATTAAGTGAGCAGGACAATGTGGCGACAAAGGAACAGGTAGATGCGATCGAGGGAAATACGCAGGCAAGTACGGAGACACAGAAGCAGACCGATGATGCCCTTATGGAAGACAGTCCGACCTTATACCGGACACAGGATACCTTTAGCTATAAAGGAAGCTATGAGAATCTGAAGAAGGCGGTAACGTATATTAACAGCCAGACAGGAAGAATGACAGTTGACAGTATTACGATGGCCTTTGACTCTGGAACCGGAGGGCTTACCGGAACACTTACCGTAAATATTTATTCGATGAGTGGAATTGGAACGCAGTATCATGAGCCGGATGCAGGAACATCGATCTATGGTAAGAAAAATCTGTTTGGTACATTAGAAAAGAAAAACAAATAAGAAAAAGCGCGGGAAAGGAAGTGGCTGTAATGGACAAAAAAACAGTAAGGCAAGATAACGCAGGTATGAGCCTGATTGAAATCATTGCTGCAGTCAGTATTTTCATGGTTCTCGCGCTTATTCTTTTTCGTGGATTTGTCAGTTCCTCAAGATTAAATAAGAAGTCGGGAACGTATCTTTCTGCAACAACGCTCGCACAAAATATTATGGAAGAGATGAAAGCAAAGACATTTGCACAGACCGCACTTGCTTTTAATTATCCGGTGAACCCGATCACGAAGGAGAACCGCTTTCGCTTTTTGCAGGAGGATTCTTCCGAAGCTACAGACACTTCTGCTGTAATTACAAAAGAACTTTTAAAGACAGAGGATACTTATAAAAAAGCGAGGCTTTATGAAGAGGCGGGAAATGATGCGGATAAAGTGACCGCATCCATTCTCTCTATTGATAAGGGAAAGACCTATACCTTTCTTCCAAGAACAAAGGGAAGTAATGCATCAAAGTATTATTTTTCCATGGAAGGGATTAAAAATCAAAACAATACCTTTGATGCGTTAGTGGAGTTTGATGGAAGTAAAAGCTCTGGTTATAAGAAAAATACCTCCGGAAAAAAGGCAGGGAAGAATGATTATCTCATGCCAAATATTTCAAAACTTAACACCGAAAAGAATGCATTTTTGATTATGGATCAGGACTGGGATCAGAATGCGATGGAGACGATGTTAAAGGAACAGCTCGCAGAGGCACAAAAAAAATACTGGGAAAAGAATCACGCTGGTGTGAGTGAGCCGGCAGAATTAAATTATGAGGATGTTTATGCGAACACAAAGCGTATTCTTGAGATTAAAGTGACAAAAGAAGCCGGTGTTATTACGGCGAAGGCAAGATACACTCTGTGGACCTATCCTTACCAAAATCCGGATAATCCGTATGAGACGATGACAATCTGCCCATGTCATGGAAAGAATCTTGGAAAAAGCCAGTCCGATTCTGGCTGGATACCGGGGTGCTTTTGTACGTATGTCAGTGCGTATACGGCATTTTACAGCTCAGAAGCAGGAAATGATCTGGAAGGAATTTATGTTTTTTATTACCCCAATTATAAATCGACAAGCAGTGTCAATCCGTTAGATGAGATCGTAGTAGACAATACCGATAATTTAAAGTTTGAACTGTATGTGACAAAGCAGATTCCGATGACAGAGAACACGCATGAAAAGAATCCACCGACATCGACACAGGAAGCGAATTACCGTATGTCTCTTACAATTGAAGAGAATCCGACTGCGAAAGGGAATACGAACTGGAATACGAACTTAGGGCTTTACCGGGCACAGGTACAGCTCCGAAGCAATTTAGATTATGATATCAGTAATCTAACACAAAGCAGCCGTCCAAAGCTTGGTCAGATGAAGCTTGTTTATAAAGAAATCACAGATGGTGGATTTACAAAGAAGGCAAGTGGAAACAGTGCAAAGACGGTACTCGATTTTAATTCGCTTGATGTAAAAGAGGCGTATGACAGAATCTATACGGTAAAGGTAAGCGTTTATAAAGCAGGAGCTGCAGGAAGGAATTTCCCGGAGGAAGATAAGATTCTTACATTAGACGGTTCAAAAGAAAATTAGAAAGTATGCCGGATAAAGAAGAGCAGGTGGAATAAATGAGAGCAAAAAGAGAGTTACAAACAAAATCAAATAGTGGATTTTCCCTGATTACGGTAATTCTTGCCGTAGGTCTTGTCGGAATTCTTGTGATGCTTGTCGCTTATATCGTTATAGCAAACTTCCGCATGAAGATGTCCGGTTTAAAGGAAAAAGACGCTTTTTACACAGCAGAACGTGCCTTAGAAGAAATCCGTACCGGCTTACAGGAAGATGTTGCGGAAGCAATGTCAGAAGCCTACACGAATGTAATGGAAAGCTATAATGAAAGTGTAAAATCGGGTGATGCGGCGATGGATGCGCAGAGACAGGCGGCATATGAAAGAGAATTTTTAACGATTTTACAAAAACGTCTGCGGGGCAGTGAGAAAAGAGCCCGCTATTATGATATTACAAAGCTTCGTAACTATGTTGATCTTGATAAAGAAGATTCTTTTGATAAAACAAAGGAGTCCCTTGTAGTAACAGCAGTAGCAGAAAAAGAGTCTTCGCAGGATTCCGCAGTAAATGTTGGAGCGAAAATGACAGTAGATCCCACGAAGAAAAAGATTACCGTAAGAAATGTAAAGGTTATTTATGTTGATGAAAAGGGATATGCGGCAATCATTCGGACTAATATTGAGCTGGCGGTTCCACCAATCCAGTATCCGACACCATCTACCCTGCCCGATCTTATGAATATGATCGTTGTTGCAGGTAAGGGGATATACTGTGAGCAGGGTACAGGCAGCGGGGCAGAGGACAGTGAGATTCAGGGAAGTGTTTATGCAGGTCTTGTACCGGAAACGAAGCTTAAGGGTGTTGCCGTCAATGTAAAGGATGCCAGCATCTACTTAGCGCCCAATCGAACCTTAAACATTTCAAAGGGAGAGAGAATTGTCTGTGCCGGAGAAGTATCCCTTGCACAAAACAGCGCATTTAACAGCGCAGCGGAAACAACAGTGTGGGCGCAGGGAGTAAACCTTTCTTCGGCAAAGGCAGAGCTTTTAGGAAAAACGTATCTTTCAGATGACCTTACCGTAAAGGCAGGAAATGGAAGTTATGTAAAGCTTGCCGGAGAATATTATGGCTACGGAGATGTGGAGTCGGCATTGAACTCCGAAAACTGTATAGAATATGGGTATCCAAAGAAAAATCTGGATGGAACATATACTGGGGAAAGTGTTCGCACTGCGAATACTTATGAAAAGAAAACCGCGGCAGCTCTTTCAAGTGCGATCACAATAAATGGAAAGAGTACGACCCTTGATATGTCCGGCTTAGAGCGACTGCTGCTTGCCGGAAAAAACTATATTGCAAGTAAAGCACTGTCAACAAGTGGAACATCAGGTAACAGTGCAGATGTGCTGACCGGAGAGAGCGTGACTGTAAAAGGAACACAGCTTGCCTACCTTGTACCGGATTCTCTGCTTAGAACAGCAGAAAAAGACTATCACAATCCGATGGATTATAATACCTATGTGAAAGCTGCTGGAATTGATACAATAAACGACAGTGCATCTACAGAGCAGACAAAAATAAAACGGTTTGCTAAAAACATTGCCAGGATAGATAAGGCAGTTAAGGAATTAGGAAACCGAACATTAAAAGAGACGGGTGTTGATGCAGAAGAACCGATACAGACCGTTTTTTACAATGACGGTAGCAGTGCCGGAGGTTATGTGTACTTTTATCTTAACTTTACTGATGAGAAAAAGGCATCGGACTTTATGCAGGTTTACTATAAGAAGAATCCATCGTTAAAAAAAATGATGGATGGCTATCTGTCGTTTTATTTTAAAGGACAGGATTCTTTTGAGAAAAATACTTCCGGAATTTATGTAAAAGACCAGACAGCGTATCTTCGATATGTCGTTGGAGGAAATATTTTATCCTATGACGGGGAGAAAAAGACTGGTAATCTTGACGGTGCTACAGTCGAAGAGAATTCTCAGATGGTAACGGAAGAAGAAACAGGATACCAGAATATGTGGTATGCATTAAGACGGAAGATGATCGGAAGCTACGACCTGTTAAAGACAGAAGTAAAGGACAGTGACGGTATTTCTCATAACGAGACGGCGGTAGACAGAGATGTATTTGATAATCTTGTCAATGAAAAAGAAATGGTACAATTTATTGAATCCCATGGGAAAAAGGAAGGGAGCATCGTCTATGATGAGAGCGAAAAATCCTGTACATTTACAGCCAGTCAGGAAGATGGCGGATTACAGACCATCATGGCACATAATGGAAAGAAAAGTACTTTTTTAGTAAAAGATGAAAGCGCATCGAAAGCGGCTTTAGAAGAAAGTACAATAAAGACAAAAGAAACGTCCGTAAACGGTGCGGATAAAGAGCTTGTCATTGGCAACGGAAACAGCGAACACAGTCCGGATAAACTCCGTCTTGTTGTCTGTACCGGAGATGTCCGGATAAGAGCCGGTATTACATTTTCAGGAATCATCATGGCAAAGGGAACGATCACCTTAGAGCCGGGTGCGAAGCTTCTCTCTTCTCCGCTTGATGCTGCAAAAGCATTTCAGTCACAGATGAATAACGGAAAGACTTCTCCGAAAGATTTCTTCTGGGAGGGGGATAAATACGTTCTTGGAAACAGTCAGACATCGAATGACAGTGGAAACAGTGATAAAGATTCGGATGTGTATCATATAGAAGATTATGTGACTTATAAAAACTGGGAGAGAAAGTAAGTAAGTCTGGAAAATAAATTTGGAAAATAAATTTTAACGTAGAAAGGGGTGAGAGACATGGTGAATCCAAAAGTTCTGAAAAAGAAAAGATTTGTAAACAAAAGTGTTACGAACAGAGTGTTTGCAAAGAAAAGGTTTACAAATAAAGAGTTTACAAATAAAGGATTTACATTAGTAGAAATGATCGTTGTCGTAAGCATTTTTGCTATTTTACTTGGTATACTCATTCCTTCGTTAAACAGCCTGATCGATTACCGGGCAACAAGAGCGGCAAAGTCGATCAAGACAAGCTTTGAACGGCTTAGGACCGAAGCGGAAAGCCAGCTTGTGGCAGAAATGAAGCTGGAAAAAAAGAGCGATGGCTATTACATAAGCTACTGCATCTATAAAGGAAAAAAATCCGGAATGGTCTGGACAGATAAGCAGAAGATTGCTCCGGCCAAGACAAAAATAGAGTATAAGCTTGATGATTTATATCAAAAAGGCGAAATCAATGGACGAAGCTATCAGGAAATAAAAGAGGGAGAGACCCATGCTCTGCTTTTTACGATTGACAGAAACAAAGGAGGTTTTCGTGCTTTGCAGAAAAAACAAGTCACAACAGGTGAGGTAGAAAGCTTTCTTGAAAATAATGCAGATTTTACCTATCCTGATTTAAAATCAAACAATGTGGAAGCAGTATGTTGCTATATCCAAGTGAGTGGAAGAGTGAAGAAGAGTATCATTACACTTCATCAGAAAACAGGAAAGGTAACAATGAGTACAACGATATAAGAGAAAGGATACACAAAAAGGGCATATAAATGAGAAAAGATAACAGAGGACTTACTCTGGTAGAATTAATCGTTGTGGTAGCGATCGGTACGATATTTTCCGGTGTGATCCTTACTTTCGCGGCCGGAGCTGTCAGAAGCTACCGACATACTTCCGGAGGAGCGCAGGCACAGATTGAGATGCAGGATGCATTAGACCAGCTGGAAAGTCTGGCGATGAATGCAAATTTAAGTATGTATTATACAAAAGGGGAAAATACGACAACCAATCCGGGTGAGAAAATAGAAAAGGACAGTGATATGGAAAGTCCTCTTAATCAGACGAAAACACTTTTTATCGGGAGCGAAGACGAAAGCACAGGAGACGGTCAGCCGGTATATGCAGTGATTATATGGGATGCAGATCGCGGCAGATTAACCTTGTCCACGCAGGGACTTAGAAGAGGTACAGGTACGGCTTCTATGGGAACTTCAGAAATTCTTGCAGAAAACATTACGCAGTTTTCAGCAGATATCCACCATGCAGCAGACAGGCATACCGTTCTTTTTAAACTGGTAACAAAAGTAAACGGCAGAGAAAACAAAAAGACAGAAACAGTTACCTTACGAAACGATATCGTGATAGCGGCACCGGGTGCCGAGTAAGAAACGGGAGGCAGCAGATGATGAAAACAGGTACAAAGAAAGTCTTATATACGTTTATTGCAGTAGTATCTGCTCTTGGTCTGGGTATCGGGGCGGTGTTAGTCAGTATGTTAAATGTTCAGGCATCTACAGAGATGATGCCCGGAATCGAACAGATTCTTGACGAAAAGACAGAGGAAACACCGTTTCGTATTCTTGAATTAGTTAACAGCTCTTCCGATGCCGAGATCGGCTATTATATTTCCGGTCAGGAGCCGTATCTTACCCAGTATAGATATACCCAGAATACTACCGATGGAAGTGCTGGGGAGAGTCAGATATTTTCTTCCGTAGAAGAAGGGCTTTCTGTTCTTCCGACAAAAGAAGAACGCCAGAAGTTTGTGGAAGCCTCCGACACAAATCAGGTAAAAAATCCGCTTGACTTTTCGTGGAATGTAGACAATCCGGGTCCAGGCAGCGAAGCGGATTATCCACTATCTTTTAAGTCTTATGCAGAAAAATATTTTCTTTCCAAAACAGATGACAGTACAAAGTGGAATCGTGTAGATTTTAAACAATCCCGTAAAGAAACTTTGACAGGACATTATGAGGAAAATGCCTCCGGAAAAGGAGACTATACAAAAGAAGAACAGAAATATTATCCGATTCGTGAAGACGTAAAAAGCGATGGCAGTACTACACAGAAATATCGAGAAAATATAAGCAGCTTCTTCTATTCGGATGACACAGAGGCTATGGCACCCTATCAGATCTCTTTTGAAGAAGTAAAAAATGCTGACATAAACGCTGCCTTAAAAGACGATAACGACACAACCATTGCCGATACGTATGATTATAGCAAAGGCGGCTTTGGTTACTATGAAAATGTTTACGGGGAGCTTACTTTCAGGATTGCACAAGACATTGCAAAGAAAAAGTACACTTTTCCGGGAGAGAATCCAGCCGTAGTGGATGGCGAGACAGATAACACAGATACTTCCGCAGGAACACAGGCAAATCCCAATATTTATAGAGGAGAGAATATTGAAGAATATCCATATTATAAATATACATGGGTTGGTGATTTGGAAACTGTAAAACAAAAGGCTGATAAAAATAAGGGAACTACGCAGCATAACGATGGAGACATCACTTTAGAAGACGGACAGTATTGGTACTGGACAAAGGAAAGCAGTGAAAATAGAGAGGATGCGGATACCCAGGATACCGAGGTGCAGGATGCGGATGCACAGGATACAGATACACAGGATGCGGATGTGGTAGGAGAAGCAGATACGGTTTCTGAAAAAAAAGAGGCATTGTATATCGTGACCGGCCGTCAGGCAGTAGCAAAAAGCCAGTTAAAAGAAATTCCAGAACAAATTTCTTATAATTACTATTATAAAGTAAAACGCGTAGACTATTGCTGCAAACTTTCCGAATCCGGACAGGAAAATGATCCGGAAGCCTGCACCTATTATGGCTGGTACTATGCCGCGCATCCTTCCAATGAAGATACCTATATTGCAGTAGAAGAGGATGCGGATAACAGTACAGAAAATACAGACGGAACAGGAAGTTCGCTTGCAGCAATATTAAATTATACAGCAACGCACTATATATCTGCGGCGCAATATACCCTGACTCCGGGCAAGGGAAGCTATGACTTTATAGAAGAAAATGGTGCGAAAGATACCGAACAGCAGGTAGAACTTGATCATCTTTTTTATCAGGGTGGTTACACGAACCATGACTGGTTTAAAAGATATGTCTTTCATCTTGCACCGGACAGTACAGATCAAACCATCCAGCAGCAATTTAAAAACTTATCTATAAAAGTAGATACAAAAGTTATCAATAAAAATGAGACAGAAGAAGGAAACGATGCACTACCAGATCTTGATGACTATGACCTCATCTATATTAACGGAAGACTTTCTAAGACGCAGGCAGAAAAAATTGCAGCAACGACAAAGCTTCCGGCAATCATCAACCAAAAAACAGTAATGGCAACAGATGCCGATAAAACAGCGATTGCCAATGCATTTGCAGCATATATAGATAAAAACTATACGATCAATGATTCCTATGTTTCTGAAAGGATATTCTTTATAAACGATAATATCTGCAACTTAAATTTAAATTTCCATACACAATTCAAAGATGCACAATTAGCTAGGTTCTCTGAAATTACA
>UMFX01045209.1_pt1 | contig 20772 bp, 16 predicted proteins | sample 1965131 | NCBI WGS metagenome assembly UMFX01 (sample SAMEA4836058, study PRJEB28245) | human gut metagenome | biome: gut microbiome; material: fecal sample | place: Denmark | collected 2008 | reverse complement strand
TGTTTTGTTATTCAGTTATCAAGGTTTTGTGTTGTTCTTTTTTTGTGACACAACTTCTTTATTTTATCATACTCAGAAGTCTTTGTCAAGAACTTTTTTAATTTATTTTTTAATGTTTTGTTGCTTTTCTTGAGCAACTCGTACATTCTATCATATTCTCATTCATCTGTCAAGCACTTTTTTTATTTTTCTTCTTTATTTTCCAAATAAGAGTGAAAAATATTACGGAGAAGGAGGGATTTGAACCCTCGCACCGCGCGAACGATCTACACCCTTAGCAGGGGCGCCTCTTCAGCCACTTGAGTACTTCTCCATAATGCCTAAATAAATGAAAATATTCAATTCCGTTGCACAGTAATGCACAACGCTTTATTATATTATCAAAAAGACTGACTAAAGTCAAGTCTTTTTTTAATTATTTTTTCCATTTTTCTTTTGCAGTCTCATAAAGGTTATTTCCATCTTTATCTATAACTACAATAACAGGCAGATTCTCGATTTCTAATTTACGGATTGCCTCTGTGCCAAGATCATCGTAAGCAACTACATCTGCTTTTTTAATACATTTAGAAAGTAATGCACCTGCTCCACCTACCGCTGCAAAGTATACTGCACCATTTCTCTTCATGGCCTCTATAACTTCCGGAGAACGCTTTCCTTTTCCTACCATGCCCTTTAATCCCCTATCAAGCATTTCTGGAGTATACTTATCCATACGACTGCTTGTAGTCGGACCTGCAGAACCGATAATCTGTCCTTCTCTTGCCGGACTTGGTCCAAGATAATACAAAACATTCCCATTGAGCTCTATTGGTAATGCTTCCCCTTTATGCATACTTTCATACATTCTTTTATGCGCTGCATCTCTGGCAGTATAAATAATTCCGGACAGATATACATAGTCCCCTGCTTTTAAAGTATTGATATCTTCTTCAGAAAGTGGAACCTGAATTGTTCTATTCATAACTGTATACCTCCCCTTATAAACTTCTTACTGCGTGACGATTTACATGACAGCACATATTAACAGCAACAGGCAGACCTGCAATATGTGTAGGATACGTATTAATATTTACAGCTAATGCCGTAACAGTTCCTCCAAGTCCCGCTGCACCAATTCCAAGAGCATTGACTCTTTTAAGGACATCCTCTTCCATTGCTTTTATAGAAGGAAGATCAGAATGTGTTCCTACAGGTCTTGTCAATGCCTGCTTCGCCATGAGAGCTGCTTTTTCAAAGGTACCGCCAATACCAACACCAACTACAACAGGTGGGCATGCATTAGGCCCTGCATCCTGTACAGCAGATACAATAGCATTCACTGCGCCTTCCATACCATCTGCCGGCTTAAGCATAAATACTCTGCTCATATTTTCGCTTCCAAATCCCTTCGGTGCTACGGTAAGCTTGATATTTTCTCCTGGAACGATACTGTAATGAATAACCGCAGGTGTATTATCTTTTGTATTTTCTCTGATAAAAGGATCATTTACTACTGACTTACGCAGATATCCTTCTACATATCCGTCATGTACACCTTTATTGATAGCATCTGCGAGAGAACCTCCTTCAATATGTACATCCTGTCCTACTTCCGCAAAAACGACAGCCATTCCAGTATCCTGACAGATTGGTATCTGTTCTTCTCCCGCAATAGCAAGATTCTCTTTCAACTGATTAAGAATCTGGCAGCCAAGAGGATTCTCCTCTTGGTCTGCCGCTTTATACAAAGCATTCTTCATATCATCGGAAAGATAGTAATTAGCTTCTATACACATTTCTTTTATGTTTCTGGAAATTTCGTCTACATGAATTGAACGCATCTTTTTACCTCTTATATTCAATGACATAACAACTGTGAAAAGCATTCTTATTGATCATTAAGAAAGCTTCTTTATATTTCTTCCTCTGTGGATTGAGGCTCTGCTTCATCCTCTTCTACTTCTGCAAAATCCTCTTCCTCTTCAAATCTGACTTTTGCAACGCTGGCAACTTTAATACTGCTTTCTGAATCAATATTAATAAGTTTTACACCGGAGGTATTTCTGCCAATAACAGAAATCGAATCACTCTTCATCCGAATCACAATACCTTCTGTAGTAATCAGCATAATTTCTTCTTCCGGCTTAATTGTCTTCACACCGACAACATATCCTGTCTTGTCGGTGATCTTATAACATCTTAAACCTTTTCCACCACGATGCTGTACGGTAAATTCATCAAGAGGTGTTCGTTTACCCATACCTTTTTCAGATACGATCAATAAATCATCACCTTCAGAACGAATCTGCATTCCAACAACTTCATCTGTATCACCAAGATTCATTCCGATCACACCCATAGAAACTCTTCCGGTTTCTCGTACATCCTGGAGTTTAAATCGGATACACTGTCCTTCTTTTGATACAAGGAAAATATCCTCATTCTCATCTGTCTGCTTTACTTCAATCAGTTCATCGCCCTCTCGCAGGGAGATTGCTGCCAGACCGTTCTTTCGAATATTCTTATACTCATCAAATCCTGTTTTCTTTACAAGACCGTTTCTTGTAGCCATAACGAGGTAATGCTGTTTACCGTCTTCTAATAACGGGATGATCGCTGTAATCTTTTCTTCCGGCTGAAGCTGAAGAAGATTGATAATATTCACTCCTCTTGCCGTTCTTCCTGATTCCGGAATCTCGTATCCTTTGAGACGATATACACGACCTTTATTGGTAAAGAACATAATATAATTATGGGTACTTGTCATAAATAAATCTTCTATATGATCTTCATCAATGACATTCATACCACGTATTCCCTTACCACCACGATTCTGACTGTGGAAGTTATCCGGTGTCATACGCTTAATATATCCCAGTTTAGAGAAAGTAATAATCGCATCTTTTCTTGGAATCAATGCCTCATCACTTAAATCTTCCATATCCATCTCGATGGACGTCCTTCTGTCATCACCATATTTATCACGAATAAGAAGTATTTCTTCTCGGATTACTCCTAAAAGAACCTTTTCATCTGCAAGAATCGCTTCTAATTCCGCAATCTTTTTCTCAAGTTCATCATATTCGTTCTGAAGCTTTTCTCTCTCTAAACCTGTCAATGCACGAAGACGCATATCTACGATTGCCTGTGCCTGTGCCTGTGAGAATTCAAAACGTCTCATCAGATTATCTCTTGCTTCAGAAACATTCTTAGAGGCACGTATAATTTCTATCACTTCGTCAATATGGTCTAATGCTTTTAAAAGACCTTCTAAAATATGCGCTCTTTCTTTGGCTTTATTCAGCTCATATCTCGTTCTTCTTGTGACAACATCCTTCTGATGATCCAGATAATGTACAAGCATTTCTTTTAAGTTAAGAACCTTTGGCTGATTATCTACAAGCGCAAGCATGATGACTCCAAAAGTATCTTGAAGCTGTGTATGTTTAAATAACTGCTTTAATAATACATTGGCATTCACATCTTTACGTGTCTCAATACAGATACGCATACCGCTTCTATCAGATTCATCTCGTAATTCTGTGATTCCGTCTACTCTCTTTTCTTTTACTAAATCAGCGATCTTTTCAATTAAACGTGCCTTATTTACCATATATGGAAGCTCGGATACGATAATTCTCTGCTTTCCATTCTTCATTGGCTCAATGTTTGTCACCGCACGTACCTTAATCTTGCCTCTTCCCGTACGGTAGGCCTGGTCAATACCCTTTCGTCCAAGAATAGCTGCCCCTGTCGGGAAGTCCGGTCCTTTTACGATTTCTAAAAGCTCATCAATATCCGTCTCTCTGTCTTCCTGTACTTGATTATCAATAATCTTTACGACACCGTCGATCGTTTCTCTTAAGTTATGCGGCGGGATATTCGTTGCCATACCTACGGCAATTCCCTGTGCTCCATTTACAAGAAGATTTGGAAACCTTGATGGAAGAATACTTGGTTCTTTTTCTGTCTCATCAAAGTTCGGTACAAAATCAACCGTATCTTTGTAAATGTCCGCTGTCATTTCCATGGAAATCTTAGATAATCTTGCCTCTGTATAACGCATGGCAGCCGCGCCATCACCGTCCACAGAACCAAAGTTTCCATGACCATCCACTAGTGGATAACGAGTAGACCAGTCCTGTGCAAGATTAACTAATGCACCATAAATAGAACTGTCACCATGAGGGTGATATTTACCCATTGTATCACCAACGATACGAGCACACTTTCTGTGAGGCTTATCCGGTCCGTTATTCAACTCAATCATAGAATAAAGAATTCTTCTTTGCACCGGCTTTAAACCATCTCGTACATCTGGAAGAGCTCTGGATACAATTACACTCATAGCATAATCTATATAAGATTTTTCCATGGTATTCTTTAAATCCACCTCATGGATTTTATCAAAAATATTACTATCGTCCATTCTATCCTCCTGTTAGATATCCAGATTCTGTACATACTTTGCATTGGCTTCGATAAATTCTCTACGTGGTTCTACACGATCTCCCATGAGAGTATCAAATGTCATATCCAATTCGGAAGCTGCATCATCATCCATATTTACGCGTAATAAAATTCTCTTTTCCGGATCCATCGTTGTCTCCCATAACTGAGATGCATCCATCTCACCAAGACCTTTATATCGCTGGATCTTATTGTTGCCGTCTCGTCCGATATCCGTCAGTATTGTATTTAACTCTTCATCACTGTAGGCATACCACACCTTTTTATTCTTCTCCACTTTATACAGTGGCGGCTGTGCCAGATATACATGCCCTTCTTTAATAAGTTCTGGCATAAAACGATATAAAAATGTAAGCAATAATGTTGCGATATGCGCACCGTCTACATCGGCATCCGTCATAATAATGATCTTATTATATCTAAGCTTTGTAATATCAAAGTCTTCATGAATTCCTGTTCCAAATGCTGTGATCATCGCACGTATCTCATTATTCACAAGAATCTTATCAAGTCTTGACTTTTCTACATTCAAAATCTTTCCTCGCAATGGAAGAATGGCCTGCGTTGCACGACTTCTTGCTGTTTTCGCTGAACCACCCGCAGAATCTCCCTCTACGATATAGATTTCGCAATTCTTTGGATCTTTATCTGAACAGTCTGCCAGCTTACCTGGAAGGCTCATTCCATCAAGCGCAGACTTTCTTCTCGTTAAATCTCTTGCCTTTCTTGCTGCTTCTCTTGCTCTTTGTGCAAGTACCGCTTTCTCACAGATCATCTTTGCAACATTTGGATTCTGCTCTAAGAAATAAGTAAGCTGTTCACTTACTACACTGTCAACCGCACCACGTGCTTCACTATTTCCAAGCTTCTGCTTTGTCTGACCTTCAAACTGGGGCTCCGGAATCTTGATGCTGACAATCGCAACCAAGCCCTCCCTGATATCATCACCGGTAAGATTCTGCTCATTATCCTTTAATAACTTATTCTTTCTTGCATAATCATTAAATGTCTTTGTAAGCGCACTTCTAAAACCGGCCAGATGTGTTCCACCTTCCGGCGTTGTAATATTATTTACAAAGCTGTAAACACCTTCGTTATAAGAATCATTATGCTGTAAGGCAACTTCTACGAATACATCGCCCTTCTTTCCCTCACAGTAAATTACTTCAGAATAGAGCACTTCCTTACTTTTATTCAGATATTCTACATATTCGCGGATGCCGCCTTCATAATGGAACGTCATGGAAACTTTTTCTTCTGGTCTTCGGTCTGTAAGAACAATCTTTAAATCCTTTGTTAAAAATGCCATCTCACGAAGACGCTGTTTTAACACTGCAAAATCGAAAACAGTCTCTTCGAAAATGGTCGGATCCGGAAGAAAACGTACCTCGGTACCTCTTCTATCTGTATCTCCTACTACTTTCAACGGATACATAACCTTTCCACGTTCATATCTCTGACGGTAAATCTTTCCTTCATGGAAAATATCTACTTCAAGCCATGTGGACAGCGCATTAACAACAGACGCACCTACTCCATGTAATCCGCCGGATACTTTGTATCCTCCACCACCAAACTTTCCTCCTGCATGAAGGATGGTAAACACAACTTCTACTGCTGGAATTCCCTTTTTCTTGTTAATTCCTACAGGAATACCACGACCATTATCTCTGACCGTAATAGAATTATCTTCATTGATGTACACCTCTACTGTATTACAAAATCCAGCTAATGCTTCATCAACTGCATTATCTACAATCTCATATACCAGATGATGGAGGCCCTTGGATGAAGTACTGCCAATGTACATACCAGGCCTTTTCCGTACTGCTTCAAGACCTTCTAAAATCTGTATTTGATCCGCACCATATTCCTGCCCCGCAGAAATCTGTTCTTCACTCATAATTCAACCTCCTGTCAAAACTTAATCAAATAATTATACCATAAATATTGCCATTTATTCAACTTCTTAAACCAAACCCTCTGTTTTTTCTTCCTGTACACGCCCCTCTGTCACACGAAATACCTTGTCCAGTGAGATACGGCTGTTAACAAAATCATCCAGTCCTGTACATGAGATCAGTGTCTGTATATCCTGAATACTTTCCAACAGCCATGACTGCCTTCCAGCATCTAATTCTGATAATACATCATCAAGAAGTAAGATTGGTTTTTCTCCTGTTACCTGCTCGATCAATCGGATCTCCGATAATTTTAACGACAGTGCTGCTGTTCTTTGCTGGCCCTGCGAACCAAACTTACGGATGTCGATCCCTCCGACCTTAAAACGAAGATCGTCCCTGTGTGGACCTGCTGTTGTTGTACCTGAGGATATATCTTTATTCCTTCTCGAATATAACTGCTCTCTGAATTCCTCCGCAGAAACATTTTTCTCATACTCTACTTTCATCTGCTCTTTTCCACCGGTAAGCTGACTATGAATTCTTGCCATCATCTCATCAAGAAATTGTACAAATTCTTCTCTTTTTTTTATGAGAAACTGTCCTGCTGTCAAAAGCTGTTCGTCCCATCCATCCAATGTTTCGATTAAGGCAGGATAGAGATTAATCTGTTTTAAAAGATTATTCCGCTCATTTAAAATCTTATTATAAGCAATCAATTGCTGCAGATATCCCTTGTCAATCTGACTTAATTCCATATCAAGAAACCGCCTTCTTCCAGCCGGACCTTCTTTTATGATTGATAAATCTTCCGGTGAAAAAAAGACGATGTGCATCATTCCAAGAAGTTCTCCTGAACGTCGTACCGGCACACCATCTACCGCAATCCCTTTATTCTTATTTTTCTTTAAATGAACATCTAAGCGATGGGATAACGAATCTTTCTGAAAAAAAAGACGAATATGTGCCTCGTCCTCTCCAAAACGAATCAATTCTTTATCTCTGCTTCCCCTGTGAGATCTGGAAGTTCCACTTACATAAATAGATTCTAAAAGATTCGTCTTCCCCTGTGCATTATCTCCAAAAAAAATATTTACTCCAGGAGAAAACTCCACTTTAACCGAATCAAAATTTCTGTAATTATTTAATTCAATCGATTCTACAAACATGGAGTCCTCCCATATATTTATTTTACTACTCGTACTTCGTCGCCTTCAAATTCAAAAACATCACCGTCATAAAGCTTTCTACCTCTTCTGGTTTCCACTTCACCATTAACGGTCACCTGGCCATCCTGAATCAGCATCTTTGCATCAATTCCTGATGATACGATACCAGCAGCCTTCATAGCCTGTCCCAGTTTAATAAATTCATCTCTTAATTTTAATTCCATATTCTTTCTTAAAATTCCTTTCTCATTGTGTCCGCCACTCGCGAACAAGTTCGTTAAAATTTATACATTACTGTTACTTACATTGATTGGTAAGATCAGATACAGATAAGAAGATGTCTCATCTCTTATAATACAAGGGGCAATAGAGTTCATCAAATATATTGTAACTTCTTCTTCATCAATTACTCGAAGAGCATCTACCAAAAACTTTGGATTAAATCCAATCACGATATCCTTACCTTCTTTACTAATTGAAATCTGATCTTTCATAGAACCAATCTGTGAAGAAATCATAAGATTCATCTGTTCATTTTCAATTTTAAGAATAATCGGCTTCTTATCTGATTCTTTTACAAATAAAGTGGAGCGGTCAAGACAACGCAATAATTCCATTTTATTGATTGTCAACTTTGTTTCGTAATCATTAGAAAGCATTTGTCCGATATTATAAAACTTACCTTCTAATAATCGTGAAACTACCTTTGTATCACCAAACTCAAATAAAATGTGCTTATCTGTTAAATATAAATTCACTGTATCTTTTGCTTCACCAGGAAGAATTTTACTAACTTCAGATAAAGTTTTACCTGGAACAATAACTTCCATTTTTGAATAAGATTCCTGAAGCTCAATATTACGAACAGAAATTCTATGTCCATCAAGGGAAGTTACGGTCAGTTTATTATTTTCAATACTTAAAAGTTCACCTGTCATCAATTTATTATTTTCATTATCCGATACTGAAAAAATTGTCTGTCTGATAACTTCTTTTAAGTCAAACTGAGAAAGAGTAATTTTATTTTCTTTTTCAATTTCTGGTAAATGAGAGAAATCATCTCCCTTTCTTCCCATAATACTACATTGAATCTGTTCACATTCAATATTTGTCTTTCCGGCTTCATCCGTTTCGATATAAACATCATTATCAGGAATCTTTTTGATGATCTCTGAAAAGATTTTTGCTTCAAGTGCAATCTTACCAGGTTCAAGAATTGTTCCCTGAATTACTGTTTCTATGCCAAGTTCTGTATCATTGGCAGTTAATTTAATGCAGTCATCAAATGCTTCAATAAGGATACATTGGAGAATTTCCATTGTTGTCTTATTGGACACAGCTTTCGATACGGTATTTACTCCGTATAAAAATTGATTCTTAGGGCATGTTATCTTCATAAATGTGTATAACTCCTTTCGGTGTGAAATATATATAAATATAATAAATTATCCGCAGTAGTAGTAGTAGGGGGTGTTAGGGATGTGAATAAGTGGTAAGAGGCCGATAATACAAGGATTTTCGAAAAGGATAACTATGAGGATAAGTGTGTGAATAAAAAAATAGTTATCCACATAGAAAAAAGTCCGCAAAAGTTATCCACATCCATCCACAGGTAATTCACATCGAATCTGAATAGAATGTGGAAAAAAATAAAGGATAGTCTCCAGCGTTGTGAAGACACCTTTATTTTCTGTTTCTTCTATATAAATGCCTACGTTGGCGGGTTCAATTTTTTAATGATAATATCAAGGTTGCTTTTTAATGTTTCGTCGGTTTCGAGCATCTTATTGATTTTATCGTGTCCATGGATAACTGTAGTATGGTCACGATTTCCCATAATCTTTCCGATATTCTGGAGAGAATAATCGGTATATTTTCGGGAAAGGTACATACATATCTGACGAGGATTCGCAATTTCCTTATTTTTCTTCTTGGATATGATGTCAGATACAGAAATATTGTAATGTTCTGCGACAACGTCCATAATTAGCTGCGGTGTTACTTCTTTTTGACATTCGATGGTGTCTTTTAAAGCGTTCTCAGCTAATTCTAAGGTAACAGGCTTCTTTTCAAGATTTGCAAAAACAAAAATTTTATTTAAAGCGCCCTCCAATTCACGAATATTGGAATTGATGTTCGTAGCGACATACTGCATAACTTCCGGATCAATATCAAGACGTTCTAATTCGGCACGCTTTTTTAAGATGGCCATCTTTGTCTCATAATCAGGTGGCTGAATATCTGCGGTGATTCCCCATTCAAAACGAGATCGCAGACGTTCTTCTAAAGTAGCAATCTCTCTTGGATGTTTATCGGAAGAAATGACAATCTGTTTTTTTGCTTCGTGAAGCTCGTTGAATGTATGGAAAAATTCTTCCTGAGTACTTTCTTTTCCTATTATAAACTGTATATCATCGATCAACAGGACATCAATATTACGATATTTGTCGCGAAATTCCTTATTTTTATCATGTTTTAAGGAATCGATCAGCTCATTTGTAAACTTTTCGGAAGTGACGTATAAAACACGCAGATCCGGACGATTATTAATAATATGATGAGCGATGGAATGCATCAAATGTGTTTTTCCAAGACCGGCTCCTCCATATAAAAAGAGAGGATTGTATGCTCCGCCGGGTGATTCGGCTACAGCAACGGAAACGGCATGGGCCATCTTATTGGTAGGACCTACGACAAAGGTATCAAAAGTATATCTTGGATTTAAATTACCAATATATTCTGCAGGAACAGTAACTTTTGCTGGTTCAGGCTGCGATGCTGCAGAATTGGAGTCGGTAAAAAGAATTTTAAATTGCTTTCCAGTAACCTGTTCTATTGCCATAGAAAGGTAAATGTCATAGTATTTATGCTTTATAAATTCGATACCACGTGGTCCTCGTACCATAAAAAAAGTGATACTGTCATCCGAAATTGTCTGAATAGTTAGTGGTTGTATCCAAGTATTCACAGCAACTTCGGAAATTTCATGCTCTTTTACGAGAATATTTAGAATTTCTTGCCATTTTGACTCAATTAATTCCTTCATTGTTAACTCCATTCTGGTTTAATATGTTGAACTGTCTGAACAAAAAATAAGCAGAGTTCGAGACGGCTCGGCTTTTAGTATAAGTGTATAACAGAACCCACATTTTTTCAATATACGAATGTTGAAAAAATGTGGATAACTTATTGTGGATAACTGAGAAAAATGCTGTTTTTTTAAAGAAAAAAAAGAAAAGTAACAAAATGTGGATAACTAAAACGAATTTATACACATCGAAAATTGCAAGAGAAAAAAAGCTTTTGACGAATTTTCGGGATGGATATTGTGAATATTTTTAAAGTTATGCACAAGTTATGCACAAAATGTGGATAACTCGTGCATAACTTCTGATTTTGATGTGCAAAAAATTAAAAATCCGGATTTAATAAGAAAATACGCAGGAATTGCTTGACTTAGAGGACGTTTTTCAATATAATAGGAGTGATGTTTTTCAACAAGACAGGTATAATATTCGTTAAGGAGGTGGCTTTCGCATGAAGATGACATTTCAGCCAAAGAAAAGACAGAGATCTAAAGTTCATGGATTTAGAAAAAGAATGAGTACTGCTAACGGCAGAAAAGTATTAGCTAGAAGAAGAGCAAAAGGAAGAAATAAATTATCAGCTTAGGTCGCAGTGATGTGGCCTTTTCTTTTCTCATTTGATTGTTTGGAAAGTTGAGAAAGTTAAGTGAATGAATTTAAGTCTTTAAGAAAGAATTGGGAATTCCAGGCGGTATATCGTAACGGTAAGTCTAAGGCGAATCGTTGTTTCGTAATGATAATAAAGAAGAATGACGCATCTTCTAACCGTATAGGAATTTCTGTAAGTAAAAAAGTAGGAAACAGTATTGTCCGCCACAGAGTAACCAGAGTAATCAGAGAGGTTATGCGTCTTCACTGGAAAGAGATTAAGAGTGGCTATGACATTGTAATCGTGGCACGCCCGTCAGCGAAAGAGTCTGACTATGGGAAGTTTGAAAGTGCCATTTTTCATTTGTTGAATTTACATCATTTATTATTAGAAGACGATGATTTGGAATGAAAATTATTTTTATTAAAATAATAAGATTTTATCAGAAATATCTGTCGGCTCTTAAAGGAAGAGCGACCTGTATATATACACCGACCTGTTCGCAGTATGCGATTGAGGCGATTGAGAAGTATGGTGTATTAAAGGGGGGATTGTTAGCAGCGTGGCGGATCCTGCGTTGTAATCCTTTTTCGAAAGGCGGATATGATCCGGTTCCATAGTTAAGGAGGAAAAGTATGTTATTGACGCAGTCTACCACTCCGATTATCGGATGGATTGCTACCTTACTTGGGTATGTCATGGAATTCATTTTTTATTGTTTGAATTTCATTGGCATTCAGAACATTGGATTATGTATTATCATATTTACCATTATTGTTCGATTATTAATGCTGCCATTAACAATTAAGCAGCAGAAGTTTGCTAAGATCAGTCAGGTAATGCAGCCTGAGATCAATAAGATTCAGAGAAAGTACCGTAATAAAACGGATCAGGCTTCTATGATGAAGCAGAATGAAGAGATTCAGAAGGTTTACGAAAAATATGGCACGAATCCAACTGGTGGATGTCTCCAGTTAGTAATTCAGATGCCTATTTTCCTGGCGTTATATCAGGTTATCCGAAAGATTCCTGCATATATTCCTCAGGTAAAAGCTGTTTACATGCAGGTTGTAACTGCAATTGCCGGACAGGCAGGTGCAATTGATACGATTAATAAGATTGGTAAGGGATTAAAGTCTTCTTACGTTACAACACTTGCATCAGATGCGACAAAGAATCAGATTATCGATACACTGAATTATTTTAATGCGGATGCATGGCATCAGCTTGCCAAAGCGATTCCATCTGCATCAGATGTAATTAACAGTTCATCTACTCATATTATTGGAATGAACGACTTCTTTGCAGGAATTAATGTTTCTCAGGTACCGGGATTTCATCCGTCTATTTATTGGCTGATTCCGATACTGGCTGCATTATTCCAGTACTTATCAGCAAAGACAATGAAACAGCCTGAGCTGGATGGGAATAATCCGGCAGCAGGAATGACAAAGAGCATGACGGTCATGATGCCTCTTATGTCTTTATATTTCTGTTTAGTTACACCTGCAGGTCTTGGTCTTTACTGGGTAACAAGTGCATTATTCCAGTGCTTACAGCAGGTTATTATTAATAAATACATGGATAGTGTAGATATTAATATTCTCGTTGCTAAGAATAAAGAAAAGGCTGCAAAGAAGAAAGCAAAAGGACAGAAAACATTTATGGAGAAACTCATGGATACCTCTGCAAAGGCAGATTCTGCTAAAGAGGGAGTTGAGAATTCTTACGAAAGAAAAACAATTAAGCAGATTGCTTCCATTAATACAAAGAAGATCGCTGGTCCGGAGGGAACAGGGAAAGAAGACTTCGATAGTCTTAGTTCTGTAGATATCAGTAAGCTTGGAGATATTGGTAAAAAAGCATATATGGTATCTCAGTATGAGAAGGAACACGGAAATACCAGGGGAGGTAAGAAGTAGTGGAAGTTAGAGAATTTAAAGCTAAGACAGTAGACGAAGCGATTACAGCGGCTACACTTGAGCTTGGCATTAGCAGTGATCAGCTGGAGTATAAAGTAATAGACGAAGGAAGCAAGGGTTTCCTCGGTATCTTTAACACTAAACCGGCTGTGATTTCTGTGACAGTAAAGAAGTCTTTATTAGAAAGAACACAGGCATTTTGTGAAGAATTATTTGATGCCATGAAAGTGGAAACTACAGTAAATATTGACTTTAAAGAAGAAGATAATGTAATGAATATTGATTTATCCGGTTCTGATATGGGTATCCTTATCGGAAAGAGAGGACAGACACTTGATGCATTACAGTATTTGATCAGTCTTTATGTGAATCGTGAGAGCGATGCATATATCCGCGTTAAGCTTGATACAGAGAATTATCGCGAAAGAAGAAAAGTTACACTTGAAAAGTTAGCTAAAAAAATAGCATATACGGTAAAGAGGACGAAAAAACCTGTTGCTTTAGAGCCAATGAATCCTTATGAAAGGCGTGTGATTCATTCTGCACTTCAGAATGACAGATATGTCTGCACGAAGAGTGAAGGTGAGGAACCGTATAGAAAAGTTGTTATTATGTTAAAGAGAGACAGATAACATAAGTATGAGATTAGGGATGTTTAAAGATTCTTACGGGAATTTTTAAGCATCCTATTTTTGAATTTACAGAATGATTATTTTTGAAGCTCAGACAACACAGCAGATGGAGAGTGTTATGGGAATGATAAATGAATTTGATACGATTGCTGCGATTGCTACTGCAGTATCGAATGCAGGGATAGGAATTATAAGAATCAGTGGAAGCGAAGCCATGACGATTCTTTCGAATATTTTTGAACCATATAACAAAAAAGTGGATGTGCATCAGTTAGAGAATCATCGCATTTATTATGGAAATATTAAGGATGGACAGGAAGTGATCGATGAATGTATCGTCCTTATTATGAAGGGACCACACAGTTATACGAAGGAAGATGTAGTTGAGATTGATTGTCATGGCGGAGTCACTGTGGTATATAAAGTGCTGAATCTTGTACTAAAGAATGGTGCGAGAGCGGCAGAACCTGGAGAATTTACAAAGAGAGCATTTCTCAATGGACGAATTGATTTATCCCAGGCAGAAGCGGTTATGGATCTGATTGATTCTAAGAATGAGATGGCAAGAAAGAATTCCATGACACAGTTAAAGGGAGGATTATCCGACCGGATAAAGCAGTTAAGAGAAGAGATTATCTATCAGGTTGCGTTTATAGAATCTGCATTAGATGATCCGGAGCATTACAGTTTAGATGGTTTTCCTGAAAAACTTTTGGAATTAGATAGACAGTGGATCAAGACTGCAAGGGGCATGTTGGATTCTTATGATAACGGAAGAATCATAGCAGAAGGAATTCGAACCTGTATTATAGGTAAGCCGAATGCCGGAAAGTCCTCTTTTTTGAATGCATTATTAGGAGAAGAAAGAGCCATTGTTACGGATATTGCAGGAACAACAAGGGACACGTTAGAAGAGTCTGTTACGATTGATGGAATCACTCTTAATATCGTAGACACTGCGGGAATACGTGATACGGAAGATAAAGTAGAGAGTATTGGTGTTGAGAGAGCCAGAAAAGAAATGGAAAGTGCGGATTTAATTTTATTTTTGATGGATACTTCCGTACAGATTAGTGAAGAAGATATAGAAATACTTCAGAAGATACGTGATAAAAAGAAGATTATTTTATTGAATAAGTCAGATAAAGTTCAGGAAGAAGGTAGCTTTGATTCTTCTGTATTACAGGAGTATATTTCTGAAGAGACACCAGTGATCTCTATTTCTGCAAAATATGGAGATGGAATAGATAATTTCATAATGGAATTAAAAAATATGATGTTTCATGGTAGAATAGATGTGAACCAGGAAGTCTATATTACAAATGCAAGACATAAAGATGCGCTTGCAAAGACATATGAGAGTCTTGAATGTGTACAAAGAAGTATTGAGGCAGGAATGCCGGAAGATTTCTTCACGATTGATCTTATGAATGCATATGAAAAACTGGGATTGATCATTGGGGAGTCTGTAGAAGAAGATTTAGTAAATGAGATATTTTCCAAGTTCTGTACAGGAAAGTAACAGGTCATGCGCTGCATGACGTGCATCTCACTTCAAGAATGCGGAAGAAAAATGTAGAAGTATTCTTGAAGTGAAGCAGGTATTTTAGTGTAGAGAACTTATTTATGGAGGACTTAATGAAGACAGTAGAAGAATGCTATGATGTGATCGTAGTAGGAGCGGGTCATGCCGGATGCGAAGCGGCCCTTGCAGCGGCAAGACTTGGATGCGAGACGATCATTTTTACAGTTAGTATGAACAGTGTGGCGTTGATGCCCTGTAATCCGAATATCGGAGGAAGCTCCAAGGGACATCTTGTAAAAGAAATCGATGCGCTCGGCGGAGAGATGGGTAAAAATATTGATAAGACATATATCCAGTCGAAGATGTTGAATAAGTCTAAGGGACCGGCTGTTCATTCTTTAAGAGCACAGGCAGATAAAGATGCTTATTCCATGACAATGCGTTATACACTTCAGAATACAGATCACTTAACGCTACGCCAGGCAGAGGTTACGGAGCTGATCGTGGAAGATGGAAGTATTCGAGGAGTAAAAACATTTTCCGGAGCCGTTTACCATGCAAAGGCAGTTGTTCTGGCAACAGGAACCTATTTAAAAGCAAGATGTCTGTACGGCGAAGTTGTCAATTATACGGGGCCGAATGGTTTGCAGGCAGCGAACTATTTAAGCCAGTCCCTAAAAGATAATGGTGTTGAATTATACCGTTTTAAGACAGGAACTCCGGCAAGAATAGATAAGCGTTCGGTTAACTTTGATGTGATGGAAGAACAGTTTGGCGATGAAAAAATCGTGCCATTCAGTTTTACAAATAAGGAAGAAGATATTAAGAGAGAGCAGATTTCCTGTTGGTTAACGTATACGAACGAAGAAACTCATAAAATCATTCGAGATAATTTAGATCGTTCACCAATCTATGCGGGTGTTATTGAGGGAACCGGTCCGAGATATTGTCCGTCTATCGAGGATAAAGTTGTCCGTTTTGCTGATAGAAAGCGTCATCAGCTTTTCATTGAACCAGAAGGTGAATTTACAAATGAAATGTATGTTGGTGGTATGAGCAGTTCACTTCCGGAAGATGTTCAGTATGAGATGTATCGTACGGTAAAAGGTCTCGAAAACGTCAAGATCATCCGTAATGCGTATGCGATAGAGTATGACTGCATCAATCCGAATCAGTTAAAGTTATCACTGGAATTCAGAAATATTCAGGGACTTTTTAGCGGTGGACAGTTTAATGGAAGCTCAGGATATGAAGAAGCTGCCTGTCAGGGACTAATCGCCGGCATTAATGCAGCAAGAAAATGCACTGGAAAGGAACCGGTGATACTGGACCGTTCGCAGGCGTATATTGGTGTATTAATTGATGACCTTGTTACAAAGGAAAACCATGAACCATATCGTATGATGACTTCAAGAGCAGAGTATCGTCTTTTATTAAGACAGGATAATGCAGATATGCGTCTTACACCAATTGGACATGAGATTGGTCTGATCGATGATGAAAGATATGAGAAGTTCCTTTTAAAGAAAGATCAGATTGAAAAAGAAATTGAACGTTTAAAGCATGTAAATATCGGTGCGAACAAGACGGTACAGGAATTACTGGTAAGTTTGGGAAGTTCCCAGTTAAATAGTGGTTCTACATTAGAAGAACTGATAAAGCGTCCGGAACTTAATTATGAATCTTTAGCATCCATCGATCCGGAAAGAGAACCGTTAGATGATGATGTGATAGAGCAGATTAACATTAATATTAAATATGAAGGATATATTAAGAGACAGCTTCAGCAGGTAGAACAGTTTAAGAAAATGGAAAACAAACTAATTCCTGACACTATAAATTATGATGAAGTTCACAACTTGCGTAATGAAGCTGTTCAGAAGTTAAAGGCAGTACATCCACATTCTGTTGGACAGGCATCTCGAATTTCAGGAGTTTCTCCATCAGATATTTCTGTACTGATGATTTATATGGAGCAGATGAGACATAAGAAGTAGCAGCGTCTTACAGGCGGTGAGAAATAAGAGGAATATATGGAGTTTAAAGAAAAATTAAAAGCCCGGGCATTAAAGGAAGAAATCAGCCTTAGTCCAAAGCAGTTAGACCAGTTTGAACTGTTTTATAATATGTTGATCGAAACAAATAAGTCAATGAATTTAACTGCGATCACAGACGAAGATGAAGTGATTGAAAAGCATTTTATTGATAGTTTAAGCTGTAGAAGAGTCATGGATATGACCAAAGTAAAGACTTGTATTGATGTCGGAACCGGTGCAGGTTTTCCGGGAATTCCATTAAAAATTGTTTATCCGGAGATTCAGTTTGTATTAGTAGATTCTTTAAATAAGAGAGTCGGTTTTTTAAATGAAGTCAAAAAAGCACTTGGACTAGAAGGTTTAGAAGCACTTCATGGAAGAGCAGAAGATTTAGCAAGAGATAAAAGTCTGCGAGCTTCCTTTGATCTGTGTGTTTCAAGAGCAGTCGCTAATTTGAGTGTGTTAAGCGAATACTGTATTCCATTTGTCAGAACAAATGGATATTTTGTATCCTACAAAGGAAAAAAAGGATTAGATGAAATAACTAATGCACAAAACTGCATGAATGTGTTAGGATGTAAAATAGAAAATGTAGATGAATTTCATTTAGAAGAGGATGAAGCAGAACGTCTTTTAATTAAGATAAAGAAATGTAAGGGAACACCAAAGCTTTATCCAAGAAAGGCGGGAACGCCGACAAAGAATCCTCTGTAGATAATCGAGGTATTCTTGAACATGTCAGAAAGATAAGGCAGATTAGTATGGATATGAAAGAAAAGAATGATATTTTTATAGATAATACAAATTTGCAGGGAAGGATGTCCGTTTTTCACGATAAACTAAGAAAGCATCTTTCTAATGAGTATTTGTTTTTATCTGAGAAAAAAGATAATCTGGAAAATGAGATTCTTCAATTAAAAATGGAGAAAGAGCAAAAGGATAAGACATTGTTCCCTAATATTGGGAAGAAAGATGTCAGAAAGTATTTTTCTCCTTTAAATATAAGTGAAATTGATGAAGATCAGAAGGATGAAAAAGAAAAACAACTTCTTGCCAATATCAGCAGAATCAGCGAAGAAGCAGAGATGCTAGATGGAAGAATGTTAGAGATTAAAGACTTTTTACAGGATATAGAGACCATGCTAGATGACGATTCAAAAGATAGTCTTTCCGGTTTTTTATTAAAGAAAGAAAAGAATCGGATTACTGTAGAAGATTTTTATAAAAAGCATGAAACCCATCCGGAACTACTGAAAAATTTAAAAGAGTTAGTAACATTTTTTCAGGACAGATATGATGAATTAGAAATTCTTCTTGAATTCGAAGATGAAGGAATACAGCTAGAAACAAGAGTTGTAGCGAATATATTAAGACAACTGACGATCAATATTGTATCAGCCGTAGAAGACTATGATATTTCCATGATACTTATAGAAGGTAAAGTCACTGAGGAGAAAATCATCCTTACCCTGAATTGTATGTGTGAAGATGGTCCGGTAGATACATTTAAGATATCCTATGATATAGACAGGGGATAAAGTTACCTGTTGCGATCAAACATAAAAGAGCAGCTGGGAAAAATCCAATAAGAATTCTGATAGGAAAGTTTTAATACGAAAGTTCTGATACGAAAGTATTGATAAGAGAGTATTGATACGAAAGTTTCTGACAGAATCAAGTACAGTAAGATTCCTAGAATATATAAAAGAAAGGGAGTAAATAATGAAAAACAAAATTATTGATATTCTATCTGAAAATATCGAACAGATGAGCAAAGAAGATATTGCGGCAGCTTTAGAGATTCCTAAAAAGACAGATATGGGTGACTTTGCATTCCCATGTTTCCGCTTAGCTAAAGCATTTCGTAAAGCGCCAAATATGATTGCTGAGGAGCTGACCGCTCAGATTAATGAAAAAGGTTATGATATTTTTGATAAAGTTGTAAATGTAGGTGCATATATCAATTTCTTCTTAGCAAAAGAAGCATTTGCAAAAGAAATTATGAAAACTGTGGACACTGCAGATTTTGGAGCTGGAACAGAAGGTGAAGGCAAGACCGTTTGTATCGATTATTCTTCTCCAAACGTAGCAAAGAACTTCCACGTAGGACATTTAAGAACAACAATCATCGGAAACTCTCTTTATAAGATTTATTCTAAATTAGGCTATCATGTAGAAAGAATCAACCATTTAGGAGACTGGGGAACACAGTTTGGTAAGCTGATCGTTGCTTATAAAAAGTGGGGAAGCAAAGAAGCTGTAGAGAAAAACGGAATTGATGAACTGATGAAGATTTATGTAAAGTTCCATCAGGAAGCAGAAAAAGATGATTCTTTAAATGACCAGGCAAGAGAATGGTTTGTTAAGATGGAGCAGGGAGATGAAGAGGCACTTGCTATCTGGCAGTGGTTTAAAGATATCAGTTTAGTAGAATACAAACGAATTTATAAATTACTTGGAATGGACTTTGACCATTTTACAGGAGAAAGTTTCTATCGTGATAAGACTCATGAAGTAGTAGAAAAACTTCAGGAGAAAGATTTACTTGTAGAAAGTGAAGGCGCACATATTGTATCATTAGATGAGTATGACATGGCTCCATGTCTGATCATGAAGAAGGACGGAAGCAGCATCTATGCTACCCGCGATTTAGCAGCATTATTATATCGTAAGAGAACATATAACTTTGATAAGTGTATTTATGTTACTGGATTAGAGCAGAAACTTCATTTTGCACAGGTATTTAAAGTAATCGAGTTATTAGGATACGATTGGTATCAGAATCTTGTACATGTTCCATACGGATTAGTTAGTATGGAAGGTGGAAAGCTCTCCACAAGAAATGGAAATGTTATTTATGCAGAGCAGATCTTGCATGAAGCCATCGAAAAGATTCATGAAATCATTAATGAAAAGAATCCTGACTTACCAAACAAAGAAGAAGTATCCAGACAGGTTGGAATCGGTGCAATTCTTTTCAATGATTTATATAACCAGAGAATCAAAGATGTAATCTTTAACTGGGATAAGATTCTTAACTTTGACGGAGAAACTGGTCCATATGTACAGTATACGTATGCAAGATGTGCCAGCGTATTCCGTAAAGTAGGAGCGGTTGAATTACCTGCAGAAGTTGATTATTCTGTATTAACAGACGATGCAACAATGAACCTGTTAAAAGACCTTACAAGATTCCCTCAGGTTATTAAAGAAGCAGCAGAAAAGTACGAACCATTTATGATTGCAAGATTTGCTGTATCTGTGGCACAGCACTTTAATAAGTTCTATCATGACTGCCAGATTAATGTAGAAGATGAAAATGTAAAGATGGCAAGATTAAAAGTAGTAGATGTAACGATGAGAGTCATCAAATCAGCATTAGACTTATTAGGAATAGAATGTCCAGAACAAATGTAATTAACTATTTGATTCATTAGAGAAAACAGACGAAAATAAAAAT
>UMFX01031546.1_pt1 | contig 20921 bp, 23 predicted proteins | sample 1965131 | NCBI WGS metagenome assembly UMFX01 (sample SAMEA4836058, study PRJEB28245) | human gut metagenome | biome: gut microbiome; material: fecal sample | place: Denmark | collected 2008 | reverse complement strand
TTAATTTGAAAATATTGTCTAACTTTTTGGGTTCAGTTCAAAATAAAGGATTCTGGCTATTTTTTAATATCTCATTTTTTTGTGAGAAGTCAAATCAAAAAATTATATTTCTTTCGGCAAAGATTTGATATTCTTCACTGCCTGCACAAACTGCAAAACATCTTTTGGTGCATCAAAACTATAGAGTAAACCATAAGGAATGCTGTAATCCCAATTGACAGGGATAGAAACCAAACCGGGATGAACATCCCGCCAACACTCAATGGTTAAGAGTACGTTTCCTGTTTCTGCACAACGATTAAATACAGAAAGGTCGTAGAATTGCGGTGTGTCTTCAATGTGTATTTGTGGGTGATTCTTTTCCAGATCACTGCGGATATGGTCATTTGTTTCTGAATCGCCTTTTCGTACCATCATCAGTGTTTCACCATGAAGATCTTCTACATTGATGCTGCTTCGTGATGCGAGAGGATGCTCTCGGGAAACAGCAACCATTTTTTGATACCTTCCAAGGGGAAGAAAATTACATCTGCAAAGCCATTCTTTAGAATCGCAGACACCAATAAGGAAGTCAAACTTTTCTCCAAGCTTCTCAATTTCAGAAAGAATCCCATCATGATTATCTGCAAAGGGAACAAGATGCAGCTTATAGGAAGGAAAATCCTGATTGACCAGATACCACAAATCCATAAAAGGTTTTGCGGGATTCAGCAAGGATGTACCAACGCAAAAGGTTGTTTCATAGTCATAAAGGGCAGCTTTTGCCTTAGAAATTGCTTTTTGGGAATACTCCATCATGAATTTTGCTTCTTTGTAAATGACAGCACCTGCTTGCGTCAAGTGAATGCCAGAGGGAGTGCGTTCGATGAGTTTCAATTCCAAATGCTTTTCCAGTGCATTCATTTGCTTCATAACAGCTGTTGATGATATGAACAATACCTCAGATGCTTTTGTAAAACTGCCGCAGTCAGCAACTGCCACAAAGGTGTTTAAAAGTGGATTATACATGATACACCTCCAACACTAAGTATAAACCAATGGTTTATACAATCATAACATATTGGAGATTCTTCGTCAATCAATGGGGCGGTATAATAAAAACAAAGAAAAGGAGGGAACAAGATGGGAAAAAAGTTGATTGCTTTTTATTCAAGAGCTGATGAAAATTATGTAAGTGGCATGCTGAGAAATTTGACAGTAGGAAATACAGAAGTGGCAGCAGGCATTCTGCAGGAATTGACAGATGCGGATTTGTTCAAGATTGAGCAGATGCAGCCTTATGCGAAAGGCTACAATCAGTGTATCGCGCAGGCACAGGAAGACCAGAAACGAGATGCCCGTCCTGAATTAAAGGCGTATCCCGAAAGCATAGATGCTTATGATACCATTTATCTTGGCTTCCCCAATTACTGGAGTACCATGCCCATGGCTGTCTTTACCTTTTTGGAACATTTTGATTTTAGTGGAAAAATTATCAAACCTTTCTGCACACATGAAGGAAGTGGAATGGGACGGAGTGAAAAGGACATCAAACGCTTATGCCCCAATGCAAAAGTAGAAAAAGGGTTGGCAATTTACGGCAGCAGTGTGAGCCGTTCCAGAAAAGATTTTGAAAAATGGATATAAGGAGGAATGAAGCATGAAACCAGAAGAAATGAGCGTATTTCCCGTAGGGGAACCGAATGATGCATACGCAAAATATTTTGTTGGTCAGAGCTATTTGAATATGCTTTCTACGGAACAGGTAGTGGTAGGCAATGTAACATTTGAACCGGGATGCCGCAATAACTGGCACATCCATCATGCAGACAAAGGCGGTGGACAGATGCTGCTGGTAACTGCCGGAGAAGGCTGGTATCAGGAATGGGATCAGAAACCCGTAAAACTTCATCCGGGCAGCGTTGTACACATTCCAACTGGTGTAAAACATTGGCATGGTGCAGCAGCAGATTCCTGGTTCCAGCATCTGGCAATTGAAGTGCCCGGGGAAAATTGCAGCAACGAATGGTGTGAACCTGTTTCAGATGAAGCATATGCAAAATTGGAAGAAGAGGTGTAAAGATTATGGCAAAAGTAACAGCAGGCAGAGATGAACTGGGTGCATTTGCACCTAAATTTGCGGAATTGAACGACGATGTTCTTTTCGGTCAGGTGTGGTCTAGAGAAGAACAGTTATCTGCAAGAGATAGAAGTATTGTAACGGTAACAGCACTGATGGCAAGCGGTATTCTGGATTCTTCTTTGAAATTCCACTTGCAGAATGCAAAAAATCACGGCGTAACAGCAGAAGAAATGGCAGAGATTCTGACACATGCTGCCTTTTACGCAGGATGGCCAAAGGCATGGGCAGCATTCCGTATGGCAAAAGAAGTTTGGGAGGATGCAGATAAATGAAAAACGTATTGATTATTTCAGCAAGTCCGAGAAAACATGGTAATTCTGATACACTTTGCGATTACTTTGCAAAAGGTGCACAGGAAAGCGATAATCACGTAGAAAAGGTCTTTCTGGCTGAAAAGAATATTGGCTACTGTACTGGATGTGGTGTTTGTAATGAAACACATCTTTGTGTGCAGAAGGATGATATGAAAGAAATTCTGGATAAAATGGCAACAGCAGATGTCATTGTATTTGCAACACCTGTTTACTTTTATTCCATGAATGGGCGTATGAAAAACTTTATTGACAGAACCGTTCCAAGATATACGGAAATCACAAACAAGGATTTTTATTTCATCATGACCGCAGCTGATACAGACAAAGCAAATCTGGCGCGTACCATGGAAGCATTCCGTGGATTTACAGAAGACTGTCTGGAAGGAACAAAAGAAGCAGGCATCATCTATGGAACAGGTGCATGGCATAAGGGTGAAATTGAGAAAACTCCGGCTTGTCAAGAAGCCTACGAAATGGGGAAATCCTTATGATGAAAAAGAATGTAATGCTCTGGGTAGGTGCAGAGCAGATTGGTATGGCAATTGCTCGCAGAATGGGTTATGGTATGAAAATCATTGTAGGGGATAAGAAGCTGGAAAACGCAGTGAAAACAGCGGAAATTATGAATCAAGCAGGATTTGACGTTGTTCCGCTTGAAATGGATTTATCATCAAAGAAATCAATTTGTTCCATGATTGCGGAAGGTCAGAAATACGGCCCTATCAAAGTGCTGGTCAATGCCGCAGGTGTTTCTCCCAGTCAAGCGTCCATCAAGACCATTTTACAGGTAGATTTATATGGCACAGCTGTTCTTTTGGAAGAAGTAGGAAAAGTAATTTGTGAAGGCGGTGTTGGTGTAACCATTTCAAGTCAATCTGGTTTTCGTATGCCGGCTTTGACAACCGAGGAAGATGAACTGCTCGCATGTACACCTGTAGATGAACTTTTGGAATTGGATATTTTACAGGAAGAACATATTAAAGATACGCTCCATGCTTACCAGATTGCAAAAAGATGCAATGAAAAACGGGTTATGGCACAGGCTGTAGAGTGGGGGAAACGTGGGGCAAGACTCAATGCCATTGCTCCTGGCATTATTGTAACACCTTTGGCTCTTGATGAATTTAAAGGTGTTAGAGGAGATTTTTATAAAAATATGTTTAAAAACTGTCCTGCTGGTAGACCTGGAACCGCTGACGAAATTGCCAATATTGCAGAATTATTAATGAGCGACCGTGGTTCATTTATCACAGGTTCTACTTTTTTAGCTGATGGCGGCGCGACGGCAGCTTATTACTATGGTGATTTGAAGAATTAAAAATTTTGTTCGTATAGGAAGGTGAAAATATGACGCAATTACACTTAACAGAAGAATGGGATAAAGTCTTTCCAAAAAGTGATAAAGTTACACATTCCAAAGTGACTTTTCATAACCGCTATGGAATCACACTTGTAGCAGACTTATATACGCCTGTAAACGCAACAGGAAAACTGCCAGCCATTGCTGTATGCGGACCTTTCGGCGCCGTAAAAGAACAGGCATCTGGTTTATATGCGCAGACTATGGCAGAACGGGGTTTTTTGACCATGGCATTCGATCCTTCTTTTACAGGAGAAAGTGGCGGTGAACCTAGATACATGGCTTCTCCTGATATCAATACAGAAGATTTTCAAGCAGCTGTGGACTTCCTGTCTGTTCAGGAAAATGTTGACCCTGAAAAAATTGGTATCATCGGCATTTGTGGATGGGGTGGCATGGCGCTGAATGCTGCAGCAATTGATACAAGAATTAAAGCAACAGTGACAGCAACCATGTATGATATGAGCCGCGTCAACGCCAACGGCTATTTTGACTCCGAAAATAGTGAGGAACAGCGCTTTGAAAAACGAAAGGCACTGAATCAGCAAAGAACAGAAGAATATAAAACGGGGGTTTACGTTCGCGGCGGCGGTGTAGTTGATCCTTTGCCAGAAGATGCTCCATTTTTTGTAAAAGATTATTATGATTACTATAAAACGGAACGAGGATATCATATCCGTTCTTTGAATTCTAATGATGGTTGGAATGTTACAGGTTGTATGTCTTTTCTGAATATGCCTATTTTACGCTACAGCAATGAAATTAGAAGCGCAGTGCTGATCATTCATGGAGAAAAGGCACACTCTTGCTATTTCAGCAAAGATGCCTATGCGGACATGGTAAAAGATAATGCTTATACGGAAAATAAAGAACTGATGATTATCCCAGACACTGTACATACGGATTTGTATGATGGTGGTGGAAAAAACGCCATTCCTTTTGATAAGATCACCGCATTTTTTCAGAAAAATTTGAAATAACTTAAAAAGTATATAATGCATTGATAGAAAAAGCTTTCTGTTTCAGAAAGCTTTTTTTTGTAAAGGTTGTTTGGAAGTTGTTAAAAATGAATTTAGGAATCAGATTATTATAAAGTGCTCTTTACGTTTATTTAGCCATCATTTACAATAGATGTATATGAATGATGGACATTTGCTTTTCTAAAAACTAGTTACAAATAAGCTATAGACGAACTGCTGGTTTATAGAGAATGATTGCAATCAGAAACCATATCATTGATGCCTGAAATCCCTATATTTTGGGCTGCATTTTAAAGGAGATGTTTAAAATGAATGAGAAGTTTTATGAAAAATATTCCTCTGATGAACAGGAAGCATTTGTTTTGATACAGCAAACTCTTGGCGCAAGCCCTTTTGAGAATCAATGGGAAATGCTAACAACCACTCTTGGTATGGTGTTCTGTACAAATGGCAAAGTTGATACAAAAAGAGGACGTTTGAACTGGCTTATTACAGAAGAGGAACGCAGCAGTCAAAACACTTGGAACAGATTCAAAAAAGGACAGATTTGTCGTATGAAAGTTCGAAAGCTGCTGGATAAATATGTCCCTAAGAATGTCGCACCAGAAGAATTCAACGCTTGGTGTGTAGTTGATGTGTTGGAACAAAAGGTTTCCTGTCCACAGCTTGAGAAAGTTTGGGAAGCATATAATCAGCCTGTTATCATCGAGGATGAAGTGCTGGGAAAGCTGACATTGAATCGGGATTTCGAAATGTTCGAAGGTTCATTCCAGTGGAATGAAACAGAAATTTCTCTGGTGCTGGAAGTAGATGCGCAGGACCGGTCTACATGGAAAACTACCTGTAATACTGCCAGAAGTATGGTTTCAGAGCTGGAAAAATGGGATCAGGACATGCGTGCTTTTTCTGCAAAAGAGCTGACGAGCCTTGCCAATGAGTGGATGGAAGAAGATGATGAAAGTACTTCGCCCATTACAGAGAAAATCTTTGCAGAACGTATTTCACTGTCTGAACTTGCTTTTCCCTTTGAGGATGGATTTACTGCTTATTATGAGGATGATGATATGTTTTGGGGACATACCATTGAAGTTTCTGGTTCCTTGGAGCATGGAATAGAACGTGCCAACATTGTTGGATAAAAAGGAGGAAATGCAATGCCTACAAAAGAATGGATGGAAAAATATGAAGCGATAAAAGAAAAATTAACCTGCAAAATTGATTTGGATGCTTATTTCACAGAAAAGACGATTGGACAAACCCCAATAGATGTACTGGAAATTGGGGATGTGCCTTTTCCTACAGGTGCGATATTCGCATGTGATCCGTTGATTGAACTGGAGGATATGGAACCATTTATGCAGACCATTCCCTCAGGGATTTATCCAGTGAAAATCTGCGTGGTACCAAGTGAAAAATACGGTGATCGGTATGCCTGTGTAAAAGTAGAAATCAGTCATCAGAAACCTGTTCGTTATGAATTAGGAATGTTGGGGAATGAAAACTTGGATGATGAACTGGAAGAAGATGCCTTTTTTGGTTTTGGTGTGGACGCAGGCATGGGTTGTATTGCGGATGTGAAAGCACAAGAAGCTTTCAATGCGTATTGGGAACAGCGTCTAAAAGATGATCCGGACATAGACCCTTATAATAATCTGTTTTGCGATTTGTTAGAAGAAAACGCAAAAAAATATCCAAAGTATCAAAGAGAATATGGTGACTGGTTAAACTGGAATATTCCAAATACTGACTGCAATGTTCCTATTTTTGCATCTGGCTGGGGAGATGGCGCATACCCTTCTTATTTTGGCTATGATGCGGAAGGGAATGTTTGCGGTGTGTATATTCATTTTATTGATATTGCGCAAGAATACGACGAATAAGCGGTGATAGGAACTATGAAATTATTTGACACCAATTATAAACTTTTAGATGAGATGTATCAGGATGATTACTATCCAACTTTTTTGGTAGACAAAGTAAAAGACGAACTCCAGAAAGTCATTGATTTGCTGGAAAGCGGTGAAACAGATGTAGAAGTCGTACAGGAAAAACTGGATGAAGCAGTCTGTGGTATCAATGACTTGCAGGAGGAATTTGACCAGAATGACAGTGAGATTGAAACAGTCGCACGAGACTGTATTGGAGTAACTGTGGCTTATATTTTGGAATGGTTTGCCATTCCCATTGATATAGAGGAGGCAATCCGAGAAAGGGATTGGTGAGAATCATGGCAGTTGAAGATATGTTTGGTGATTTACAAAAAATCGATATTTTGGCGGAAAAGAGCGAAACCAATGAAGTTTTAATGGTTTTGGTCTGCAATGGCTTTATTGATGGTTCTCCTCAAACGCAAAAAGCGCTGCTGGATAAGATGGAGGGTTACCTTAATCACACACAAAGTGAAGTATTCCAAGAAAAATATGCAGATTGGTCTGTTATTTTGCGCGTGACTTTTGATGAAGAACCGGACCAGCTCGTTATGTCGTTGCTCAATAAGTGTAAACCTTGGACAGATGACTATGCAGTGAATCTGGAGTTTGAAATTGGAGGAAAGCAGGTGCGCTTTGTGGAGCAAAGCTGACATCTCTATGAAAGGAAGAATTATAATTACAGAATTTCCCAAACGCGCACGAACCATACGGTGGGAAAATGATATTTTAATATTCGATGGAGAAAGAACTATAGAAATGCCGGAACTGACCATGGAAATCATGGAAAAGTTGGCAGATTATAAGCCAGTTGGATTTTATGTGAAAAACAATGCTCTGACGGATGAATTGTTGATGCCATTTATTGGCTCTAAAAATATGGTGAATTTCGGTGTGGAATATGGCCGATTAACAGATGTTTGTTTTTCTGTGTTTGCAACTATGCCAAAGTTGCGTTATCTGCTCCTTGATGGTAATCGCAGAATCACAGGAAGCAGTTTAAATGTAATGAAGGAATGTAAGATTGATCTGTTGACACTCAATCATACAGGTCTCAATGACAATGGTTTGCTGCAGGCGTCTTCTATTCCGAAACTTACACATATCCAGATAGACCATACGGCAGTTACATATGAAGGACTTTTGAATATTGCATTTCATTCTAGAATGGAGCCAGTTTCTAAAGAACAGTTCAATCAGGAACAGATGGACCATTTCTCAAAGCTTCAAAGAGAAAAGGCGAAAAAATCGGTAAAGCTGGATCAGCAGGCGGTGGAAGAATGTCAGAAGATACTGAAAGATTTTTTTGAAGCCATGACAATATGGGAAAAGTATGTATCTCAAAAGGGCTTTGAGGATGAAGAGGTAAAACTGCAATTGATGAATATTTGGGAACAGTACGTCAGCGAAAAACCAAGATTAGGATACCGTCCTTTGACACTTTCTTATAGCCCCGCAGGAACTTATAGCGAAGACATATTTATAGATGCGGAACGGCTTACAAAGAATAAATTATATATTTATACCAAAACAAAAAGTGCGGGCTTTGAACGCCGTTTTCTCATGAAACGAATAGGTGAAAAATGGAAAATTGAGGCTTTGCAGGAACGGTTAGATGGCTGGCAGCGGATTGGATTATGATAGTCAAATCACGAAATTCATGAATCAATCTGGTATTAATCAACAAGAAAAGTCAATTGTAGGAGCATGGTATTATGGTGATCCCATTTAGGAGGGGCTATATAACAGAAAATTTCCACAAGAGAAAGATTGGTATTTTCAGGAAGCAATTGAAATACATATTGTCATTTGCATTTCAGCAATAAACATACATGAGAAACAGGATACAGACGTTGTAGTGTATATGAAGTCGCAATAGACATCATTGGTCTTATGATTGCTATAAGAGTATATGGATTAGAAAATGTGCAGAATTTTTTAAAAGATATAATTATTTTCAAATGATTGAACATGGAAGTGAAAGATATAAAGAGATGACAAAAGAAGTCATCAATGTTAGGAGAACATCGGGAGAAGATATATATGAGAGTAACAAATTCTGACTTAACAAAAATCAGCAAATATATCAGTTTGATTTTACGGCATAAGCCAGAGGTCATTGGGATTCAATTGGATGCCAATGGCTGGGCAAATGTGGAGGCACTTTTAGCAGGCATTGGCAGGAAATATCCCATTGATTTTGAGGTTTTAGAGGAAATTGTAAGAACTGACAACAAACAGAGGTATTCCTTTAATGAAGATAAAACCAAGATTCGTGCAAATCAAGGACATTCCATTCAGGTCGATGTGGAGCTTTCTGTAACGGAGCCGCCGGAAATCTTGTATCATGGGACAGCGGAACGGTTTTCTGCTTCCATTGAGACAAAAGGGTTACTTCCTGGAAACCGATTATATGTTCATTTGTCTCCTGATACGGAAACGGCAGAAAAAGTAGGACGCAGACATGGAAAACCAGTTATTTATCTGGTCAATGCAGGGCAGATGCAGCAGGATGGATACACTTATCTTCTATCCACCAATGGTGTATGGCTGACAAAGATGGTTCCTGCACAATATCTGAAAAGGTTAGGAAAGTAAGGTATGATACATATTTATATTTCAAGGCAATCTGCACTAGAAACTGGCAGATATGATTATGACAGAAGGCAACTTTTGAAAATACAAAATCGAAATAAATTCTTAATTATAATGGAAAAACGAGGAAGATGTGTATGGGCAAAGAATTAGAATTATATAAAGCATTTATTGATGGTCTTGTGGAACAAAAGGATAGCGTGACAGCAAAATGGGTTTTAGAAGGTAGTTTTCCTCATACAGAGGACAATCAGGCAAAAAATAAATTCCTTTCTTCTTTGACACTTGAACAAAAAAGTATGTTGGCAGAGATGCTTCAGGAAGAACATATTGCTGGAATCCATGATACGCTGGCGTATATCAATGAAATGATGGATTTGGATGGGTTGGAACTTCATCAGGATGGAGAATCTTATCCCAATGATGCTTTTGAAAGCCTGCATTATGATTTTATCAGCAGATGTGAAGGAGACCAATGGCCGGAATAAATTTTATGATTTGAACGGAGTTTGTGATAGCGCAATAGGAGGTGCAGCAGATGTACATCAGCAAATACTGGGGCAACTTTATTGGAGGTTCTGACGACAGTCTGAACCTTGTGGCGTTTTTAGAAGACCAAAAGAAAGAGGAAATCCCTCTCAGCGAGATTTTTGCCAAGATAGGGTTGGATAAGCAAAATTGGGATTTCCGTCAAACAATAGAATATCTTGAGTTTACCCATTCCAACGGTGTGGAAATGGATTTTCATTTTGCCATTGATGTCATCACAGATCTGGCAGCTATCCTTTTGGAATGTAGTGTAAATGGCAGTGTAAATCTGCACGACTTGGATGAGTACAATACGCCTTCACGCTGTATACGAATTACTGCCACACCAGAGGAACACAACGCTATGGACAGAACTCTTGCGGACTTTGCCCAAAATCCTCTGTCCTATGACCTTCATGGAATGATGGATGACGAGGAGATTCAAGAAATGGCACGAGATGTGGAGGCACTGCGTAAAGAACTTTATGAGTCTGCTGGTCGCAATCGCAACTACTATGTGAAGGCAGAGGACATGAAGAATTTACTCCCTGACTGGGATGGAGCCAATGGATGCATTGCCACTAACCGTATTACAGTGGAAGGCTGCAAGGTTGGTTACTGCTACCGAGAGAAGCCAGATGGTGACTGGGACAGCGGTTGGCGTTTTACTGCCGGTGACGAAAGTGATACCTATATGGATGATCCAAATAACGCGGGTATTTACACTTTGCATTCCATTTGTAATAGCAATCCTGATATCATTCCTCTGCTGAATGCACCATACAATTCTGCTTTCGTAAGAGATGAAAATGGTATATTTCAGCAGATAACAGATTGGGAAGCGCCACAAAGTGGGGAGGAAGAACAGATGGATTTATTGCAGATGTGCCAAATGTGGCTTGAAGATGGAGAATATCAGAAAATCAAAAATGCGTTGGAACAAATCACTGCTGATGAACGAACACCAGAGATAGATAGTGAATTGGCAAGGGCATATATCGCAGGAGCGGATGCAACAGAACGGGAGTCTTTTGAAAAAGCGCTGGAACTTCTGGCGCCCCATGAGGCATATTTTGCGGAAGATCATTGCTGGAACTATCGGATCGCTTCTGCTTATTATTATCTGGATCAAGAAGGTCCCGCTCTGCGCTATTTTGAAAAAGCTTTGAAAGCCCGTCCCGGAGATGAAGACACTCTGGAGTATATCGACGATTGCCGCCGCCGTTTGTCTTTGCCCCGATTTTCCAAAAACTTTCGGGAACGAACAGAAGCAGCATGGGCGGAATTTGCGGAACAGGAAGCAAAATTGCGCCAAATCATGGATACAGACAAAAATCAGGAACGAGGTGAAGAACTCGTTGCTAAATGTGAGGAGCTTTTACATATTGCTTTTGAAGATATTTCTTTTGAAATGGGCTTTAACGGCGAAAAACATGAACTAATCCTAACTCCAGAAGGCAACAAGGTAAAGCTATTTGGACTGGTCTACTTCCAGAAACACGCACCAAAAGAGATCTTGGAGCATTGGAATATTCTGGTGGGACGCCAGAGCGTGGAAAACATTGGTCTGCGTACAGGTGAATGGGATATTTCTGGAGATGATGTGCAGATTTGGTTAGAGGATATTAGTGAAAATCGTTTTGCTTTGGAAACCTATTGCGAAAAACTGCTGCCGATGCTTGCGGAAGAAGAAGGTCGTGTATGGTGGATGCTGACCACGCTGACAGATCAGGTATTGGGCGAAATTCCTCATATGCGATACATAGAAGCTTTTGATGTACTGACGGAACCAAAAGAGGAGCCTGCCGAACTGCTTTCTCGTCTGCCGGACATACTGAAAGAAAAAAGCTTAGAACTTTCCACAGATCCAGAAAGCTATTTGGAAACCTATATGGGATACAGCATGGAACCAAATGAAGACCCAGAGGCAGATTGGAGATTAGATACCATTGCCGGCTCTACTTGCTGTGCAGCTCTCATCAATGGTTATCTAAACAATGACAACGATTACATGGACGATCTTCACGCCGATGGTGCAGTGGCAGGCTTTTTCTGCTATCCACTGGATACACTTCGTGAGGAAGAAGGCAGTCAGAAGATTTTTGATTTTCGAGATCAGTTGGAGGGAGTATTTACTACCGATGAAGGAAGTGAAGTGCTTACTTTAACTGGCGGCGCTACAGGTATTTACTGCGGTTATGTTGATTTTATTGCGTGGGACATTCGTACTGCACTGCAAATGGCAAAGGAATTTTTTGCGGATACAGATTTGCCTTGGGCAAGTTTTCATACATTCCGCAGAGAGGCATCCACTGTGTATCTGAAACAGACCGAAAATGATGATCCAGATTCCCAGGAAAGTGTTGACGAATTGGAAGAAACATTGACAGGAATGGATTATATCCCTTATACACCGGAAAATGCAGAAGCATTTTATCAGCAATTAGAGCAATGGAATGATGATGACGAGTATACTCGCTGCATTCAGGCTTTGAATACCATTTCAGAGGAATGGTGGGATTACCGCATTGCCTATGCCATGGCACGGGCACTGGAAAACTACGCTATCATCGGAGATCACGATGAGGGAACACCAAATTACAAGGGAGACAAGGCTCTGCTGCGTGCCATTGATGTGCTGGAATCTGTTCGAGAAGAAGGTCAGAACAAAGCGGAATGGAATATGCGCATGGCTTATGCTTATCAATATCTTTATGGACAGGAAGAAAAGGCTATCCCTTATGCACAGCGCTGGGCGGAATTAGATCCAGAAGATACAGATGCACCTTTGGTAATACAGGAATGCCAGAACGAAATTGCCAGACGTGCCGAAGAAGAAGCGGATGAGGAAAACGACGGAGATCATAAAGGTGTTTTCACTGGCTTTGTCCTTTTGTCCAAAGGAAAGTGGGACAAACAGCAGTTTATTCAGGACATGAAGGAAAAATGGAACATTACTGTGGATGAACATGACGCAAGCGAGGATAAGAGTGATGATGCCTTAGTGTTTGAAGTGGGAGATATGCTTGCTGCTGTCAGCCTTGGAACTTATCCAATTCCCAACGAAGAAGCGGAAATAAATGCGGAAAACAACTATATGTGGGACGATGCGGTAAAGATAGCAAAAGAACATTGTGCCCATATTATGGTAGCAGTTCTGGGAAAAGAGGAAGATTTGCTGGAAAAAGGCAAGTTGTTCACCAAGCTGGTAGCTGCTTGCTGCCGCCAGAAATACGCAACAGGGGTTTATACCAGTGGTGTTGTATTTGAACCTCGTTTCTATGAAGGTTTTGCTGATATGATGCAAAATGATGAACTGCCAATCTTTAACTGGATTTGGTTTGGACTGTACCGTGATGAAAATGGTATGAACGCTTACACTTATGGAATGGATGTATTCGGCAAGGATGAGATGGAAGTGCTGGGTACTAACGCCGAACCTGTTGAGTTGCGAGATTTTCTTGCTGGTCTTGTGTCCTATGTTCTGGAAAATGATGTGGAACTTCATGACGGAGAAACCATTGGTTTTTCTGCCGAAGATAAACATACTATCACCCGCGGTCCTGGCGTATCTTTGCCAGAAGAACAGATGACGCTGAAAATCTCCTGGAAATCAACAGATAATGACCCAGATGGCGACGGTGAGGACAATTCAGATAAAGATGTATCCTTTAGTGAACCGGAAGTCTACACTGAGGATGAGATGAAAGTCATCGAAAATCATATTCAGCAGTATTTCGGTAAATTTGAAAATGTGTTCCATGAGTTAGCCTCACCTGACATACATGTGGATATCTGTGTTGTTCCTCCTTCTGAAGAAAGAGATTACTACACACTGGTTACTATGGGTATGGGTGCTCACCGAATGAATGTGCCAGAGGAACTTACGGAATACAAGCTGGAGCGAGCAGAGCTTGCCATTGCATTGCCAAAAAACTGGAAAATAAAAAAAGAGGATTTCGAAGATGAGAAGTGGTACTGGCCGATACGTTTGCTGAAAACACTGGCTCGCCTGCCCATTGCCAGTGACACCTGGTTGGGATTTGGACATACCATGGATTATGAGGAGAATTTTGCAGAAAATACAAATCTCTGTGCCGCTATGCTGACTGCTCCTCAGGGTACAGAGGATGGCAGCGAGGTTTGCATCCTGCCTAGTGGCGAAGAAGTTAACTTCTATCAGGTAATTGCTCTCTATCGTGATGAATTGGAGTACAAGCTTGCCAATGAAGCAGACGCACTACTGGATAAAATGGAGGGCATCAGCTTTGTAGTAAAACCTGATCGTCAGAATGCCATTACAAGAGGCACATTGGGCAGTGTTGAGGATGGCGACGGCGTTGATGAGATGGACGATGCCATTTGGCATCTGGAAACCATAGAGGAAAAAGAACTGCCGGTGGATGAAATCAACGCCTACAACCATATGGCAATTTATCTGCGTTGGTGTATGGAGCATGATCTAATGGCCGAAGGCTTTATGGAGGAATACGGTGATGTGGTACAGAAGGTCAAAGATGATGTTGAAAGTGTGGATCTGAGGGTATTTATTCGAGATGAACTGGAAGGACAGCTCTTTGGGTCATTGTTTAACCAAAAAGGCCTGGCTTTTGCTTCCTACTACTACGGTGAAAACGACAGCCCTTATTTCCCAAGCGATATCGACAACTACGCCATTGGCATCATTGGTCAGGAACGTAACTATTCCGATGAAATTCAGGATGAAGCATATCTGTTCATTCCTTTTGATGAGGAATATTATCAAGCTATGGCAAAGGTCATTGAAAAGCGATTTATCAATTGGCAGGGGCAGGAATTCAATGAAGATACACTGGAGCCCTCTGAACTGGCACAAGCAATGATGGAATATCTGGACTGTGAATGTACTTACTTCCCATCTATGAAAGATGACGACCCTATTACGGCGGCTTACAGTTATGCCAAGCGAGACAGCGTCCAGGAAGGCTTTGTGCCAGTGCTCATCAAGGCGGATGACGAAACGCTGTTGGAGTGTCTGGTGATGAACGCCGACCCAGAGAACGAGGCGGACTTTTACGAATTTGACCTCAAAACCGTAACGGAGTATCGGAAGAAGATGCTCTCTACCTCCGTCAAAGACGGAAAGGCAGTTTTGGAGGAAATGATTGGACTTCGAAAAGAAGAAGCTGACGATGATGATATGAATTGGGAAGAAGAAATACTTGGAAAAATGGAAAATGGATACGAAAATAACCGTTTTGCTAGCTATTGGGAATATGATACAGACATGACATATCCTATGATTTTAGCTAAAATTCCAGTAAAACATCCATGGGAAATCTTTGCATACTTGCCTTTTGGGAACTGGAATGAATGCCCAGATACACCAGAACTTATGGCGGTGGCGAAATACTGGTTTGAGCAGTATGGAGCTATACCTGCCGTTTTGACACATGACGTACTGGAATTTGATCTTTCGGCTGCTATTTCAAAAGAATGTGCAATGGAAGTGGCTTTGGAACAATATGGTTTCTGCCCTGATGTAGTGGATCAAGGACCGGAAGATGCTACGGTAGGCTCATTGGCAGATGGATTGCGACAGTCTAAGGTCTGGTATTTCTGGTGGGATTGAAAGGAGAGGAAAATATGCTGCATATCAATGATATTTTAGACCCTGACTTTGATTGGGATGAAATTGAAATTACAGAAGAAGAATTTGACGAATTAAGCACGGAACTGGTGATTGACTATCTGAAGAAACACAATCCCAAAGAAAGACAAATGCTTGCATTGTGCTGGAATTTTGATAATTCAAAAGAAGTCATTCAATGGATTGTAGATCAGCCAGATACAGATAAAGGAACGATTTTACTCTTATATTGGTATATGCAACCTGGGTTCTATAAGAAATTTGCTGACAGAGAGGAATGTAAAGAAGAGGCTTTTTGGGCATTGGAAGATTATGATATCATTCAAACCATTGAAAAAAATTATCTTTCTGGCTTTTATAGAAACCAAAAATACGCTTTTGATCCTGCAAACGATGAATATAGTGATCATTATGATTGGACCTCTGCGTACGAGGAAGAAGAAGCAAAAGTAAAAATACCAAAAGAATTGTTTTTGGCTCTTGAAGGAGAACGGATTGAAAATCCCCAATGGGAAGAAGGTATACCAACAGAAATTTCTGATATTATGGACAAGCTTTGTGATGTTTGTGAAGAATGAGTCCTTTGAAATGGAGTGGAAGTATGAATGAGTATCAAGAAAAATATATCACATTAAAAAAGCAGTTTGAACAATCAAAGGGCGATTCTTTCAGTGTGACTGCTCTTTATGATTTCAAGGAAAGTTTGGAAGAAAGTGAAGCAATTGCCGCAAAAGAAGTTCTGGTAAATGTATATGATCTTTTAAACTATAAAAAAGATGCCTATGATTTATTATCCAGTATTGGTGATCTTTCAGATGTCAAAATCAAAAAACGCTTGGGAAAAATGAAAGAATATGCAGAAAACTGGAGAAACAATTTTGCAATTCCCAAACCCAAAACAGAAGAAGATATTCAGAAAGGAAAAGAAATGCTGGCAGAACTGGGAATACCAACATTCAAATACCACCCCAATCCATTAAATACTGGAGCATTTGAGATATCAGAAGAAGGTGTTGTCTGTGACTGCTGTGGAAAGGTATACACATTTATTATGAAGCACCATTCTATGCTGTGGATGACATTGATTATCTGTGTCCAGCTTGTATCGACAGCGGAAAAGCAGCTGAAAAGTTTGATGGCAGCTTTCAGGATGATTATTCCGTGGATGATGGTGTGGAGGATGCCGAAAAACTGGACGAACTCATTCATCGTACACCTGGTTACTGTGGCTGGCAGCAGGAATACTGGCGTGCCCATTGTGGGGACTTCTGTGCTTATTTGGGTAGAGTTGGTGCTATAGAATTGCAGGCATTAGATGTCATGGATGAAGTACTGGATGACCCCATGTGGGATGATGAGCAGAAAGAAATGATCGAGAACTCTGTCAATGGCGGTCATTTGCAGTGCTATTTGTTCCAATGCCTGCATTGCGGAAAGCACTTGGTCTGGATGGATTTTGACTAGTCACATGTAATTCCAATCAATAAACGGGTGGATGTTATATATGATGGATGTTATATGGCGAAAAATTGAATTTGAAAGAATCAAGGAAGGTTTTGAGGATGGAAAATAAAGAAAGAATCATCAGACTTTGGTTTGAAATGTGGCTTAAAAAGAAAGACCTTGGTATATCTGATATTTTCTCAAATAATGCCATCTACATAGAAAGTTGGGGACCAGAGTATCATGGAGTCCAGAAGATTGCACTTTGGTTTGAAGAATGGAATACGAGGGGAACTGTATTGCAGTGGGATATCAAACAGTTTTTCCATAAAGACAATCAGACAATTGTAGAATGGTATTTTAAGAATCAAATGGATGGTGGGCAGGCAGAAGCTTTTGATGGAATATCACTGATTGAATGGACACCCGATAATAAGATTGCTCTCTTAAAAGAATTTGGCTGCAATGAAAATCGATATGACCCTTATAAAGATGGCAATACACCGCATTTTAAGAACGAAAATACAAAGTGGTTTTAAAAAGTGGAAGCTGGTTACAAAATGCAATCATATAAAATGAATCAATGTATTTATATAGTATTGCATTTTGCTTTTAAGAAAAGAGTTTTATTTGAAAAGAGAAAAGAGCAAAACAATTCTATTGTTTTCGCAGTACAGGAAAAAATGACTTAATAGCAGTACAATAAGAACGTAGTTGTTCTGACAACATAGAACTGTGAAATTATAATAGCTTGGATATTGTTTGCAACAATATGGGAGGAGGAAATGATTATGGATGAAATCAGAGATTTTTTGCTGTCACCACAAGAATATTTAGATACCTTTTGGGAAAGCGATGTTTTAATCTGGATAGATTGGCGTGAATATGATGAATCTATCATTAAATACATCAATGAAAAACTACCAGAAGAAGATAAGGTGAAGTTTACCTGTGTGGAAATTGAAAAAGAACGTGACGTAGATATTATTTTAGAAAAAAACGGTATTTCCACAGCAATCCCCTATGCGGAAGAATATACAGATCGTGATACCACATTGAAAAGCTTACAGGAATATGTATCTCCAAAATATCAAATCCGTTGGTTTATGGGTTCTCTTGGCAGTGATACTCTTGCATTTTGTATTTATCCTTCTGCCCAGTGGGAACAGTTAGAAGAAGAATTCGGTGCAGAAAAAGTAGCGTATTATTTTGCACCAATCAAGGAAAACAGCGTTATGTTTGAAATGGGTATGGATGAAGTGTTTAATTTGCTGGAGCAAAGAGGAGAAGCGTAATAAAAACGAGTTATAAATTTGCTATCTAACAGCGGATAGGCTTATTAGGAGGATAATATAGATATTCTAGCTGTAGATTAGTATATATATCTAGAATCAATACGATTTTAAGAAGGAATGACAATTTTAATCAGTAAAAAACAGAACTTCATTTAAGATATATAAATGTAATGCTTTTAAATGGAGATGTTTATAAAAGAGAAAAAAACTCAAATTGACCGCAAAATGAATATAAACTGCCTTGTCTATTTTAGGAAATCTTTTATAGATTTCCTATTTTTTATGCGGAGATGTCTTAAAAAGTAAATCTGGTTCGTTACAATTATAAAAGAGGTCTATGTTGTTCATAATATTTGCCTGTCTAATAAAGTTGGAGGGATTGGAATTGATAAAATATAAAGGAACACAAAAGATATGGATTCTAATCGTATTGATAGTGATCGTGGTGGCAGGTTGGACTTGGAGTTATGGTTATCATAATAGAAAAAGTAATGATAATCTTCCTAATTTACAGTCTATTGCCCAAATGGATGAAGCCGAAGTAAATAAAATATTGTCGGGATACAGGCGAACACAATTATCTGAGGTCTGGGGTGTTCCTGCATACAGTGATTCATCGGAGGATGTATGGCTATTGGAGAATGCTACTGTACTGACAGTAAATTACAAAAACGATAGTGAAAAAGTGGTGATATGCGGAATAGGACCAATGCTATTTCCAGCAGATACAAAAGACATTACATACACAGTTTATTCTTCAGGTGATTCAAAACAGTTACGTATGGAGGAAATCACAGATGTAAAAGACTGGGCACTTGGTCTTGATTTGATGTATATGGATTTTGCCGATGGAGGGGCGCCTAACGAAGTCTATGCTGGTGGAGAAAGCTATACATTTGATATAAACCACGGAGAGAAAGTATTTTCTTATTTAAATATCAATGATTATTATATTTTTGCCGATGATCACTGGTATTTCGTTAAAAATCCTTCAGAACCACCAATTTCAGATGAATCTGATGAGTTGAAATTCCATGATAAAACATTGAAAACTTCTGATTTATCAGAAAAAACGCTGGAGTGGCTGAATTGGTACAATGAATGTTCCAAAGAGGATCAACTTGCAGTAAGCTATATTCCAGCAGAGCTTTACAAACGTTGTGGTTATCCTTCTGCAGGAGATGAAAGTGCAGTACAGGCGGAAAATGAATAGAATGAAATAAAACGATGAAAAGGCAGTTTTATGACTGCCTTTTCTTATGTGTTTTGCGTTATAAGCAAATATATTTGATTTTCTATTTTAATTCATTTAATATAAAGAACAGATTTGATTTTTAATTTTCAATTATGCTGGAGGATTCTTCTATGATATATCTACAAATGATAGAAAGTGAAGAGGATAAAGTAAAATTTGAGGAGATATATCTGAAATATAAAGCATTGATGTTTTATACAGCCAATAAAATTCTCCATAACGAGCAGGATGCAGAAGACGCTGTGCACATGGCATTTATAAAAATAGCAGAGAATATAGAAAAGATAGACGCGTTGGACTGTCCAAAAACACGCAGTTATATCGTTACAATAGCTGAACATAAAGCCATAGACATATATCGTAAGAAAAACAGACACAAACAAAACGAATATTTGGAGGAAATAAATGGTATTGAAGTGACTTATGACGGTGACAATCTGCTTACAAAGTCCATTTTGAACCTTCCTGCTAGATACAGAGAAGTGATACTGTTACGGTATTATCATGGGTATAGTGTTCGGGAAATTGCTGCCTTATTTGATATATCTCTTGTGGCAGCATCGAAGTTAGACCAAAGGGCAAAGAAAAAACTAAAAGAGCTGTGTGAAAAGGAGGGAATCTTGTGATAACGGATGAAATGCTGAAACAAGCAGCCAAAGAGGCTGGAAACATCATTGCAGATTCACTTCTGCCGCAAGAAGAATACAGTCATGTATTTTCCGAGGTTTTTGAAAACAACATAGAAAATGTGCTGCAAAAAGCAAAACGCAAGAAAAGAAACAGAGTCTTTAGGCAGGCAGCTTGTTGGTTCGCAATATTTGTAGTAGCAAGCAGTTCTTTTTTGATGTTTAACACAGAGGCAAGAGCTACGTTTTTATATTGGCTGAAGGGACAATATAAGGGCTATATGGAATATCGTTATGCAGGCGATGGTTCTGCTCAACAGATAGCGTATGTTCTTACCTATATTCCAGAAGGCTATTATGAAAAAGAAACATCACAAACGGAAGGAATGAACATTACTATCTATCAAAATGATATGGGAAATCAAATAGCCTTTATGTCCTCAAGTGGCACAGATGCCATCAGTTTGTTTATTACAGATGAAAATGCCCAAGAGGTCATGGTAGGAGAACGAAAAGGGGATTACTACGAAGCTGAAGCAAAAGACGAGAATAGTGTGATTGTATGGTATTCGGAGGATAGAACAACCACATTCAGTATATCGGCAGCCCTTTCAAAGGAAGAAATGGTAAAAGTTGCAGAGAGTGTGGAAGAAAAATAGATAAGATATAAATTAGCGATACGTATTCTCTCTATTATCTTTAAAATGTAAAAAACTCTTGACATTTAATATATATTTGTTATGATAAAAATGTAAAAAGTATTTTACATTTTTAATTGAAGAGGGGAGCGAATTTATGAGAACTGAACTGCTCCAATTTGTGCGGACAGTACAAAAAGCGTTCTTA
>UMFX01005560.1_pt1 | contig 21011 bp, 18 predicted proteins | sample 1965131 | NCBI WGS metagenome assembly UMFX01 (sample SAMEA4836058, study PRJEB28245) | human gut metagenome | biome: gut microbiome; material: fecal sample | place: Denmark | collected 2008 | reverse complement strand
AATGTTCTTTCAATTTAGCCTTGACTTTTTATTTGCAGGCTATTTATTTTATTACCCGGTCAACAACCTCTTTACTTGTCTTCAAATTTTTTTCTTAATTCCTGAATCAGTTCATAGTAATACCGGTGCTTCATCTCCGGAAATGCCTTAATAATTCTTCCCTGTCCAACAATTGTATGATTGGTTATAGAATTAGAAAGTTCATCAAATTCTCTTTGAAGTTCCATTTTCTTTTTGCGGAGTTTCTCAATGGACTGGTCTTTTTTCGTTCCAGCAGCTTCACGCAATTCCGCTTTTGCAAGAGCTGTCTGCACCTTTCCTTTTTCTATAACCTGTGCTGTATCTATTGTTGTATTTGCAACGGTATCACTGATTTTATCACTCACAATCCGCATATCTGAACGGATTTTATTCAATCTGGTAAGTTTCTTATTCAGTCCTTGTATAACAGCTACTGTTACGATAACATCTGCCAGATACACACAATATAAAATTGCCAGTACGATCCAGCCAAAAATCGAATCTGAATGTGCCGATGTATGGTTTTCCACATATTTCTGAAAAACTTTCACAACAAGCACAATTGCCAGTCCCCATATCAATGAAAATTCCAAACAGATATACCCATGAAAATTTAAAGGTTTATCTGAATAATCCCACCATCTCGCATGAAAACATACATCTAACAGCCATCCGGCTATTAACTCCACTACAGTCGCCAGAATAACTCCGAATAGAAATATCATGCCATCATTCATCTGATAACCACTGCTTTGCAGTGTATTTATCATAGCAAAAACAGATATTACTCCAAATCCATATACCGGGCATACAGGGCCATTCAGGAATCCTCTGTTTATAACCTTTCCCAAAGCTACTGCATGAAAGATTACTTCAACAATCCAGCCCCCAAAGGAATATATCAGAAAATACCAGCATATCTGATAGTATGTCATTCCACAAATCATGATTTTCCTCCCTTATAAGAAAAAGTAAAACTGCCATCAGCGGATAAAATGTGTCGCGATCCGCTCTTCCTTTTCCGGCAGTCCAAACTGTTCTTTACCAAGTGCAATGCTCTTCATCAGGAATGTCATATTTCTTGCAAGTGCACGCATCGTCTGCTTTCCTTCTCCATCCTGCTCGGCTTCTCCCGGTGTTCTTCCGTGGATACTGTTCCAGTACTGGCTGGATGCGACCGGCATTCCGGAAATGGTGAAGTATTTGTTCAGCTCATCAAATGTTGCAGAACATCCGCCACGTCTTGCACAGACAACGCTTGCTCCGACCTTCATGGTCTTGTCAAAATGACTGCTGCAGAATAACCGGTCAAGACAGGCGATCAGGGTTGCATTTGCAGATGCATAGTAAACCGGGCTTGCGACTACAAGACCATCTGCCGCTTCAAACTTCGGAGCCAGTTCATTGACTACATCATCAAAGACGCATTTGCCTTTTTCATAACAGGATCCACATGCGATACATCCACGGACTGCTTTATTGCCGATGACAACGGTCTCAACTTCTATTCCGTTTTCTTTGAAAATATTTTCCATTTCTTTTAATGCAACAGCTGTATTGCCATTTGCTTTCGGGCTTCCATTGATCATAAGTACTTTTAAATTCTCTTTCATGATAATCATTCTCCTTTTCTGACAATTTTCTGCGAGATTTATTATATCATGAATTACACCGTTTATCTAGTTCAGAAAACACCGCATTTCTGCGGTTTGTTCAGTTTTCACCGCTTGCGGTATATACCTAAATCCTACTCATTCAGTAACAAATTAGTAACAAATCAGGCATACAGTTCATTGACCTTCTGCTGTACCGCTGTAGGGCTGTAACCTGCTGCTTTCAGGCGGTCAATTCGGTCTTGACCGTTTCCCCATTTTCCAAGATAAACTTCTTTTGCAATGGCGGTCAGGTCTGTTGCAGCGTTGCCTTTCAGAATCGCATTGACTGCATTCTGTACTTCCTGATAGTTGTAACCTGCTGCTTCAAGTTTCTTCTGACGATCAGGGTTATTTCCCCAGTCACCATTGATAACTTCCCTTGCAACGTCCTGTACAGATTTTGAAGGTGTCGGTGCGCTTCCGTTTACCAGTGCATTTACAGCGTCCTGAACTTCCTGATAATTATATCCGGCTTTTTCAAGTGCTTCCTTTCTTGCCGGATTGTTACCCCATTCACCTGCATAAACCTCTTTTGCTACTTCCTGAACGGATTTCTTACCGGAAGGTTGCGGTGTAGTAGAACCACCTGCTACATAATGTGGTGTAATGAATCCTCTGATGTATCTGCCATTTACGGCAATTTCACGATAACCGACAGAATTTGACCTGTTAGCTTCAATGACTTTGATTGTCTTACCGTCACAAGATACTACAATACCCACATGATCACTCCAACCAGTACAATCTCCAATACCGTTATCATCCCAGTCATACAGAATTACATCACCAACATCAGGCACATAGGCATCATTTTCAACCCAAATACCTGCACTGATTGCAAGGTTAATCATTGCTTCACAAGAGCATTCCACACAAGGGAAGATGCTGACAAGTCCAACAGCAATGAATGCTGCTGATGTTCCTGTTGCACACCAAGCGTCATTGACTGTCATTTTATATCTTGTACACAATCCGCTGTCATTGAATACTTTCAGAATGGCTTTGTGTTCTGCACTGCCTTTTGCAATACCCTCATACTGTGCAAGCCAATTTCCCGGCTTCCGTCTGTCACTCATGTTATCACTCTTTTCATTGTCATACTTTGTAAGTTCGTACTGCTCAACCAAGTCCATGTTATTCTGAACGTATGTTGAACTTGTTGCATAACCGTCTGACTTGATTGTTTCAAGGTACGTCTTAGGGTCTGTGACTCCCTTAAGATTCTGATACCGGGATAACTGGATAAATTCAAAGTAACCCTTAACCCCTTCTTCCATCGAATCAAATACCCTGAAATTATCAGCAATAGTTGTCAACGTTCCCGGCTCATATTCTTCCTGTGTGGTCATGTTCACACTCTTACCAGTCCACTTTGTACCGCACTTAAGACCAAAATAGTTGTGATAGGTGGCAGCAAGTTTTGACTTGCCCCACCCACTTTCTAAGATTGCCTGTGCAATGATTGGACTGTGTACGCATATACCAAAAATTGCAGCATACTTTTTAACGTACACTGCAATCTGATCAATAAATTCCTGATTTGTCATAGTTGATCACCTCTTATTTCTTCGGTTCTGTATAAGTAAGTGCCTGATCACTGTCAGTAATACCCTTGGTTGTCGGGTCAGTCACCACACCAAGAATCACAAGAACCGCAAATACTGCATTGACCACATCAAGCAGTTTGTTACCAAGATCACCAAGATCAAGGGTATAACCAAATACTGCTGCAACAACCTGAATCAGCAGAAGTACAGCAGGAATCAGTGCAACCCAAAACGCTTTGTTTTTAATTCTCACAATCCAGTTAATATTTTTCATGTTTTATACCTCTTTCTTTTTCAAATGTAATTCTTCAATTTCATGCATCATTTTTGTGATCATCCCATTACCACCTAAAGCGTGGTAAGCATCATACATTTCCATAAAATTTTCATAAGCGTATGATGGAATGTCACCCAACATCATGTACTTATCGTGATATTCGATAAGTTGAACCCTAAGTAAAAGCATTGTACCTTTACTGTTTGCGTCCCTGTCTTTCTTCTGATTTTTCAGCAACCAAACCACATACCCCATAAGGGCAGTGACAATGATTGGTAAAACAATCGTGTACGTTGAATAAATAAATTGTTCCAATGGTCTGTTGTCCTTTCTGTACACAAAAACAACCGCTTCTGACGTTATATAATCGTCACATGGCGGTTGTTTTCGTGTATGTGATAATTTCCTTATTCCTGTGCAAGTGTGACTGTTCCGTCATCATTTACAACATACCCATCAGCAAGAAGAATCAGGTCAATATCTTCTTTAAACTGTGGGAACTTCTGAACTACTGTATTGTAATTCAGTTTGCGGTTTTCTAACCGTAATGCAAAATAAGCTGCCATAATATCACCCCTTTCCATCACTATGAATTAAACAAAATAAAATCAAGTGCTTCCTGTGTAACTTCCACTTGATTCTGTAGTGATTCATTTTTTTCTGCCTGAATTTTAATGTATTCATCCTTGTCATACTCGATAAGGTCAAATTCATATCCAGTAAATCCCGGCTGTCCGTCAGTTTCATCTTCGTTCACTTCCGTGATATTGGAACTGACAAATACTTTTGTTTCTGTCAGTTCCAGTTCTTCCGGTCTGACAGTGCTTTTCTGTTTTCCATAATCAATCATGCTGCATTCAATCCTTTCTTTGTGTTTGGTTTTATGTTGCGTATATAATAATCATCCGCATAAGGTAACAGCGGTACAACATACTTTTGATATAGCCGGAAAGTATCAGCATATTTCAACCAACCTTTGTAAGAATTGATTGAACACCACTCTGAATAGTTCATCATGTTCCCGGCTTCTACTTTGTTCCTGATAGCGGTCATTTTCTTTTCCATTTCCAAACAGGTGCTTTTTCTAAGTAATGTATACTTGTAAAATGTTCTGTACCCTAAGAAGTCAACACCTCTTATGTAAGATGGGAACACCTGCCAGTTTCCTTTTATATTCAATTTCAGTTCATTCCTGAAATAAATATCAATCTCTTTCTTCAAGGCAATCAGTTCTTCTTTCGTCTTGCCAAAAATAACTATATCGTCCATATAACGGAAGTAGTATTTAACGTGCTTCTGTTCTTTTATCCAGTGATCAAAACTTGAAAAATAATAGTTGCCTGAATACTGTGATAAGTAATTTCCTATCGGTATACCAGTTTCAGGGTCAATATCTTCTTCCAACAGATAGATTGCTGATAAGTCCTCGATCTCTGCTGTTTCAATGCTGTCAATGATTTCATTCAATAACCACAATAGTTCATTATCATTGAACATTCTTGAATACTTCTCTTTCAGAAGATCGTGGTTGATTGACTGATAATAATGTCTTGCGTCCAGTTTTAAACAATACTTGCATTCTTCCGGGTCATTCCACATTGCTGTTTGCAATTTTGTCAGACCCTTGTGTATACCTCTGTTTGGTATTGCTGAATAGGTATCAGCGGTTAAGTTATTGATGATACAGGGTTCAATGACCTGTAAGATAGCCCACTGACAAATTCTGTCAGGGAAATAAGGCAGTTTGTAAATCTTCCTTAACTTCTTACCGTCCTGTTTATAAAACACCTCATAATCAGATGTTTTGTAAGTGTGGTTGATAAGCATTTCCTGAATCTGTTTCAGGTACTTGTCAGGTTCTTTGTCAATCTCCTGAACTTCTCTGTACCAACCTTTTCCTTTCTTTGCGTGTTGGTGTGCTTTTCTTAAATTTTCAAGGTCATAAATCTTTTCATATAAGTGATCATAGCGTTTCATTCCTTGGTATTTGCATTGTCCGAATTTCAGTCGGCATTACTGCCCGGTAAATACGGTTGACCTTTCCTTATTGTTCGTAAGTAAGACGGTATTCCCGGTTGGGTTGTCTGCACCGTCTATTTTTCTGTTTTGCCTAAGTGGCATGGTTGAAAGAACTATACAGTTTATAGAAATAGCCGGATGTTTCCACCCGGCTATATTTTGCAATTATTAAGTGACACCTGATATTCCGATTACGATTACCAACACTGTTATTCAGATTCCAATAGAAACTGCCTGCATTATCCCAATTATTCCAATTACTGCCTAATTGAGCAATATATTTGTTTTTCATGGTGTTCATTACAGGTAATAACAAACAATATCAGAGATTCTTTCAACCTTATATTTGATTTTTAAGTTACATTTTAAGCTGCCATTTTCTGCTTCCATGCGGTGATATTTGCAGTATATACAGCTGAATCTTTTGTTGGAATAAGTACCAAGCGACACCCGACATTCCGATAACGAAAACCAACACCGTCATACAGATACCAACAGAAACCGCCCGCATGACCCCAAAAATTCCAATTACCGCCCAACCGAGCAACTCTATAACCATTGAGATTTACAGTAATATATGTGTAGTCACCAACAGGAAGTGAACTATTTCCAAGGCATTCAGAAGCAATAAATAACCAATCACAGGTTGTTGAATACCCCATTGCAGAAATATAACCGTTTGCATTAGTTACTGTAAAACCTGCTGCTTCATAGTTACCTGTATTCTTTGATTCAGCAAAGTTGAAGTCAGTACAAATGTAAGGCTGACCACCACCCATTTTTCCATTACCCCAAATATTGATACCATAAACAAACTTCCAAATGTTCCCCCAAGGGTTTTCTGTACCTCTCCAAGATACTACAACTCTTTCATTTGCCGTTTCAGTAGTTCTTGTATCACCTTTTGTATTGATTGTCTGTGTTGCTTTACCACTTCCATTACCAAGTTCTGATGTACTTCCGGTAAGTGATGAACAGTTATATGAACTATTATCTGATATACCTGCAACACCATAACCTACACCTGTCTGTGTATTCATCATACCAAGTTCAATGATCATCAACATTTGTCTTGCAGATACAGGTTTAATCAGATCACCATGCCATTCCACACCACGGTTCTGTGCAAGTGCTTCAATGTTCGGTCTTGTCAGATTTTGAGATAAACCAGATGCAGGTTTTACACCTGCGATTGAACAGAACTTGTCTGTACCAGTATTCATGACTTGTTCATCATTCATCAAGTAAGCACCGTTTCCATCACCACCGTCTGCATCCCAAATAGAACCTTCAAACGCAGAATCAAGAATATAGTCAATTTCATTCCCGGATGCATCATAAAAAGCAGGATGCAGTCTAAAACCTGCACGTGGTTTTTCTGACACATAGTAATTTGCTTTTCTTAAATGGTAACCAATGCCTGTATCAATAGGGTCATATTCCACCGGACACACCAAGTAATAAAACTTTGGTTGATATACCATAACCTGACCCATTGAACCATCTTCTTTGTAATCTGCATCACCGAACCATGCTACTATAGAACCATCATCTGCAACGTTACATCGTTTACGACCACCAAACATTGAAAACTTGTCGAAGTCTGCACCCTTTGAGAGATTAGCTGCACCTGCAAGACGTTTGAAAGTCTTATTTTTATAATCGATCTGAACACCAACAATATCATCAGCGGTCAGACCTAAATAGGCTCTAAGATCAGCAACACCGGAAAGAATTTCCTGACTATTGAAGTTTTCGCTTTTCAGTTCATCAATATTACTTGCTGCACTTGCGTTTTCTGCACTCAATGACTGTAATACATTGTTAGCTGTAGCTACAGATGCATCAAGATTTGATTTTGCGGTATTGGCTGTACCTATAACATTAGACAATGAAGTTTTAACTGAACTTGCACTGTTAATTACTTCCTGAAGCTGACTTTTTGCTATACTCGCATCAGAAATTGCAGAATCAAGATTTTTCTTTGATGTTACGGCTGTAGCGTTGGAACTATCCAACTGACCCTTGATCTGATTTGCATTATCAATTACACCCTGTAAATTACTCTGTGCTGTTGTTGCACTTGTAATTACTTTTTCAAGATTTGACTTTGCTGTATTCGCATTACTGATTGCTGTATTGGCATTTTTCGTTGCTGTTTCAACATTACTTTTTGCGGTATTCGCTGTACTTGTTGCATTGGTCAGATTTGACTTTGCGGTATTCGCTGTACTCGTAGCGTTCTGCAAATTGGTTTTTGCTGTATTAGCTGCACTTGTAGCATTTTGCAAATTAGTTAATGCAGTACTTGCTGCGTTGAGTTTCTGCTGTACTGCATCCACATCTTTATCAACCGCATCCTTTGCAGCAATTACTTCTTTTTTCAGATCAGCGTAAGAATTATTATCATCATTTACTTTTTCAAGTGCGTTGACAATAGATGATCTTACTTCTTCACCGTATACTGCATTTAAAATCTGATCAATATAAGGCTGTATATTTGCCATTATTCAGCACCTTCTTTCTTTTCTTCCTGTTCACTGTGTTCAGTTTGTTTCATTCTGTTCATATCAGAAACCAATTCAAGGTTTTTCTGTTTTCGGATTTCAGACAGAAGATCAGCAACTATACCTTCCAACAGATAAGCCGGAAGGTTTGACTGTTCAACGATCTGATTAAATGCATCCGTCATTGCACCTTTTGCGTTCTCCATCATAAGTGACAAAGGCATATCATTTTCATTCATGGTAATTACTCCCTTCTTTTCGGTAAAATAATAGGTTCACGCTCATAAGGTTCAGATTCCAAATATTTTTGACTTGGCATCTTTGCAATGAACGTCTTTTTTTCTAAATAAGTGTAAGGGTCTTTATAAATAGGTTTGCTGTATCGCATTCCCTCTTTTTCACATAATTCCTGTATAGCTTTAATACAGTAGTATACAAGTTTATCTGTGTTAAGTTTCAAGTGTCCGTCAGATGCATCTTCTGAAATAAGTTCAGGTGCAAAACTTTGAATCTGCTGTGCAATGATTCCTATAGCCTGATGTTCACCGGACTGAATCCAGTCAAATTCCTTAAGGTCAATAGCGTTCACCACTTCCAAACCTCTGATTGCTGTATCCTTGATATTAGTTTTCAATCGAACATCTGAATTATTGGTGTAGCCCCAACCATGTAAGTTTAATGGACTGTAGAAATCAATACTTCTGTTGTTGTAAATCTGAAAAGATGTACCTGTGAATGTACAGCAAGTTGATGATGAACTACCAATGCTTACATCTTTATCAGACCATAGTTTAATACTTTTATCAGAATAATTATAAAATCCTGCACTTTCATTAAATCTCAAATACCCCCACACATAAGTGTTTGCACCTACATGTAAGCCTTGTTTTTCTTTTCTATTATTTGCGTAATATATGAGTTTTACATAGTAACTACTTCCCGGTGAATCCTGATAACCCCAACCCATATAATCAGCACCATTTTGTAAGTCAAACATCACCCCCCTAAACGTAGAGTCACCAGTCCAACCGTTAGTACCAATTTTTCCGATTGTAGTACCTTTGTAGTAATACCATGCACCTGATGATGTCATTGACATTAACAGTGTGTTACTGTTTTGTGTCGTACTCTCATAAATACGCATTTCACCATATTCAAATTGAATATATTTACTGATACTATTCCATGCAATTTTTACCGCATAGGAATTTTGCTGAATCTTAGTTGATAATTCTGAACTGTTCAGCTTCTTCTTAACTTCTGATTCAATCGAATCTGTCTTGACTTTAATCTGTGCTGACGTTGAATAATTTTTCAACTTACCGTCAACATACTGTTCAGCTGTTTCCTTAGCAGATAACAGAATAGAATCTTTAGTATTTTTGATACTTGTTTCAACTTCACTTTTTGTATAGTACTTTTTCAACTCACCGTCAGTGTAATCTTCTGCATCCGATCTTGCTGATTCTTCTGCATCTGCTATTTCTTTTATAACCTGATTTCTGTAAGTAATATCAAGTTTTTCAGCAGATACCGAGCCACCAACCAATCTTTCACCAACAATCTGACCATCCATTGTGATGGCAGTCTTATACGTTCCGTTGTACCCGTTTGACGAATAACCAAGACCGTTCAGATTCCACCGCCACACCTTCCGGGCTGTATTCACATCGTTAGTGTCCATAATTAACTGTTCATTGGCTGTGGTAACCACATGACCATGAGTTGCTGCTGTAATCAGTGCTGTTGCCTGATCAACCGCCTGTTTTACTATTGCAGACGGTACAGGTGTTGTTTCAACTGCTTTTGATGCAGTATTTGAAATTTCTTGCACCCTTGACGTAAGACTTTTGTTTATTACAGTACCAAGTGTAAATTTACTACTTGATAGATTGTTAAGCTGTATTGACATTTTCGACAATGGGAAATACCGATCAAGTCCATGCAGTGAAGAATGTGCCTTGATTTTATCACCAAGTTTGAACTGTTCTATATCTGCATCAGTCCAATGCATATCAACAGCGTTTACTTCCAGTGTCATACTATCCCACTGATAATCAGCAATGTACTTATTTGCTTTATATAACAACATTTTTGGTGTTGTAACTTCATCCCAAGTAATAGTTTTGGTTATATAACCAAATTTCTTTGCAGCGTCCAAATTCACAAGTGAATCAGACCCATTATTTACACTTTCAATAGTCAACCGCTGTTCAAGTGCAGCTATTGGACTTTCTTCCAGTTTTGCACCAAGCGGAATAAATACTGTTGCAATATCTGACACATCTGTATTTCTGCTGAAATCAAGCAGATTTTCACCAAACTCAATACTTTGTGTACTTACATTGTCATAATCACTTATATAATCCAAATACGCTGTTCCATTGACATTCCTTACACGTAAATAACCGCCAAGATCATCAACCAAATCTTCCTTGATTTCTTTCATGGTACTGTTGTAATTCGTGTACCTGTACAATGAATCATTATTATCTGTTACCGTGACAATACCAACCTTGAACTGTCTATCTTTTTTTACCTGCTCATTGTGTGATGTAATCAGTGATTCTAAATAACCTCTGACGGTTATGTCATGATATTCAGCAGGTCTTTGTATACTATCATTCAGATATGCAAGCTGACCTTCACAAGTAAAATATTTACGATTATAAAAATCTATCTTACATTCTGTAATTCTGCCATTAAACACTTCTTCATCATCCTGAAATACCTGAATGCATGACAGCATTTTTTGCGGTAATTCATATTGTGGATGCTGTGGTGGCATCTTAAAACTAAAAGACCCTGCTTTGTTGACCTCTAAATCAAGTTTAGGGTCAATCAAAACAAGGTTTTCATCACGTAAATCATAAATAGGCAGTCCATCACATAATACTCTATACATTACAATGAACCCCCTCTATAACTGATCTTGACTGTACGGTTTCCTGTAAATGTTACATAATTATCACCTTCCTGCAAACGAATGTCATAAACTGTTGTTTCCCCGGCAGGTAAACTATAAGTATTACCTTCGTGTGTCACCTTCATAGCTGTTGAACAGGTAAATGTCGGTGAAACAATCTTGACACGATTAATCAGATTTACTTTTTTACTTCCGCTTACTTTCACTTCATTTACATGGATAATACCATTGACAAAACTGAACACATCCCATAACCACGGTTCGCTTGCTGAATTTGTTTCAATTTTGTACGGTTCAACATCACAATCAACTGTGATAATGGCAAGTGTACGATCTGTTTTGAATTTATTGATTGTACACCGTCCCCAGTAATAAAAAGTTTTATCAGCGTCCATAACAATACGCATCTTCTTACCATGCAGATAGTTGGAAAGATTGGAAAGTGTTGCAGTCCAATCTCTTGCACCATTTAACAGGGAAAAAGTAAATGATAACTTCCTGTTTTCAAACTTTACATCATCACCCAACGCATCAGTCAGATCAAGGTCACCATTGCGACCAATTACACTGACTGATTCTGTTTTAGGTGTAGGCAATCCGATTTCTTTTGAAGAAAGGATAAGCCCAAAATCTTCATAACTGTGTTTAATTCCAAAAGTCACACCTTGAATCATGGGCTTTTACCGTCCTTCCTTATCAAAAATTCTAACCAGTTCTTCATTCATTACCGGGGCAAGTTCACCTGCAAGCACTCCTGTATCTGTTACCAGTTTCAGGTTCGCAAGTTGTGGAATGAAAGGCATATAACTTTCAAGGATTGTAAGAATCCGGTCAAGTTTTTCCAGTAATGAAGCGTTTTCCTCATTGACTGCCACCCTGATCATATCCATAAGGCTCTGTGTTCCGACAACCGTTTCACTTCCGGCTTCACCACCTGCCAAGAACTGATTTGACTTAGCATTGTAACCGAAAATAGTCGGCTGATTCATGATCATACCATCATCCATTGCTTTCTTGTACCATTCAATACCAAAGTGCGGTACACTTGGCGGTGTCAGGCTGAAAGAACCACTAATTGAAATATGTGGTAATTTGAGTTTTGGCAATGACCACGAAAAATTGAAGAAACTTTTAATTCTGTTTATAGCGTTACTTACAATGTTTTTTGCACCTTCAAAGATGCTGCTGAACTTTTCCTTAATTGCACCAAGTACGTTCGATACTGTGGATTTTGCAGCATTCAGACCACTTGAAATAGTGGACTTCACACCGTTGATCACATTAGATACCGTTGACTTGATACTGTTCCAAACACTTGTAAAGGTTGATTTAATGCTGTTCAGTATACTTGAAATAGTAGACTTAATTGCATTGAACACACTGCTGATTACTGACTTAATCGAATTGATTACATTGGTTACAGTCGTTTTGATTACATTCCAAATATTTGTAATCGTGGTCTGAATTGCGTTCAGCACTGTAGAAATGGTTGATTTTATCGCATTCCATACAGTTGTAAATGTATTCTTGATACCTTCCAGTATCGGCTTAAGGAATGAAACAATGGCATTCCATACGGTTGTAATAGCCGTCTGAATGTTGTTGATTGCGGTTGATACCGCTGATTTTATAGCTTCCCAAATCGTTGTAAAGGTATTTTTAATACCATCTAAGATAGGGGTCAGGAATCCAACAATAGCATTCCAAATATTGCTGATAGTGGTTGAGATTGCATCAAGGGCTGTTGATACAGCGTTCTTGATAAACTCCCAAGCTGCAATGATATATTCCTTGCAGTTTTCCCATATAAACATCCAAGGCATTGTGATGATCTGAAATGCAGCACTGATAATTTCACCAATAAACATGATGGCAACCTGTACCGCATTCTTGATTGTTTCCCACACTGCACTTACAGTATCAGCTATTGCAGTAAACACATTGGTTACTGTTTCTTTTATGGCATCTATCTTTTCAGATATTGCCGTTTTGATGTTCTCCCAAGCCTGTTTGATTGAATCCACCAAACCTGTGAAGAATCCTTTGATTGCTTCAATGGCGGTGCTTACTGCTTCTTTTACAGATTCCCATGCAGTCTGTACCTTCTCCACCAATCCACTAAAAAAGCCTTTGATAGCGTCAATAACAGTACCAAAGACTTCCTTTATTTTTTCCCAAGCATTTGTGACTGCTTCTCTGAATCCATCATTGGTATTCCATAATGTGATCAGTGCAACCACAAGCCCTGCCACAAGAGTGACTATAAGAACTATAGGGTTAGCATTTAATGCAGCATTGAAAAGCCACTGTGCAATAGTAGCACCTTCGTTTGCTGTTTTGTATGTTGTCCATGCTGTTGTTATGGCACTAATCAATGATGATATCGCCATTGCAACCTTTAAGGTTACGAATCCGGCAGCAACTCCGGCTATAAGTGGTGACCAATCCTTGAACGTTTGAATAATCTTAGGTATATCTTCAATAAGACCACCTAGTTTTTCAAGGAAGTTTTCAACACCGTCCATTCCTTTTTCAAAGAATGTTGTAAAATCAATCTTTTGAATCCAGTCAAATACCCTTTGTAGGGCATCACCGACAGAGGTTGCAAACGCATCCCAATCAACGGTTTCCATCCAGTCTGACAACTGCTGTAAAAACCCCATAACAGTAGGTGCAAGTTTTGAACCTACTTTTGTAAGGATATTTTCAAACAATGCCTGCACTGAACCCCATGAACCTGATATTGTAGTACCTGCTTCAAGTGCTGTTGTTCCGGTTATACCTAAGTTATCCTGAATCTTGTGAATAGCTTCAATCATTTGGTCAAACGTTACGTTATCCAAACTTTCAATCTTTTCACCAAGTACACCTGAATCATTTATCAACCTAATCATTTCAGATTGTGTACCACCGTAACCAAGTTTCAGGTTATCCAACATTGTGTAATTCTGCTTTGCAAAACCCTGATAAGCGTCCTGTATCGAACCTATGTCAGTACCCATCTTGTTAGCATTATCTGACATATCAGTGATAGCAAGGTTTGTCAGTTCAACCGCTTTTGCAGTATCACCGCCAAGACCTTGAATCAGTGAAGCAGCAAATGACGTTGCAGTGTCCATATACTGATTTGAACTCATTCCGGCTGTCTTATATGCCTTTTCAGCATAATCAATTAGTTTACCGGAACTGTCTTTGAATAGTGTTTCAACACCACCAACTAACTGTTCATATTCAGCATAGTGACCAACCGCTGATTTTGTCACATCTGCCATTTTTTCAGCTAACTGTGTACATCCTGAAATTACTTTTGTGATTGCTGTAGATGCTAAATTCGCAAGCGTGGCTTTCCATGTTGTAAATCCACTGTCTGCATTCTTGGCAGCTTGTCCGGCATCTTCTACTGAATCACCTGCACCATCTGCCTTTTTATCAACATCTTCCAGTGTTTCAGCTGTGTCCTTTGCAGACTTTGAAACCTTTTCAATGTTGTTCACCGCATCAGCGTAATTGATCGTTATTTTTCCGACCAACGAAAAAATATCCAACGATTAGCCACCCCCTTTCAATGGTGGCACGAATCCATTTAAAATTTTATTTGCTTTTTCCACCTGTAACTTAATCTGTGCATTGTTCATTGTCGGTTCAGTTTGTTCAGTCTTTTCACCTTTCGGTGCTGTACCCATAAACCGCTGTTTAAATTCTTCAAAATTTCCAACATCATCAGCAAGTGGGTTTGCTGTGATCGCACAGTATAAGTCCCACTGTTTATCTTCATTGAGTCATATCGTGCTACAGATTTTTCTGTAATTGCTTCACGTGTTTCATCATCCATCACATACATATCATCTGACGGTGCTGCTGTTGCCTCTGCATAATTTGCAAATCCATCTGCACGTGACAGATATGTTACATTTCCTTTGGAATAAGCCTGGAACTGGTTAACTGCTACTGTCTCATCTAAAACTCTTGCATTTTCACTGTAATTACTGTCATCTGCAACACGGAATGTCTTTGCATCCACTACTGTATGCGAACAGAAAGCAGGCTGTCAAAGCCTGCTTTCATAAATGGTTGAAATTTCTGCACGAACTGCATTTTCCAGTGTAAAATCGATTTGAAAATTACTTCTTCTCATGGTTCCTGCTTTTCCGAAACTCATACAGCCGATGCAGAGTCTGGATACTTCGATGTCTGTATTGCCGATTTTTGTATATTCCATGAAAAAAGACCTCCTCTTTTTATAATGAACTGTTTGTGCTACGTCATAGTTCTATTATAAAAAGCGGAGGCGTGTTATGTCTAATACTTATAATGTATCTTTAATTATGCTTTTTGATTATAATTTTCTTTTTCATATTTTTGCTTTACTGCGCGATCAATAAATGATAATATTTTTCAATATAATGCATTTAACCGGGAAGTCGGAAAGGTATGCCGTCATCTACTCTAATCCTGTTAGAAAGGGTGACGCTTATGAGTACATATGAAGAATTCATGGTAATATTAACCGTGGCGCTACTCATCGTAGCAATTCTGAATTATAAAAAATAAGTAAGCTACCTTGTCTCTTGGCCGAGTAAGTAGCTTACTTATTTTCAAAATTTGTAACTATTAACTTTTTACCGGAGCAGATAGGCTTCATCTATCGTCCGACTTTCCTGTTAAGTGTATTATAAGGCACATATATAAATTTGTCAAATATACAAAAATAGTGCAACAGCAACGCTGCTACACTATCCATAAAGTGGAGAATACGAGATTCGAACTCGTGACCTCCTGCTTGCAAGGCAGGCGCTCTCCCAACTGAGCTAATCCCCCATGACGTTTACGACTTATTTAAATTATCACAAACGTCCGTTTTTGTCAACTGTATTTATAAAACTTTTCGCCCATTCACCGTCAGCTTAAATGTTGTTCCCAGCACTTCCGCTGACTTTCTGCAAAGCATCATTCTTTCCAGAAAAATCTCGAAGTAATCATACATGGAACAGATATTTTCATCAATCTGAAGGTTGAGTGCAATAACCGACTTATCTTTTGCGATCTTAAGTTTTGAATCTGTAACTGCATAATTGACGCGATCATGAATATCAAAAGCGGATTGCTCTTTTGGGCGTACCCGGCTTCTTCTTACATCTGTTTTATCAGCTATGATGAGAGCCGCAGATATCACATCTTCCGGATCCCCGGTTGATTCATCATGGTTCCCGATTGCCGACATCACCGTGATCCTGTCTTCCAGAGACATATCCGTATCCTTCAGCAGATCATTTGCAAGGAGCGCCCCATATTCTGCGTGATGGGTTCTGTTAATGGCATTTCCGATATCGTGCATATACCCTGCAATTTTAACAAGCTCTACTTCATGTTCCGAATATCCGAACCGCTCCAGGATTTTTCCTGCCTGATGTGCCACCTGAACGCAGTGTGCCTGCGAATGATCCGTAAATCCAAGCAGTCCCAAATTTGCATTTCCTTTTTCCAGATATGCATTGATTTCCTTATTTTTTAGTATTTCCTTGTATTTCAAATATTCTATTGCCTCTTTCATTTTCTAAAGTCGCTTTACGGCATCCATTGCAAGTATGGATCTCTCACATTCATCTGCTGACAACGTTATCTGCCAGCAAAGTGGGCTATCCATCATATGTTTCGCCGCATAACTTAATCCATTTGTTCTTTCGTCCAAAAATGGTCTGTCTATCTGCTGCGGATCTCCCAACAAGATGATTTTTGTTCCGTGACCGGCTCTTGTGATGATTCCCTTTACCTGATTTGGCGTCATATTCTGTGCTTCATCAATGATCAGATATGTCTTTGCGATGGATCGCCCACGGATAAAATTGAGTGCTTCTGTCCGGATGATTCCTCTTTCAAATACTTCCGCTACTTTGTCTGTCAACTCGTCCTCATCTTCATACCGTTTACTCTCATCAGAATCCAGAATCTGCTCCAGATTATCGATGACCGGTCGCATAAGCGGTGCTATTTTTTCATTCTCATCACCCGGCAAGAATCCGATATCGTCATCAAACTGGGCATTTGGTCTGCATACGATCACTCTCCGGTATTCCTTCGTCGGATTGTTATAAACCTTTTCCATTCCAACCGCAAGTGAATAAAAAGTCTTTGCGGTGCCCGCCATTCCCTTGATAATAACCAGAGGTGCTGTTTCTGCATCAGCCATCAGTGCTTCCTGCATAAAATACTGTCCTACATTTCTCGGGGATACCCCATACGGTTTGCTCTTTTTATAAGCCAAAGGAACAACTTTATTTCCGGCCACCCTTCCAAGCAATGTCTTTTTCGCAGACTGATCCGGTGTTAATATCACAAATTCATTTTCATGAAGCTCTGGAAGAAACTGATTTCCCTCCGCATCACTTTGATACAGATTTTCCGTGGAAATCCCTTTCTTTTTGAATTCCTTGACCATTTCTTCCGGTATATAAAGCTCTGTTCTTCCGGTATACTGTGCATCATCGGCGGAAATCTGTTCCGTTTCAAAATCTTCCGCTTTGATTCCTAAAATTTGTGCTTTCAGCCGCAAAACAATATCCTTCGTAACCAGCACGACCTGATCTGCTTTTTTATCATCCATCAGACCTTTGCATACTTTCAATATTCTATTATCCGGTTTATCATCCGGAAGATCCGGCGGAAGCTCTACCTTCACATAGTTTTTTTCAACACGCAGACATCCTCCGCCCGGAAGCTCTACTCCCTGTAACAGATCTCCTCTGTGCCTGTATTCTTCCAGCTTTCGCACAGCTGCTCTGGCATTCGCACCTTTCTCTCCTTCCGCCTTTTTCAGACCATCCAGTTCTTCCAATACGACCAGAGGAAGAACCAGATGATTATCTTCAAAGCACTCCAGTGCGTACGGTGCCTGAATCAGTACATTGGTGTCTATTACATAGGTTTTTATCATAGATACGAACACTCCTTTTCCGACAATTGTCCTTCTTTACAGACTCATCGTAGCATGTTCGTGATCACGGTACTATCTTGTTTCTATCATATCTGTATAAAATCAAAGTAAAAACAGATTGTTTTATACCGTCTTTTTCTCCGCATTTTTATATGCAGTTTCATAGAAAAGTTCCTGTGAATCCAATTTTGTGGAATTGATCTTTCGATCCACATATGTACCGTCCGAGGTTAACTCTTTTCCTTTTTCGTCATCCTTCATCATTGTATCGAACATTTCATCCAGTCGTGCACGCAGGGTATCGTCCAGGACCGGAGCTGCAACCTCCACACGTCTGATGGTATTTCTTGTCATGAAATCAGCGGATGCGATGTAGATTTTTTCTCTCTCCGGCGTTCCGAAACGATAAATACGGGAATGCTCCAGGAATCTTCCTACGATGCTGACTATCTTGATATTTTCTGTATATCCCGGAATTCCCGGAATCAGACAGCAGATTCCACGTACTACCATCTCAATCTTCACACCAGCCTGTGACGCTTCTACCAGTTTTTCAATGATGACTTTATCCGTCAGGGAATTGATCTTGATTCCAACATAAGCATCTTCCCCCTTCTTCGCATGGCAGATCTCATCATCGATCATAGCAAGTACTTTATTCTGAAGACACTTTGGTGCCACCAGAAGGACATGTGTTTCTTCGATGGTTTCCCCGCGTAACAGACATGCAAATACTTCTGCCGCTTCTTTTCCGATTTCCTGCTTTGCTGTAATCAGTGACAGGTCTGTATATAAAGTAGAGGTCTTTTCATTATAGTTACCGGTTCCGATCTGCGTAATATATTCCAGACCTTTCTCTGTCTTTCTGGTGATCAGGCAAAGTTTTGAATGTACCTTGAATCCATTCAGTCCATAAATTACACGGCATCCGGCTTCTTCCAGCTTTCTGGAGTATTCAATATTACTTTCCTCATCAAATCTTGCTCGAAGTTCTACAAGTACTACAACCTCTTTTCCATTTTCTGCCGCTTCAACCAGTGCATCCACAACCTGACTACGGACAGCCAGACGATACAACGTCATTTTAATGGATACGACAGAATCATCTCTTGCTGCCTCATAAAGCAGATTAGTGAAAGATTTGATATTTTCAAAAGGATAAGATAAAAGTACATCTTTCTGCTCGATCTGGGCAATCAGGCTCTGTTTATCATTCAACTGCGGTGTCATTCGAGGGCTTCTTTTCTGATAGAAAAGATTCTCTTTTGCTGTTCCCTGCATTCTCAGATAATTCTGAATTGCAAATACAAAGGATAAATCCAACGGTACTCTTGATAAGAATACATGCTCTTTATCCATATGGATATATTTGCAGATTTCCGCAATCAGCTTTTTATTGATCTTTCTGGAGAATTCCATGCGGACAGGATTCATACGCTTTCTCTGTTTTACCAGATTCTCCATAGCATCTCTGTAGTCCATGTCTTCATCATAAATGGTTTCTGTATCAATATCTGCATTTCTCGTAATTCTCAGGAGAGATTTTTCTTTGATTTCATATTTTTTAAATAATTTCGGCAGGAAATGAAGGATCAGTTCTTCCGAAAGCATAAAGGTTCCCGGTCTGGTCGGGATATCGATCAGACGCTTAAAAACATTATTGCTACACGGAATGATCGCAGTTTTTGTCTTTCCACCCTTCGTTGCAAGCAGTGCAACCGCATAGATCTCTTTATTCTGTAAGAATGGAAATGGCTGCTGTTTGCTGATGATATTCGCAGACAGATATGGTGCAATTTCATTATCAAAGTAAGTTTCCAGTAATTCCCCTTCTTTTCCGGAAAGCTTGTTGAAGTTGATAATTCGGATTCCCTGTGGCTCCAGTTCTCCCATAAGCTGTTCATAAATCACCGCTTTTTTAATATCCAGCTCTCTCGTAGCTTCAATAATTGCTTTCACCTGCTCTTTGCTGGTCATATTGGTTTTATTCTCACGTACAACTTCAGAAGATTCCATCTGATCCATCAAGGTTCCTACGCGCACCATGTAGAATTCATCCAGATTAGACTGGTAAATTGATGCAAAGGTAAGACGCTCTGCAAGCGGTACTCTTGGATTTCCTGCTTCATTCAGCACTCTTTCATTAAATTTTAACCACGACAATTCACGATTCATCATATATGGTTCTGATTTCATTGTTTTCTTCTTCATTTGGTATCTCCTTTTCGTGATTTCTGTTAGTTTCTTTTCCATAGCGTTTAGTTCCGATTATACATCTGAGATTCGGATCCATCTATCATTGCCATGTGTTTTCTTTGTAAAATCAATGTAAAATCTGCGTGCTCTGTTCCTTTATCTTTTTGCGATATACACTTGGTGACATCCGGTACCGCTCCTTAAATACCCGGTTAAATGTCCGCTGACTTTCAAATCCGCTGTCCAGACAAATCTCAATAATTGAATCCGTTGTATTTTCCAGCTTCGCACAGGCATAACGAAGTCTGGTATCATTCAGATACTGATTGAAATTACTGTGAAATGTCCCGGAAAAAACTCTCGAAACTGCATACTTGCTGACTCCGATCTCCTGTGCCATCTTATCCAGTGTCACATTTTCCCGAAAATGCCCGGATATATATGCCACCGTCTGATAAATCAGATCGTCACTTCCGACTTTGGATTTTTCGTCCAATTCCAAAAGCGGAATACAACGCGCCAGAACGATCTGTAAATAAGCCTGCAAAATTAGAAAGTCTTCCTCATTAGTAAGCATCATTCGGCACAAGGCATATGCAACCTCTTCATCTAATTCTCTGCCTTTAAGGACGGGATAGACCGGTGCATATTTCTGCAGTGCCTCACTAAAAAATCCAAGATTATCCGGAATCAAATTCACACAATACACCTTATGTGCGTCCTCTCCAAATACCTGATAGTGATGGATCACATCCGGAAATACAATTCCCAGATCCCCTGTTTCCAGATGATACAACTCCTGTCCAATCCCAAGCTCTAAAGTGCCTTCGGTCACATAGATCATCTCCAAGGTGCTGTGCAGATGCGGTCCTGCATGCCTGGCTCTTTTTTGTATGGTTTGTATTTTCCGATTCGTATTTTTATAATGTAAA
>UMFX01009726.1_pt1 | contig 21130 bp, 20 predicted proteins | sample 1965131 | NCBI WGS metagenome assembly UMFX01 (sample SAMEA4836058, study PRJEB28245) | human gut metagenome | biome: gut microbiome; material: fecal sample | place: Denmark | collected 2008 | reverse complement strand
ATCTTCTCACAAAATCAAGCACAAAAAGATTCCGAGAGTACATAAAAGAGACAGGAGGCACAGATAAGATGGCAGAAAGAGAAACAGAAAGAACGGTTAAAAAAAGAGCGAAAAGTGATCCGGCATACCAGTGGCATATTCAGGATTTATATGCATCAGATGAGGTATGGGAAAAGGATTATGAAGCGCTTGCAGAGCAGGCGAAGGAGCTTGCGGCATATGAAGGAAGACTGAAAGAAGGTTCTGAAGTTTTTGTAGAGTATATGCGTAAAAAAGAAGAAGTCATGAAGAAGTTTGAAGCCATATATGTTTATGCCAATCAGCGATATCATGAAGATACGGGGAATAGTTTTTATCAAGGGCTTGCAGGAAAGGCGCAGGCATTATCTTTACAGCTTGACAGCGCAGTTGTATTTGAAGAGCCGGAACTTTTAGCAATAGGCGAGGACACGATAGAACTGTGGTTTTCACAGAATCCGGATATGGAATTATACAGAAGATATTTTTATGAATTATTCCGTCAGCAGGAGCATGTTCTTTCCAAAGAAGAAGAGGCGATTCTTGCTGATGTATCCGATATGTCTGCTGATGTGTCGAATATTTTTTCTATGTTTAATAATGCAGATATTCGATTCCCGTCAATTGAGGGAAAAGAAGGCGAGAAGATTCCGGTAAGTCATGGAAGATATACTCTTCTTTTAGAGAATAGAGATGTGAATATTCGAAAAAATGCATTTGAGTCGGTCTACTCACAGTATGGACAGTACAGGAATACGTTAGCGGCACTGTATGTGGCTAATCTCAAGAATACAGCGTTTTTTGCAAAGAGAAGACATTATAATTCCTCCTTAGAGATGGCATTAGATGGAGGAGAGATTCCAGTATCTGTGTATACAAACCTGATCGATACAGTACATGAGCATATGGATCTCATGCATCGTTATGTTGCACTCCGCAAAAAGGCATTAAAAGTGTCGGAGCTTCACATGTACGATCTGTATGCGCCGATGGTTGAAGAGTTTGAGATGAAAGTCCCGTTTGCACAAGCAAAAGAAATCGTAAAAAAGGGGCTTGCACCATTAGGGGAAGCATACGGGAAGGTTCTCTCCGATGGAATGGAGAATGGCTGGATTGATGTATATGAGAATGAGGGAAAGCGCAGCGGTGCGTATTCCTGGGGAGCATATGGATGCCATCCATTTGTGCTGATGAATTATCAGGACAACTTAAATAATGTATTTACATTAGCGCACGAGATGGGACATTCTATGCACTCTTATTATTCAGATAAGAATCAGCCATATATTTATGCGGGATATCGTATTTTTGTTGCAGAAGTAGCTTCGACATGTAATGAGGCTCTGCTAATGGAATATTTATTAAAGAATACGGAAGATACAAAAGAAAAAATGTATCTTATTAATTATTTTTTAGAACAGTTTAAAGGAACACTGTACCGCCAGACTATGTTTGCGGAGTTTGAGAAGATTACGCATGAGATGGCAGCGAAAAAGGAACCTCTTACGGCAGAAGTATTATGTGACATTTATTATAAGCTGAATCAGCAGTATTTTGGAGAAGATATTGTTATTGATAAAGAAATCGCATTAGAATGGGCGAGAATCCCACATTTCTATACACCATTTTATGTATATCAGTATGCAACAGGTTATTCTGCAGCGATTGCTATTAGTAGAAAGATTTTAAGTGGGGATGAAAAGGCGAAAGAAGGATATTTTAAGTTTCTGAGTGGTGGAAGTTCCATGAATCCGATCGACCTGCTGCGTCTTTGTGATGTTGATATGGCAACGAAAGAGCCAGTAGAATCTGCATTAAAGCTGTTTGTTGAACTGCTTGATGAGATGGAAGAGATTTTAAAAACACAATAAAGTATTGGGAGAATGAATTTATGTATGAATTTACGTTATTAAAAAGTATGTTTTTTGAATTAGATAAATATAAAATCGAGGGTGTTACACAGACACAGGAAGGACAGAGAACATTTCACCGGCTGGAAGTCTCTTATGACAGCGTACCGGAAGTGACATCTATTACTGCAGAAGAACGTATTTTGCCGTATGTAGACAGATATTATCTGTTTATTAATGATGAGAGGGTAGAGACAGATATTCGTGCCCCGAAGGTAAAGCAGGTTATTTATGAATTTTATAAGCAGTACCATCCGGAGTATTTAAAAGAAGATTTGCCAGATGATATGACAGATGTGGATATTTTAGAATGTTTTGATGTATTTAAGATGCCGGATTACCGGCCGGAACATGCATTTCCTGGACTGGTAACCTTAGAAGACCTTAAGAATGGTAATGTTCATGATGAAAATAAACCAAAGTTTGCATTTCCGGGTCTGGAGTTGTATTCTAAGGGGGATGCATTAGATGAGGATAAACCAATGGTAGCATCTTTTAAAGGATACACGTCATTTGATGGAGATCGTGAACAGGCGAAAGATAAGATAGAACAGTTAAAGAGTCAGTTCGCTTCTCAGATTGATGCATTAAATGTAGATGAGATCTTGAAAAACTGTTCTGAGAATCAGGAGGAATAGAAAATGTACAGAGAAGTATCAAAGTTGATTTTATATCGTGATTTAGGAGAAGACAGTATTCTTTTAAAGCTCGCGGATATTTTTAAGAGATTTGACAGCTGCCATTACAGAGCAGATGAGCTGATTACCGATATTTATAAAGAGATGAAGGCATTGCTTGATCTGGCAACTACATACGGTTTTGATAAAAACTTATGGCATAATTATCTTACATTTGTACTTGTGACGAATGAGAATTCTTTTAGTATGACAAGTGAAAAAGTGGGGGCGAATAACGGAACAGTAAATCATTTTGCAAAGAATGATTTTCAGGTATTTATGAACCTGTTTCACTATGATTTCAGAGCAATCGAGGAGACACTGGGAATCGATTGTTTCCGTACGATCTTAGACTATAAGGCAATCGGCAAGACAGAGCGTATGTATAATAAGAACGTAAGTGAAAAGGTGCGTGCATTGTCAGATGAACTTGCAGCAGCAGAAGATGTGGATACTTTTTTTGATGCAGTTGTGAAGTTTTATAAAGATTATGGAGTAGGAATGTTTGGTCTTAACAAAGCGTTCCGTATTGTAGAGAATAACGGAAAGCCAGACTTTGTTCCAATTAACAATTTAGATAAGGTTGTATTAGATGATCTGACAGGATATGAGATTCAGAAGAAGAAGCTGGTAGATAATACAGAAGCTTTTGTTCAGGGAAAAGTAGCAAATAACTGTTTACTTTACGGTGATGCCGGAACCGGTAAGTCTACAAGTATCAAGGCAATCTTAAACCAGTATTATGGCGATGGCCTTCGTATGATCGAAATTTATAAACATCAGTTTAAATATCTTTCTGCGATCATCAGCCATATCAAGAATCGAAATTATCGATTTATTATTTACATGGATGATCTTTCCTTCGAGGAATTTGAGATTGAATACAAATATCTGAAGGCTGTTATTGAAGGTGGAATGGAAACGAAACCGGATAATGTTTTAATCTATGCAACATCGAACCGCCGCCATCTGATTCGTGAGACATGGTCAGATCGTTCTGATAAGGATGAAGAACTGCATCGCTCCGATACAGTACAGGAAAAGCTGTCTTTAGCAGCACGTTTTGGTGTAAGTATCAATTACTCCAAGCCAACACAGCAGGAGTATTTCCAGATTGTAACCAATTTGGCAAAGAAATATCCGGAAATTACAATGAGCGACAAGGAATTATGTGCGGAAGCAAACAAGTGGGAACTTTCTCATGGAGGAATTTCCGGACGTACTGCACAGCAGTTCATTAACTACATAGCCGGAAAGTCTGATAAATAAATACAAATGGACACAAAAAGAACCCTCGGGGAAAGGGTTCTTTTTGTGCCTCTTAGAGGCATTCATTAAAAGGAGGAAGCCCATATAATTCTTCTATACGGGCTTCAAAATATGAAAAAAATCTTTAGCCACAAGAAATAGAGGGATTTCTTTGTTGCTGTCTATACTATAAAGAAAAAATATGTCCGTTTTTTGACGAAAATTTGAACAAAAGGTGAAACACATCGAAAAATATAGATACTAAAGAATGAGAATAATGAGAAAATAGGAAAAAATTATTTTGTAAAGTGTTCAAAATAGCTCGAAAACTCGAAAACAGGAGGAGATATCATGGGTGTTGTAATTGGAAAAATGGATGGGCAGGTAGAAAAAATTTTTTTGGGGAATAATTTAACAAGAAGTACAAAAAACTATGCTAAAATCTTGAAAGACAAAGACTTGTCAGAAGAAGAAAAAAAGCGTATTCTGGCAGCAGAGAAGAAAAAGCAGGAAGACGATATTATTTTGTAGGAGATTTTTATGAAGATTTCAGTGGCAATGGCATATTATAATGGTGGGATGTATATAGAAGAACAGATGGATACGATTTTGACACAGCTTAGTGAACAGGATGAAGTTATCGTATCTGTTGATGGAGCAAGTGATGGTTCAAAGCCTTTGCTCCTTAAGATGGCAGAAGAGGACAAGCGGATTCATGTTATAAAGGGACCGGGCAAGGGCGTTGTAAAGAACTTTGAGAATGCGATTCGTCATTGTAGTGGAGAGATTATTTATTTATCTGATCAGGACGATATATGGAAGCCAGATAAGGTAAAGAAGGTAAATGAAGCTTTTTTGAATCCAAAGGTGAAGGCAGTTCTTCATGATGCGCAGATTGTGGATGAGTGCGGAAATCCAACCGGTGCAGAAGGCCTTTTTGCGAACAGAGGAAGCAGGAAGGGAATACTTAAAAATCTTATAAAGAACAGTTATGTCGGATGCTGCATGGCATTTCGCAGGGAGCTAATCCCTGTAATCTGTCCGATACCAAAAGAAATGTACATGCATGATTATTGGATCGGAACTGCTGCGGAGTATATGGGTGAGGTCTGTTTTATAAAGGAACCGTTGATCGATTATCGAAGACATTCTTCGAATGTAACACAGATGACCCATGGAAGTATGAGTTTTATGATAAAGAAAAGAATAGATATCGTGCGATGTCTGGGGCTTTTGAAAAGGCGTGTGAAAGAGTCTGGTGAAGAGATAGAGAAGGTGAATGGATAGAAGATGGTGAAGAAGAAAGAAGAACAAACGACAGGTAAGAATATAGGTAAAAATATGTGCAAGATAGAGCAGAAGCTGCAGAGAAAGCATCTGATAGCCCTTTCTTTTTTCCTTCCGCTTCTTGTTATGACAGGCTGTTGTATTGTATTTGGTGTACAGCCATTTGGAGATAATTCGCTGTTGATCATTGACGGGCTTCACCAGTATATGCCGTTTTATTCTGTGTTGTATGATAAATTAAAAGGTGGGGAAACCCTTTTTTACAGTTTCCGTTCCGGACTGGGAATTAATTTTTTGTCGTTATTTTCCTACTATTTGTCCAGTCCATTTAACTTATTGATTTTATTTTTTAAGAAAAGTCAATTAAATATGGCAGTGAGTATGATCATTGTTTTGAAGATTGCATGCAGTGGAATGACTGCGGGTATTTATTTTTCTTCAAAGAGTAAAAAGCAGGGATTTTCCATAGTGATGATTTCGATGGCATATGCTCTTTCAAGTTATATGGTTGGATATTGCTGGAATGTAATGTGGCTGGATGCCATAATGATATTCCCAATCATTATGATGGGATTGGAGCGGCTCATAGAAAAAAAGGATGGCAGACTGTATTGCATTGCACTGTTTTATGCGCTGTACTGTAATTATTATATCGCCTTTATGATCTGTATTTTTGCAGTGATATGGTATCTTCTCTATTCTTTTAAAAGTATAAAACAGTTTTTCTTCCGAGGGATAGCTTTTGCATTTTATTCTTTTCTGGCAGCAGGCATGGCAGCTATTTTACTCATACCTGCTTATATGGGAATCAAACAGACCGCATCAGGAGAGACAATGCAGCTTCCGGAACATAGCTTCCTGACTAGTGTAGCGGACTTGCTTAATCGGCAGTTTGCTTTGTGGAGTCCGATCAGCCATGACAACTTTGATGGGAATGCCAATCTGTATATTGGAATTTTTTCCGTTCTTGCGGTTGGGCTGTATGTATTAAACGGAGAGATCAAAGTCAGTGAAAAGATTAAAAAAGTATTATTAATCGGTCTTTTTTATCTGAGCTTCAGTGAAATGATTCTCAATTTTATCTGGCATGGTTTTCATGATCAGTATGGAATACCGAATCGTTTTTCTTTCTTATTCGGTTTTGTTCTTCTGTATATGCTATGGGAAGTATTTGAGCATTTAGAAGGAGTAAAAGGCTGGCATGCCGCATTTGCCTGTATGGCGGGAGTTGCACTGGTGGCTTATGCGAAGCTAAAAGGAACGCAGGTATTAGAAGATAATGTCTATGGTGTGGCAGGAATGCTCTTACTCCTTTATGGGATGCTGTTATTCTTTTATACGCTGTCACGTAAAAGAAAGTATATATACAAGTTTATTTTCTGTGTGGTGGCAGTGATTGAAATTACAGTAACTGCTTTTATGGGATTTAATGAGAACGGACAGATTTCTGTTTCAAAGTTTTTCTATGGAACAGAAGATATGGAAAAAGCAACGGAATCATTAAAGGATGGAACCTTTTACAGAAGTGAGCTTGCCAGTGCGCTTATGGTAGATGAGAATGCCTGGTATCCGATAAACAGTGTGGGGCTGTTCGGTTCTACAGCGACAGACCGCATGGTAACTATAATGGATAATCTGGGATTTTACACCGGATGTAATGAGTATCTTTATAAAGGAGCGACACCGGTAACGAACTTCCTTCTGAATGTAAAATACCTGTATTACCATCAGGAAGACAGCTTGCAGACAGATTTTCAATATGTAAAGTCAGAAGGTTCTTTTGATATTTATGAGAATCCGGCAAAGGGAATGTCCATTGGATATCTCATGAATCGTTCTGTAAAAGACTGGTATTATGACAGTGCCTATCCTTTCCGGGTACAAAATGATCTCGGTGAGCAGGCATTTGGGGTATCAGAGTTGTTCCATAATATCAGGATTTCAGACCCGGAAACGAACGGCTGTACAGCATCAAGGACAAATGATGGAGAGTACTACTTTGAATATAAGGATTCCCGTCCGGATAACATGACATTTACGATTCCAATAACAAAAAATGTAGAGAATCTATATCTTTTCTATGATGGTACGCAGGTAGAGAATGCACAGATTAGCGTAGACGGGGTGAATGTAAAGTCCGGAGATATTGATGGCTATATGCTTCCGATTGGTAAAGCAGCCGCAGGTTCCGAGGTGAAAGTAACCTTTGAATTAAAAGGGGAGACAGAAGATGGCTATGTAAGACTTTCGGCGGCTGATTTTGATCAACAGGCATATGGTGACCTGAAAAAGATTGTTGCAACAAGAGCATTTTCTGTAGATCGTTATTCAGACCGATTGATAGAGGGAAGTGTCAATGCCGCGCAGGATCAGACTTTATTTTTCTCTATTCCATATGACAAAGGATGGAAAGTTACCATAGATGGAAAGGAAGCAAAAACACATAAGATTGGAGATGCTTTTCTTGGAGTAAATATTTCTTCCGGAAAACATAAAGTATCTTTAAAATATACTCCGCCGGGATTTACCGTCGGATGGAAGATAACTGTTTTATCAGCAGCTATTTTCCTGATTCTTTGTAAGATAATACATTCTCGGAAGCTTCGTCAGCTTCATGGCAAGTGATTTTGTAAGAAGATTTTGAATGTACAGGATATGCACTCTCGGAACTTTTGATACTTCATCTTGTGAGAAGACTCTGAGAGTACATTGATATAAAAAGGAGGCTTAATTATGTTTAAAAAGAAACTAGTTGCTTTATCAGCGATTATGATAGCAGGACTTATGACATTTCAGGCAAATGTATCCGCAGATGCGGTAGAAGAGAAACCATATTTGTCATTGGGCGCAGATCTTAGTGCCAGTCAGAAGAGTAAAGTACTCGAACTTCTTGGAGTAAAAGAAAATGAGCTGGACCAGTATAAAGTAGTGAAGGTTACGAATAAAGATGAGCATAAGTATCTGGATGATTATCTGGATTCTTCAGTAATCGGTACTCATGCCTTATCTTCTGTTCTTATAGAGAAAAGAGATAAGGGCGAGGGAATTGATGTTACAACAAAGAACATTACGTACTGTACCGCAGGAATGTATGAGAATGCATTAACAACTGCCGGAGTGACCGATGCGAATGTAACTGTAGCCGGACCATTTAATATTACAGGTACGGCAGCATTGGTTGGTGCGATGAATGCATATGAAGATATGACAGGAGAGAATATTTCAAGTGAGAGTAAAGATGCAGCAACGAATGAGCTGGTCGTTACAAGTAAGCTGGCAGACCAGTTGAATGATTCTGAGAAAGCAGAGCAGTTTTTAGCATTGATTAAAGAGAAGGTTCTTTCCGATGATGCAAAAACAAAAGAGGATATTAATACAATTATTGATGAATGTAGTAAAGATCTTGATGTAAACATTACAGATGATCAGCGTGAACAGATTGCTGAATTGATGCAGAAGATTAATAAGCTTGATTTAAATGTAAATGACTTAAAAGAACAGGCAAGCAAGATTTACGATAAACTCAGTGAAATGGATATTGATGCCCAGGGTATCTTTGCCAAAATAAAGACGGTATTATCGTCTATTTTTGCAGCGTTGAGTGGCTTACTGCAATAGGTTTACAGGAAGCTATAGAGCCGTACAGCATATAGAAGAATTGCGCCGGGAATTCCAAACAAGGTACAGACGGTACCGGTTATGGGATTAATTCCTACGCCGGTAACGATGTCTCTTGCGGCACAAAAAAAGTTAAAAAAGTAAATGAATCCAAGGCCGGCAGTGCTTCTACCGATAACGAAGAGAAGCGCTGACGGTCTTTTTTTTATGTATGCGATAAAATATCCGGCAAAGCAGGCGACACAAAAGATGAGAAGAATTTGATTCTGGGACATAGTATACCTCCAAAAAGGTTGTTTTTAGATTGTATGAAGAAAAAGCGGAAAATATGAGAGAAGATAAATGAAGTTGATGGAAAATAAAATAAAAAAAGTAAAAATAGTAAAAAACAGGTAGACAAAATACTTGCGATGTGATATATTGATTTTGGAATAACTGTTATATATTTACATAATATAAATGGGAGCAGAGTGCTTCCGGAAGATTACATAGGAATGTAGGAGGTGTTATAGTATGCGTTTTTCAGATATTCATATGATTATGATCGGAGAGGAAGGGGAATATGGGAGAAGATTGGTAAGATATCTGGAGACACACCTTTCTACTGCGATACGGGTATATCATTTTACAACAACAGAAAGTTTTTTAGCTTTTAAGGAGCGGGCAGACATTTATCTTTTAGATGAAGCTTTTTTTCAGAGGCTTTCCGAGGAGAAGCAGAATGTTTTGCTAAGAGAGAAGCGGCTGATTTTGCTGACTGCACAGGAAGAGGAAGGCACCTTTTGCAAGTATCATAATCCGAAGGAACTGTTAGACAGACTGAGACGGTTTTCAGATGAGATGGAAGATCTAGCTAGTAGAGAAGGCAGAAGAGAAGAAGAAAGAGTGGAAGGGAGAGAGGAGGGAAGAGAGACTGCAAGAACAAGATTAACCATGATATATTCTCCGGTTTATGAAGAGAAACTTAAGGAGATTGCGCGGTCTTTTATGAAGGAAGGAGATGTATATATCGGTGCGGAAGACCTGGGATATAAGGAGAATATTTCAGCATATGGGCAGGGAAGTGATATGGGAGATCTGTGTTACTATATTCATCTGCGTGAAGAACATGTCATGGATATGATGCGGGACATGCTGGTAAGAGAAGAGGATATCGAAGTGTTACATCCTCCGGATATGTATTTTTATTTACGGGAACTGACGAAGGAAGATTATATATGGTTTTTTGACAAGGTAAGGAAGGAGGGGACATACAGGGAAGTGTTTTGGGGAGCCGGAATGGGCTTTGTATCAGACCTGGATATACTGCGCTGTTTTGACAGGATTATTTTGTTGGATTCGAGAGAGAATATACGTCTGAATCTCTTCTGTGACCGCTTAGAAAAAGTGCTGAATCTCAGAAGTTTTCATCAGGGGGCAGCAGAGCAGAAGGAGCAGTGTCAGGAGTCTTTTCACCAGAATACTTTGTGGCAGGAACCTGTGGATTCTCGTAGGGAAGCTTCTGGTCAGGAATCATGGAAACGTGTATACAGGGAGGATATTTTGAATGGAACTGCCTGGTAGGAGAGAACTTAGGGAACAGATTTTACATCAGATGGATGGAAGAACGTCTTATGTCAGTGATGCAGATGTGTATAGAGAGATTGATAAGGCTATTTTGCGTTCAGGACATAGTGGATATGGAACACTTTCAGAGAAGGAAGAACTAAGAAGGCAGATGTTTTCTTCCATCCGGGGTTTTGATGTTCTTGAGAAGTATTTAGAAGATAGCAGTATCAGTGAGATTATGGTTATAGGAACTGCTCACATTTTTGTGGAGCAGAATGGCAGGGTAAGAAGAACAAGAGACCATTTTTTTGAAGAAGCCGATGTATATCGGCTGATCGAACAGATTGTAGCGCCGACAAACAGGATGGTGAATGAAGCTTCTCCTATTGTGGACAGCCGCCTTCCGGACGGTTCAAGAGTACATATCGTATTACCGCCCATATCTTTGGAGGGTCCGGTTATCACTATTCGAAAGTTTTTAAAGGGAGGAATGACCATTGCAAGATTACTCGCTTTTGGAGAATTTCCCGAAGCGCTTACAGGGATACTTTCTGCTTTGGTGAAGGGAAAGTACAATATTTTGATCAGTGGGGCGACAAACTCAGGGAAGTCTTCGCTCTTGAACGCACTTGCAGAATATATAGGACAGGAGGAACGAGTGATCACAATAGAAGATTCAGCGGAACTCCAATTGTTTCATGTTGATAATCTTGTGCGGTTAGAGACAAGGAATGCAAATGTGGAGGGAGCGAATGAGATTACGATGCAGGATCTGATCAAGGCTTCTTTGCGAATGCGTCCGGACCGAATTATTGTCGGTGAAGTTCGCGGTGCGGAAGCGATGTCGATGCTTCAGGCGTTATCTACAGGGCACAGTGGATCGTTTTCTTCGATTCATGCGAATTCCTGCCGGGATGCGCTCCGGCGTCTTGAAACGATGGTCCTTATGGGAATGGATATGCCGCTTGGAGCAATTCAGGGTTTGATTGCTTCTTCTGTAGATATTCTTATACATTTGGGAAGATGCCTGAACGGAGAGAGAAAGATATTAGAGATAAGTGAGATTAAAGATTACAGCCGGACAGAGTATGAAACGCATACATTATTTCAGTATGATAAAGATCATGGATTAGAGATTCGGGAAGATCTGTTCCATGTAGAGAAGCTTAAAGATTATGGACAGTATGAGAAGTATTGTGAGGCGGTGAAGTTGTTTCGTGAAGGAAGGGCAGAACAGAAGAAGGAGAAAGCGTAATCTCAGCAGTATAACTTCAGACAGAATCAATCTGGATAAGTGCAAGGAGAATGTAATCTTTTTTCTGGCAGGAGAGCTGGGATTATTGTTGCTGAATATATTGTGCTATGGAGATATGTACTGGATGATTCCGGAACAGGTATTAATGGTTCCCTGTTTTAAGATAATGAAAGAAAGGAAGAAAAAGAAGGAACAGCAGCTATATCAGAAAGGGTTTCAAGATCTGCTGCAGTCACTGCTGACTTCTCTTCAGGCAGGATATTCTCTTAATAATTCCTGCAGGATCGCACTAAGAGAGCTGGAAAGTCTATATGAATGGGAGCAGAATCCGATGCTTGGGCAGATGAGAAGAATCGTGCAGGGAATTGATCTGCATATTGCGTTAGAACAGCTTTTTATGGATTTTGCGAAGCGTACGAATCTGGAGGAAGCGAGACAGTTTGCGGTTGTGATAGAGATTGTGCAAAGTACAGGTGGGAACGTAGTGGAGATTTTGAAAAGGACAATGCAGCACTTGAAGTATAAGATGGATACGGAAGAAGAGATTCGGGTTCTTCTTAGCGGAAAGCTTTTTGAGAAGAATATTATGTTGTCTATGCCGTTTTTCATTTTGGTATATCTTCGCTTGGCAAACCCGGAATATGTTGCCTGTTTTTATAAATCCGTTGCGGGACATCTGATTATGTCAGCGATGATTGGTATTACAGTAGCATGCTTTTTCTGGTCAGATAAAATTATGGATATTCAATTTTAAGATAGTATACAGGAGTTTCAGAATCCTTTGTTTTGGTTTTCACAGATAAGGAAGAATCACCAAAATATAATCAGCATCAGTGGAGGCGGAAATCTTTATGTCAGAACGATTTTTATATACTATTTGGAACAGGCTTCCTTTTCGTTTTAGACAGCGCCTGAAGCAGAATGTAAAAAGAAATATGCAGGAACAATATGCAGAGTCAGAACAGGAATTATATAAAAGGACAGAGCAGTTTCTTTTAAAACAGGGAAAGATTATACTTACAGAAGTTATGATTGGAGGGCTGTTGTTAGCGGTTGTTCTTGCCTGGCATATTTTCAAGCCGGATTATATTTTGCTAAAGCGCAATCCCTTTGGACAGGGGACAAAGCAAGTCCAGATTTCTTTACAAAAAGGTAATAAGAAAAAACAGATACAATATAAGTTAGAGGAACAGAAGATTTCATTAAAAGAACGACAAAAAGTATATCAAGCTTTTTTTAAACAACTAAAAAAGGAGATGAGGGGAAGGAATCCTTCTTTGTATAAAGTAAGTGAAGCTTTGAATCTCCCGGAGAGTATTGCGGGATATCCGTTTGAAATTACGTATGAATTGCCGGAAGACGGCTCCGTTCATTTAGACGGAACGTTAAGTGAGGAAGTACAGACACCGTTACATAAAGGAGAACGTTATAGCAGATATATTATAGTGACAGCGCATTACCGAGAGTATAAGGAGAAGAGAAAGTATAAGATTTCTATTGTTCCAAAAGAAGCTTCTTCTAGGAAGAGTGCGTTTTACCAGGTGCAGAAGTATTTGAAAAGAACAGAGAAAGCAAGCCGTCATGAGTCAGATGTTAAAATAGTATCGTCTTATGGAGAAGCCAAGATCAGGGCGGGACAGCAGGAAGCAGGAGGAAGAGGAGCTGCAGTTTTATTTCTTGTGACGTGTCTATGTATACCTGTACATAATTATTTGAAACTAAAGGAAGAGGGCGAGAGACACCGTAAAGAAGCAGAGAAAGATTTTCCTGTGATTGTTCACCTTCTGACATTGTATATGGGAGCGGGTTTATCTTTTCTTTCTGCAGTGCGAAGAATTGGTTTTCATTATCAAGAACAGAAGGAAGCCGATGCGAAACAGAAAAAGTATGCGTTTGAGAGGGTGCTGCTTATGGAACAACAGATGAATAACGGAATGAGCCAAAAAGAAGCATGTCAGAATTGGGGAATGCAGTTTCATTCAGAAGCTTACCAAAAGCTGGCGCTGATTCTGGTACAAAGTTTTACAAAGGGTTCTAAAGAAGCATCAACGATGATGGAGGCAGAAGAACGGGAAGCATTTCAAAGACGGGTGGAGAGAGCAAGGCAGGAAGGAGAGGAGGCCGCAACTCGATTACTTTTTCCGATGATCGTATTACTGTGTCAGGTAATATTACTTGTAATGTATCCGGCGTTGATTCGGTTTCAGGGATTTTAGATTTTCAAAAAGATAGGAGGAGTAGCTATGTGTTTTTCAGTAGTAAAAAGAAGATTTACAAAGCGATGCGAGAAAAAGGATGTGCCGGCAGGTAGAAATCGACTGAGGATGATTCTGGCTTCCCAGGATGGAATGGGAGTGGTGGAAGTTATATTAATTATCGTTGTCCTTATCGGTCTCGTCATTATTTTTCAGACGAATATTAAAGGAGTGGTAGCATCCATTTTCTCCACAATACAGAAAAATGCAGGCTCTGTTCGGTAGACATTTGTCTGGGCAATTAAGATATAGCAGCAAGAAGATTACAGTGATATTTGAGGAAAAGGGACAGATAACAGTTTTTTTATCTCTCCTGCTGATTGTTCTTATAGGATTTAGTTTTGTTGTTGTAGAAGGGGTATCCAGTTATAGTGTAAGTGCACTGGGGGAAGACGCGGTAAAGAATGCCGGAGAGAATATTCTTGCGAATTATGACAGAGAACTCTTTAATAAATATCATATATTTTTTCTTGATCCACGAGAGAAAAATTATATTCTATCTGATGGGAAGGCAGATATGGACCAGTATTTTTCAGGGAATTCATTTTTTAATGTCTTCTGTAATTCTCTTAAGATGACAGAAGAAGTGACAGCAGTAGAAGAAGATGGACTTTATCTTAAACATGAGATTCGGGAATGGATGAAGTACCGTCAGGAAGAGAAGGTGAAGGATACATTAAAGCAGCTCATAAATAATGTAAAAAAGAACAATGTAGATAGAAAAGAATATCAAAATGAAGCGGAGGAAGAGACAGGTAACATTGAGCAAAGTGAGGAAAATAAAGTAGAAGATACAGCAGAGGAAGAAACAGTGAGCCAGGAAGTACAGAAAGAACGTACAACGTGGAAGGAGATTAAGGAAGCGTTACAGCTTCTGACAAAGACAGGAATTTTATTTTATGTTTCCGATCATCCAGAACAGCTTTCCCGAAAAAGTATTCCAGAGGAGAATCTGCCATCAAGAGCGAAAAAAAGAGAACAAGAAGAACACAAAGTTGAGGAATTTTTGTTTTCCGGATCAGGATTAAAGGGGATAAAAAGTATGCTTTCTGTGGATTTCTCCATCAATACGAACAGTACATTGTGGACAAAAGAGAACTATATTGTTCCATATATAGAAGAATGTTTTTTAGATTACAGTGAGGAAGGAAGAGAAGGAAAAGAAGAAAAAGAAGAAAAGAACGATGTGCAGGAACAGGTTCTGGCATATGAAAAAGAATATCTAATCAAAGGACAGCCCTCCGATCTGGATAATCTTAAAAGAGTGGCGAATGATATTCTTTTGTTACGATTTATAAATAATTACATTTTTACAGGCAGGGATGCGGAAATACAGTCCCAGGTGAATCTAATGGCTTCGGCACTAACCGGTGTTGTGGGAATACCACAGACCGCAAAGGCAGTGCAGATGATGTTGAGAGCGGTTTTAAGCTATGGGGAATCTCTTCTGGAGCTGCACACATTATTTGAAGGAGGGGAGATTTCATTAACAAAGGACAGAGGAAACTGGAATCTGGAACTGAAAACAATGGTAAAGCAGTTAAAGGAAAAGAAGACCGTAAAAAAAGGAAAACACAATATATCATATAAGGATTATCTGAAAGTCTTACTTTTTATGAAGGGAAATTCTACAATACTATGTTATCGCATGATGGATATTATGCAGGAAAACACAGCGTGTAAAGAAGCAGGTTTTTTAATGGAAAACTGTCTGTTCTCCTACAAATGGGAGGGAAGCCTTTCTTTTGGATCAATAAAAATGAAGTTTGAAAAGCAGGTTAGTTATTAGTGAAAATCGGGCAGATATTTTTTTAAGAGTATCTGCTCGAAGAGGGGGTGAAGCAGGGTGCTCTTTTTAAGACACATAATAAAAAACTCCTTTTTGGGTATGTGTAATGTTCTATGTTCGAAAAATAAATTAATAGGAAAAGAAAAGCCTCTCCAGGCACGAGTCGAAAGATGGATTTTACTTAAGAGAAACAGAGCATCCTGCTTTGGCTCCTCCAGAGCATCGATAACCGTAGAAACTTCATTAGTTTTTCCTGTTTTTATATGCGTATTATGTTGTTTTATGGCATTAGCGCAGATGGTTTTAATAGAAACAGAAGTACATTATGCAGCATCTCAGGCGGCAAAGGTATGCGCCCAGAAAGCAGTCGTACAGCAGCCACAGAATGCAAGAGGAGTGTTTTTTTCGATATATGAAGGCGGTTCCTTATGTGAGAATCTTATTGATGGCGGGAAGAGAGGAATTTCAATACATTCTACTTTATTAGAGAGAGAACAACTGCAGATAAAAGCGGCATATACATTAAAGGTTCCGGTACCCTTTTTTTCAGGATTGCGGTTTCGAAAAAAAACAACGGTAAAAAGAAGGATATTTTCAGGGTATGTAAAGCATTGGGGAGAATATGAGGAAGCCGGGGATAATCAGATTGTTTATGTTGCAGAAAATGGAGTAGTATACCATAAGGATTCTTCCTGCTCACATATCTGCTTAAAAATTACCGGCAGTGCAGCAATACAGGGAGTTCTTCACTCATCAAAATATGCTGCCTGTGAGAAGTGTATAAAGAAAGGGAAAAATCCATCGGCATTATTTGTAACGGCCTATGGGGACTGCTATCATTCTACACTGGGATGTAGTGGATTAAAAAGAACGATAAAAGCGGTAAAGTTAAAGGATGTCGGAAACATGCGGCCGTGTTCACGCTGTGCTTCTGGGAGGTAATTATGATAGGAATGAGAAAAATGGATAATCGGGGGATGATGACAGTAGAAGCAGCCTGCATTGTACCGATTATTTTGATGATAATCGTTATAGAAATATTCTTTGGTATTTTTCTAATTGATATATCGTCAGTAAAGAGCGAGACGATTCGACTAGCCGATGAGACGGCAGATGTATGGAAGACAGATGGGAATTTGATAGATGGAACGTATAAGCCACAGCAATTATTAAGTCGTAATAAAAATTTTCTTCGACATAATAATAGAGGTCAGCTTATCGGAAAGGCAAAAGCAAGGCTGACAAAAAGAATTTCAACACGTTTAAGTGGTACAACCCTGTGCAAAAACGGAGTGAGTTTTTCAGGAGATAAAGTATCAGCAAGTGCATCGATTCGGTTTTTGATTCCTGTGTGGGGGAGCAGGGAGTATACGGGAACAGCTGGATGGACATTTACATGCAAAGAAAAAGCAGTTATAAGCAATGAAGAGGAACTTCTTAGAAAACAGACAGCGAAGAAGTAAGAAGAAATAAAGAATCAAAGAAAGATTGCAATAAAGAAAGATTACAATACAGAAATAAAAATCAAAAACAATGCACAAACAGATAAAAAGACAAACAAAAATAGAAGAGGAGAGAGTGTGAGGGATTGTGGATATTGTAAAAGAAGGGACACATACCTATCTGTTAAGTGTAATTGAACATAAAGAAATATTAAATAAAGAAATACTAGATAACGAAATATCAGATAAAGAAGATGTCGGTTTTGAAATAAAACAGAACATGACTGATTGTGGGTTAGATTATTATTTATCTGTAGAATATGAAGTGTTGAAGCGTAATTCTCTAAGAATGCTGGTGCCGGTACAGCTTCGGGAAAAAGATGGAGAAAAAAGCCTGCTATTTGACATAACAGGAAGAAGATCATTAAAAATGCAGGAAAAAAATGAACCGTTATCACAGGATAAATGCAAAAGGATCCTGCAGAGTATAAGTGATTTAATACAGGAAATAGATGATTATATGTTGAACCTGAATTATGTGGAATTATCACCGGAATATATTTATGAAAGTGCAGACGGAACGATGCAGTGGATTTACAGTCCTAAAACATATAGGGAAAACCTCCAGGCCAGAATAGAAGCTTTCTTTGAATGGATGCTCATCCAGATAGATTATGAGGATGATAAAGCAGTGCGGTATATATATAAGGTGTATAATAAAGTTCGTAAATTGGGATTTTCAAAAGAATTATTGGAAAATTATCTGTGTACAGAAGAAAAAGAGGAAGAATATATAAAAAGAAATTCATACGAAGAATTTTTCAGGGAAGACTTAGCAGAGGAAAGAGTGAAAGAACCGGAAAGGGAATACTTTAAAGAAGCAGATCAACCTTCTGTTCAGAAAATAAATGCTAAAAAGCCATCGTATCAGAAGTTCATATATATAAGCTTGCTTAGCATTCTCGGAATTGCCAGTATCGCAGCAATTGTGTTTGAGAGTATTTGTATAGTTTCCGGAATCACAAAAGGGTTTACAGAAATTCTTCTCAGATATTGTATCGGGGGAATATTATTTATAGCAGCCTTTGTACTTGCAATATTAAAATGTTTTAGAGAACTTAGACGAATCAGAAAAGCGCCAGAGACATGTTTGGCTGATTATAATAAGAAAAATAGAGAAAATGATAATGCAGAGCAATACAATAGAAGAGGAAACAAAGATATGTCAGTAGTAAAAACAGAAGCGGAATGGGATATGAAAACAGATTGGAATACCGAGGGAGAAGGAACAACTATTTTGAGTTTAGAAAAAGAATCTTTTTATCCGATGCTTCGAGATATGGAAACCGGCATTGTTTCTATCATAAAAAGCTGTCCGTTTTACATTGGCAGTGCAGAAGGGGTAAATCAGTTAAAAATATCAGACAAAACAGTAAGCAGAGAACATGCAGTGATATTAGAAGCTTTTTACGAAAACGGGGGAGAAGGATATATTCTGCGAGATTTAGATTCAACAAATGGAACGTGGATAGACGGAAGGAAAATAAAAAAAGGCAGCCAGGAAAGATTACAAGAAGGAGCAACGGTGCGTTTTGCACAAAAAGAATATAGATTTCTGTTGGAACACACAACAATCCAGTAATATAGTATGCGGTCTCTTGCACTAAAATGCCATCCCTTATATAATGGGGATAATACGATAAAGAAAGGTAAGCAGGAGATTTTATGGAATTTACAGAAGCATTGCAGGAATTCTTATTTCACCAGGGATTTCAGAGAATAAAATATGATTCAAAGATTTTATGGGGAAAGGATACCAATGGAAAGTTATCGCTGCTTGAGATTGTTCCTCCGGTATTACCGGGACAGAAAAAGATGTCGTTAGAACAACGGGAAAGAGAAATGGCGGATATCGAACGTCAGATTATGATAAAGTACCAGAAAAAAGTAGAACATCTGCTATTGATACTGAGACAGGGAGCGCCGGATACAGAGGAAAGAAAAGAAGCAGAAAGTTATCCGGATGTATGGTTTTTTGACATAAAGGCAGGACAGCTCTATATTTATGAGTATCAAAAATCAGAATATTATAATCTGGAAAATGATCTAGAGCCATTTACGCAGAAATTTTTGCAAAAACAAGCCGCAGAAGAGAAAAAAGAACTTCATCAGATGTTAACACCAGTGAATACGATGCTTGTTCTTATCAACGTGTTTGTCTTTGTGGTATTGAGCTTTTTTGGAGATACAACAAATGCAGAATTTATGGCGACACATGGCGCGATGGATTGGGTAGATATTGTAGAAAAAGGACAATATTATCGCCTGTTCACATCAATGTTTCTCCACTTTGGAGCAGACCATCTTCTCCAGAATATGCTCATTTTATTATTAATTGGATGCAGATTAGAAAGAATCACCGGAAAGCTGGCATATTTTATTATATATATCGGAGCAGGATTAGCAGGAGCGGTAACCTCAGTAATTTTTACCTTGGGAGCCAGTCCAAACACAGTAGGAGCTGGAGCATCCGGAGCGATCTTTGGAGTTATGGGTGGACTGCTATTCTGTATCCTGGCAGATCTTATTCAGAAAAAGAGACACAGAGTAGAAGAAATCGGATTAACAGGAATGATCTTTATGGTATGTTCCGCATTATCCTATGGTTTCTTCTCTAATGGAGTTGATAATGCAGCTCATATAGGAGGACTTATAGGAGGATTTCTACTCACTATGTTAAGTAGACTATTATGTAAGAATAAATAGAGTTGGAATCGTACGAGACCGATTTAATCATATTGGAAATAATTAAAATTTGCAGAGCTGTGTTGATTTTTTTGATTGATTGAGTATAATAAAAGTAAGAACAGAAATGTTCTCGATGTAAGAGCATCGTTAAAAGTTGGGCTGCAGATGGAGCAGGATAAAATTCCATCTCATTAGATGTCTTAACTGGGCATCGAGCTTGGCAACTTGGATAAAGTTGTAGTCCACGTGGGGGACTTAATGATTTCCACGTCGTTATGGGTATCTTAACTGGGTACCGAGGCTGACAACCAGCAGAAAACTCTTTTACAAAAGTAATTCTCAGAAGAGTGTGGTTAAATGCCACACTCTTCTTTGCGTGAGAGGTATAAATGGCAACAAAGGTAGATAAGAAAAACGCAATACGACAAGGTATTATAAAGGCGGCAATTGTATATAGCCAGAGTTTAGCGGGTAAAACGTTTCTGTATGTATATGGAGATGAATATTTTGAAGTTTCTTTTCCGGTGGATCATTTTCTGCATTTAACAGGAGTGGAGACAAGACTTTCTGCAAAGGATTTTTATAGGAATGCAAAAAAGGCTATTCTTACAAATAATCAGTTCTATTTTGATGCAAGACATGTATATGCAAATGCCAAAAAGAAACTTCCATGTTTGAAGCGGTTGCCAGAATTAACAAATGAGATGGTTTGTGTTCTTAAGGATATGCAGACTATGACAATTACATATAAGCTCAGCGTTACAAATTTGGAATTTACATTAGGGCTGACAGAAAACATAGATAGAGGTGGAAACAAGATTAATGATTTTTTCTTGCCAATGTCTTTACGAGTTAAGGATTCATCTGTTGAAAAAAGTAACGATGGAGAAATCATAGATTTCATTTTTTCAAAGGACGCCAGTGTAGCGAAGTATGATGTTTTATTGGTTGAAGATAAGGATAAGAAAATTCCAGATTGCATAAAGCATTTGATTAGTAACAGCTTTTATAATGAAGCAAATGAATAATTACATATAGAACAATCAGAGCATCGGGGAACAGAATCCTTACAGCGATTGTAAGTGTTATTTATTGTGTTTCTGTGCTATCATTTACCCAGAAATGGATAGGAGGTATTCACATGAAACCAATTTTGAATATTGAAAATCTTACCAATGTTCTGGATAAGTTTCCGTCCAAGATGTCCGGCGGCCAGCGTCAGCATGTTGCGGCAGCAAGGACTCTGATCTTGCATACAAAATGTTGGCTGATACATCTTTAGCAGGTAGAAAAGAAAAGCTATAGTTCCATTCATTCAATCCGAGGAGTTCTTCA
>UMFX01017639.1_pt1 | contig 21370 bp, 28 predicted proteins | sample 1965131 | NCBI WGS metagenome assembly UMFX01 (sample SAMEA4836058, study PRJEB28245) | human gut metagenome | biome: gut microbiome; material: fecal sample | place: Denmark | collected 2008 | reverse complement strand
TTGAATGACTGTCTTTGACAGTTGTACACGGAGCTCCTAAGCGGTAGGCCGGAGGTTCAAATCCTCTTAGCGACGCCAGCAAACAACGCCGAAAGCCTTTGTTTTCAAGGGTTTTCGGCTTTTTTAACAAATTCCAGTGTGATTGCTGAGACGAAATTATGTTTTCAAATTTTACTTCAAATTCTGATTTTTGACAAGCCCTAAAAAATCGAACTGCTGTGATAAGACAAAAAATCCTGCTAATCATTAGCAGAAAAAGGGCCGTTTTTGCTAATGAAAATGCCCTTCCAGCTAATTAGGCGAAAAATCGTGCTAAAAACCTTGCTAATACAAAAGGCGGATGTTCCGAGTGCTAAGCCGTTATAAGAAATAAAATTGAATATTACCATGTACATAGAGCGTCTATTTGCCCCTGTATCGGGGATGGATAGACGCTCTTTTTTTATGTCCAAAATTCATGGGTAAATCTGAAAGATTGGAGGTTTGATTTTTGAGTAAGATCGTCTATTCCCCAGACAAGCCAAACGACTGCCGTTACTGCCATTTCTGGAAAAACAATAAAACGGGCTGCTGTCTGGGCGAAGAAAAATGTTACTACTTAATCTCCGTATCCCCAAAGCCGAAGTCGGAATGTGAAGGTTGTCCTTATGGGCGGGATCATCCCTGCATCGGCTGGTGTACCAGGAAGATTATGAAGGAAGTGGGGGTGCGTTGATATGTATGAGTATGAACGCAATCGCCGTGACAAGCCGAAATGCTGCAAAGACTGCGAGTATTATCAGCCCCGATGGAAGTACCGCTTCTGCTATTTTGTCAGATGTCCGTACAAACTGAAGGATACGACTTTCCGCAGAACCCCTCTGAAAAAAGAGTATTTCCCGCAGAAAGAGGTGGTGAGGATGAGTGACGTATGATTATTTCTATGGGCAGCAAGCGGAGATGTTCGCATTCTACCGTGTTCCGAAGGTGCTATTCACCGAGGATTGCTTCTGGAATGTATCAACCGATGCCAAGCTGCTTTACGGTATTCTGCTTGACCGCATGAACCTCTCAGCCCGGAACGGTTGGCTGGACGAGGAAGGCCGTGTCTATATCATATTCACCATAGAAGAAATCAAAGGTGCGTTAGGCTGTGCTGAAAAGAAAGCGGTGAAGCTGCTGGATGAGCTGGAAAAGAAATGCGGTCTGATAGAACGCAAGCGACAGGGACTTGGGAAACCGAACCTGATCTATGTAAAGAATTTCATTTCCGGTTCTGTGGAAAGACAATTCTTGAATTGTCAAAAGGACAATTCTGGAGTTGTCAAAAACACAATTCAAGAACTGTCAAAAGCACAAGGTAATAATACTGATACTAATTATATTGATTTTAGTGATACTGATCCTTTCTTTCCTTCCGGTTTTTGTGGAAAGGAAGTCGATGAGACTGACGAATTCACCCGATATTATCAGTATTTTTATGAACAGCTTTCTATGGACTATTTGAAACAGGATTATCCGTATGACCATGAGATACTCGATCTGATACTGCATCTGATTGTTGAAATCATGTGCAGTAACCGTAAGCAAATACGAATTGCCAGTGATGATAAGCCCATTGAAATTGTCAAAAGCAGTTTTATGAAGCTGGATTCTGAACACATCAGATTTGTATTGAGTTCTTTCAAAGAGAACACAACCGATGTTCGCAATATCAAGCAGTATCTACTTGCTTCGATATACAACGCCCCCTACACCATAAGCGCCCACTATGACGCAAAGGTCAGGCATGATATGGCTTCGGGGAAACTTGGAGGGAGGTGGTAAACATGAAGTGCACACATAAAAGAATGCGAGGTGATGAATATTGGCGAAAAAAGCGACAGTTATCGCCGTAGTCAACCAGAAAGGCGGCACAGGCAAGACTACAACCACGGAAAATTTGGGTGTGGGACTGGCAATGGAGGGCAAAAAGGTTTTGTTGGTAGACACAGATCCACAGGCTTCTTTAACAGTCAGTCTGGGAAATCCGTTCCCGGATACCTTGTCTCCCACCCTTTCCGACATGATGGGAAAGATTATGATGGAAAAGCCGATTGCCCCCGGCGAAGGCATTCTTCATCACCCGGAAGGTGTGGACTTGATGCCTGCCAATATTGAACTGTCAGGCTTAGAGGTTTCCCTGGTCAATGCCATGAGCCGGGAAACCATTCTCCGTCAGTACCTGGATACAGTCAAGCAGAATTATGACTACATTCTTCTGGATTGTATGCCCTCTTTGGGTATGCTGACAGTCAATGCGTTGGCAGCTGCGGACAATGTGCTGATACCGGTTCAGGCGGCATATCTTCCGGCAAAGGGTTTGGAACAGCTGCTGGAAACCATCAACAAGGTCAGACGGCAAATCAACCCCAAATTGAAAATCGAGGGTATTCTTCTGACGATGGTGGACAGCAGAACCAATTATTCCAAGGACATCAGCAATCTGATCCGGGAAAGCTATGGAGGAAAGCTGAAAGTCTACAAGACAGACATTCCACGTTCTGTTCGTGCAGAGGAAATCAGTGCCGAAGGAGCCAGTATCTTTAAGCACGACCCCAAAGGCAAAGTGGCTGATGCCTACCGGGTGCTGACAAAGGAGGTGTTAAACAATGCAGAAAAAAGGCGCAAACATCAGCTTGAAGGGGTACGATGATATTTTCTCTACCGACCAGTCACGAGCCGAAGCCCAGCAGGAGCGGGTGCAGGAAATCCCGCTTTCTGAGTTGCACCCCTTTGAGGGACATCCGTTCCGAGTGGTGGATGACGAGGAAATGATGAAAACCGTGGAGAGTGTTCGAGACTTCGGTGTTCTTACCCCGGCGATTGTCCGACCTGATCCTTACGGTGGCTATGAAATCATTTCCGGTCACAGGAGACATCGTGCATCTGAGCTTGCCGGGAAAGAAACCATGCCTGCTATTGTCCGTGATATGGACGATGATGCAGCCATCATCTTGATGGTTGATTCCAACTTGCAGAGAGAAACCCTTTTACCGAGTGAACGTGCATTTGCCTACCGAATGAAATTAGATGCAATAAAGCATCAAGGGCAAACTTGTGGACAAGTTGGCCACAAGTCAAGAGATGCACTGTCTGATTCGGATAGCGGCAGACAGATTCAGCGGTATATCCGTCTGACAGAGCTTATTCCTGAAATTCTGGATATGGTGGATAACGGTCAGATTAAATTCAATCCTGCCGTGGAACTTTCCTATCTCGCAAGAGAAGAACAGCAGGATTTTCTTTCTGCTATGGACTTTGCCCAGGCTGCGCCTTCTCTTTCACAGGCACAGAGAATCAAAAAACTGGCACAGGAGGGCGAGTGTACTCTGGATGCCATGTGCGAGATTATGAATGAGGTCAAAAAGGGCGAGCTGGACAGGGTGACATTCAAAACCGACTCCCTGCGGAAATACTTCCCGAAGTCCTACACCAGCAAGCAGATGGAGGATAAAATCATTCAGCTGCTGGAGCAATGGCAGAAGAAACGAGAGAAATCTATGGAAAGGTAAGGTGAATCCCGATGTTTAACGAAAGAGAAATGAGTAAAGCAATCGACTGGCTGTTTGAGCTGTTTTCTCCCGAAGATTATGAGGGGTATGATGAAGATGAGATCGGCTATGCCGGTGGTTTGTGTCTGCCGGAGGTTTGCACCGCATTGAGAGGTGCGGCACAGACGGTATATCAATATTCCGTAGCCGGTGGCTATGAGAAATGCTTCAATTACCGTGGCATGGAACTGTTTGACCAGCGTGCCTGTCTCATTATTTCCGATGTGGAACAGGCGGTTTTGGATGAAATCAAAACCACCTATGAAACCGAACTGTGGCTCATGGAGGATATGAACTTTGCCATTGTCCGCTGTGTGTCAATGCTGATCGGGTCTGACGATACCGGCTATGTGACGGAGTACCGGGCTTTCAAAAAGATTTTGAAAAGTGCGGAGGATTTGTTCTTTTCCCCAGAGGAACTGATCGAGGAACTGGAATCTATGTGTGTCCCCCAGTGGGAACATGAAGCGACTATTTATGAACTGTAACAGGTTCATGGATAGCCGCTTTTCTTATATCTAAGGAAATGGAGGTAATGAAGTTTGAAGGAATACGATGTAAAAATCACGGAGACGCTGGAAAAGACGGTCACGGTGGAAGCCAAGTCCCGTGCTGATGCAGAGGAACAGGTCAGATCAGCCTACTACAATTCCGAGTATATTCTGGACTCCGAGAACTTTACCGGCGTCGAGTTTGGCACTACGGAGGAACGTGAAATCCAGCAGGAACAGGCAGAAACCATGACGGTGCTTCTGGTAAAGCCCCATATGTATCCCCAGCAGATTCAGATCGGCTGTGAACTGGAGGATTTGCAGAAAGCTGTCGGTGGCGACATTGAAGCCGTTTACCCTTTTAATGAGCCTGTCGCATTGGTGATGCACGATGAGGGAAAAATCATGGGGAAAGACCTGAATCGTGCGCTGCGGGACGGAGACGGCGAGATCTACGACATCATCGCCGGTGACTTTCTGGTTGTCGGTTTGGGCGAGGAGGATTTTTCTTCCCTTTCCCCGGAGCTGATGAAGCAGTTTGAAGAACACTTCCATCAGCCTGAAACCTTCGTCCGCATGGGGCGCAGTATCATGGCTTTGCCGTTGCCCGATGATATGGTCAAAAAAGAAGATGCGCCTATCAAGGCTGACCCTACCCCACGCAAGAACAGCCCTGATCGAGATGCGCTGTAAGGAGGCATCATGGAAAGAAGCTCAACGATTGCAGAGCTGATGGAACGCCGCAGGATACAGGCAGGGGCCAAGGAGTATCAGGGACACACCTATATGGACCTGGTAAGATTCGATGAAGCAACAAAGCATATGATTATCTTTGATGTGCTGACCAATGAATCTCTTGTTGGCTGGAAAGGTGAAAGAAACCGTCTGTATCTGAGTGAAGCCGGGTATCAGAAAGCTCTGGACAACCAGAAAGCCGGGAACATTAAGATTATCAGTCATGCCAATGTTGCCAGAGGAAATCTGTATTACGACCGCAGAGATATGGCACGATGACCCTCACTCTACTGCTTGCAGGAGGTGATGATTCATGCAGGAAGAAGTTGAAAACAGGACGATAAATCTGGCAATCAGCACGACACGGCTGACTGCTCGAAGTATCATTGCCGGTATTCGCAAATATTTGCAGCACCGGGAAAAGGTCAAGGCGAGAAAAGGAACCAGAGATACGGCGGTTCACGGAAAACAGTCCGTGAAGCAGCTGCTGGGACAGAATCAGGGTGCCACCAATGTGGAAATTGATAAGGATGGCATCCGGGATTTTGAAAGGCTCGCCAAGAAATACGGCGTGGACTTTGCCGTGAGAAAAGATAAGTCCGTTGATCCTCCCCGTTATCTGGTCTTTGTCCGTTCCAAGGATGCAGATGCCCTGGATGCTATCTGCAAGGAACATCAGGCAAGGTCATTGACGAAGGATAAGAAACCGAGCGTTCTGGCACAGCTGAAGAAGTTCAAAGAGGTGGTAGCAGCTATCCCCAGGAAGGTTCGGGAAAAGAAACAGGAGCGTGATTTGTGATGAACAGAATCAATTTGAAAAAGCTCCTGATTCTGAACATCCCGTATATTCTGGTGGGATTGTTTGCAACGAATTTTGGAGAAGCATGGCGGTTGGCTGAGGGTGCAGATTCTTCTGCAAAAATCCTCAGCTTTTTTTATGTCCTTCCGGTTGCTCTGGGCAACCCGCTTCCCAGCTTTTACCCGCTGGATTTGCTGGTGGGAATTGCCTGTGGCGCAGGGCTTCGGCTTGCGGTTTATCTGAAAAGCAAAAACGCCAAGAAGTACCGGCACAATGTGGAGTATGGTTCTGCCCGGTGGGGAACAGCCAAAGACATTGAGCCGTTCACTGCTCCAAAGTTTGAGGACAACATCATCCTGACGAAAACGGAACGGCTGATGATGTCCAACAGACCGAAGAATCCTGCCAATGCCAGAAACAAAAATGTTCTGATTATCGGTGGTTCAGGTTCAGGAAAAACAAGGTTCTGGCTGAAACCGAATCTTCTCCAGATGCACTCCAGCTATGTGGTTACAGACCCGAAAGGCAGCATTGTCATCGAGTGCGGCAATGTTTTGTTGAAGCATGGCTATAACATTAAGATTTTCAACACCATCAACTTTAAGAAGTCGATGCACTACAATCCGTTCGCCTATATCCATTCAGAAAAAGATATTCTGAAGCTGGTGACGACATTGATTGCCAACACCAAAGGCGACGGGAAAGCCGGTGACGAGTTCTGGACGAAAGCAGAAACCCTTCTGTACTGCGCTCTGATTGGGTATATCCACTATGAAGCACCGGTGGAGGAACAGAACTTCTCCACTCTGATTGAGTTCTTAAACGCAATGGAGGTGCGTGAGGACGATGAGGAGTTCCAGAATCCGGTTGATCTGATGTTTGAAGCTCTGGAAAAGAAAAAGCCAAATCATTTTGCAGTTCGCCAGTATAAGAAGTACAAACTGGCTGCCGGTGTTATAACCTATAAGCGTCTTCTTATGATGTTTATAGGTTAGAATATCTGCTAGCAGATAGAAATAGCCATTTTAACGTAGGGAATGAGGAGATGTACTCATTCTTTTTTTGTTGAGAAGGCAGAAAGGAGTTTGGATGAAACCAAATAATAATTTGACAGTAGCACTTTATGAAAGACTATCTCATGATGATGAGCAACAAGGGGAATCATTCAGTATTTCCAACCAGAAACTATTGTTGGAAACCTATGCAAGAGAGCATGGAATGAATAACTACAAGCATTTCTTTGATGATGGTATTTCGGGAACAAGATTTGACCGCCCTGGCTTTATGGCAATGATGAATGGAATCAAAGATGGAGAGATTGGAACTGTCATTGTGAAGGATATGAGCCGACTTGGAAGAGATTATCTGATGGTTGGTCAGATTCAGGAAATGCTTAGACAGAAAAATGTCCGATTGATTGCTATCAATGATAACCACGATAGTATTCATGGGGATGATGATTTATTGCCATTCAAAAATATCATGAATGAATGGTATGCCAAAGATACAAGCAAGAAGATTCGTTCCACATTTCAAGCCAAAGGAAAAGCAGGAAAACATGTTGCCAGTTCCCCAGTTTATGGATATATCAAAAATCCAGAGAACAAAGAGGAATGGATTGTTGACCAAGAAGCTGCTGAGGTAGTAAAGAGAATTTATCGCAGGACAGTTGAGGGTGCAGGACCTTATCAGATAGCAAGAGAACTTGAAGCTGATAAGATTGATATTCCTGCCGTCCATCTTCAAAAATTAGGTTTTGGATTACATCAGAAAGTCAAATTTGATGAACCTTATCATTGGTGGGGTTCAACAGTGACACACCTTCTTGATAAAAGAGAATATCTTGGTCACACAGTTAATTTTAAGACTAGAAAGCACTTCAAGGACAAGAAAAGTCATTATGTGGATGAAAGTGAGTGGTTGATATTTGAGAACACTCATGAGCCGATAATTGACGAGGAAACTTGGAATATCGTTCATAGAATTCGTGGTAACTGTAAAAGATACCCGAACGGATGGGGTGAAGTCAATCCACTTACTGGGATTGTTGTATGTGCCGATTGTGGCAGACCAATGCATCAACATAGGACGAGCAATGGAAAAAGGGAGTGCAACTATGTATGTGCGAACTACTCAAAGTCACCAGTTGGAACTGTTTGCCCTACTGGTCATAGGGTAAAAGGCGAAGCAGTTCTTGAACTTGTAAAACAGACCCTTAGAGATATTCGAGCATACGTAGACATTGACGAAGAAGGTTTTTTGAAAGAAATGGAGAAGGGTGTAGAGGATGAACATAGGGATGAAATCATCCTTGCCCAGAGAAAGATAGATAGTAATAACAAGCGGTTAGGTGAGATTGAAAGCCTATTTTGCAGAATGTATGAGGATAACATACTGGGAAAACTTCCAGACAGCAGATACGAAGCACTTTCAAAACAATATGACGCCGAGCAGGAAAGGTTAAGGCACGAAATCTGCGAAATCGAGAAGACACTTGCAGGATTCCATACAGAAACAAAAGACGGAAAGAAATTTCTAAACATCATCAAAAAATATGATAATTTTGATGAACTGACACCTTATATGCTGAATGAACTGGTTGAAAAGATTGCAGTTCATGAGAGGGATAGAAAGGGAAGCAGAGATACAACACAGAAGATTGATATTTATTTCAGCTTTATTGGTTGTTATCTGCCACCACAAGAAGAACCCGATCCAGAGGAGCAGGCAAGACTTGCAGAGGAACTTGCAAAGAGGGAAGAATGGAAAGACAAGTGCCACCAACGTTATCTGAAATACCGTAAAAGTGGCAAATATAAAGCCTATGAGAAGAGTTATGAAGGACGTCGAAGGGCACTAATGGCAGAGAAAAAAGCAAATAATCCCAATCCTTATGGTATCAGTATTGCGGAATACCGAGAGCAGATTGGAGAACCAAAAGTTGCAAAATAAACCATTCGTTAATTATTGTGCAACTAAATTATAAGAAAGTAGAGTGAAGGAAATTATCACATAACAGAATACAGACTTGATTCATTCGGTATTTATCGGATGAACTAAACAAGAAAAGACATCAGAGAGAGTCATTTGAACAAGTGATTTTCTTTGATGTCTTTTTGCGTAGAAATGATTGGTCAGTACTGTAAAAAGTACAGCCGATTTTGTTTTCTTCCTTTCCTGCCTTCCCTTTTCTTCTCTTTCTTCCTTCTTCCCCCTTAGAAAGAAAAGCAGAAAAAGAAAAAGAAAGAACCAAAGAAAAATAAAAAGAATAAAAGAAAGATATACCTCTATTAACTAACTATCATATCTTATCCCATCCATCCTATCCATCATTCGGGTTTACGAACCCACGAAAGGAGCTAGAAATGCGGGAAAATCTAATAAAAACAATACTTGGTTTTTATGACCAGAATGGAGAATTTCAGAAGAATGACAGATACTCAGACAGATACCAGAGTGTTTATACAAAATCAGATGATAACTCACATTGGTTAGTGGCAATTCCACACGATAACAATCGTCTTGAAATACACCAGACAGATGAACATGGAGTGATTATTACCAGAGATACCTATGAGAGCAAAGGCAATACAGTATCGTGCTTAAGCGTTGAGAGATTGCAGGAAGATAGCAGGAGAATGGTTGGTTTTTCAGCTGATGAAATAAATCTGATTTATCAGTTTGGAGAAAACGGAAAAACGGGAACGCTTGCAATGCTGAATGAACTGTCGCCTAGAATCAAAGATACAGATACAAGCAGAACTGTTAGCCTGACAATAGACAAGCTATCTTCTCTATCGCCAGAAGTATGTTCTATGCTGATTTCATCCGTTAAGTGTCGTAAGGTTTATGAGCGTGACCATTCCATCAGAGAAAGACTTGCCAAAGCAAAGGAACAAACAAAGCAATCGAGAACTAATGAACAGAAAATCAATAGAGAACACAATGTGAAAAGAGGTGGACAGATACGATGAATCTTACTAAGTATGAGCAGGAAACAATTATTAATTTCAATGCAGGAGAAAAAAATGCTACAGTTTTTACTTTAGATTCTACTGTTATGAGGCAATTAGATTCATTAGTTAATGAATATCCAGATACTTTCCGTTGCATAAAGGAAACAGATATTTCAAAGACCTATGAAATGGCAAAAACATCCATTACTTATCGTAAGCCTAGAAAGCTATCTGATGAACAAAGAGAGCAGGCAAGACAACGAATGAAGAAAATCAATCATCAGTAAAAATGCTGATATTGAATGAATTTTTATACAAATTTGTGTTATTCTGTGATATAGTTAAGGTCAGAAAAAATTTGGAATTTTTGAATTTGACAAATTTGAAGTTGGAGATGTGTAAGGATGATTGAGATATGTTCAAATTGTGGGAATTACGAATGGGACAAAGAAATAATTGAAAATAAACTTCGTTGCCCGAAATGCGGTGCGGAATGGGAGTTTAAATCCTTGCCGTTACTTATTCTGACAGGGTGCAGCGGAGTAGGCAAAACTACTACGGCGATTGAGATTATGAGGAGAAAAGTTGATTTTGTAGTATTGGATGCTGATATTTTCACAGGCTTTATAAACTGGGATGATGAGGAATCCTGTAATAAATGGGTTGAAATTATTGCTAATATTTCAAAGGATATTATACAGTCAGGGACACTGGTTTTGTGGACGATGGCGGGATGCCTTGACCGTTTTCCGAAAGTATACAACAGTCGGTATTTTAGTGAGATTATTTGTTTGGCGTTAGTTACGGATGAAGATTCTTTGAGACAACGTATGCAAGAGGGCAGAGGAATAACGGACGAGAACTGGATTAATAGTTCATGCGATTATAATCGTTATTTTATGGAACATACTCAGGTGGGGGATACCAAGTACGAGTTGCTGGATATATCAATGAAATCGCCCAAAGAAGTGGCTGATGATGTGATAAATTGGGTGCATGGAAAGGTTTTTGTGTAAAAACGAAATCAAGAGTTTGGACGAAAGCGATAGGTTAAGCAGATAATGGAATATTTATATTGTAAAGATGATAATTTTCAGGATTTTGCAAGTGGTCGGGTTCTTTATGGAGGAAAAGGAATACCGAATTTCCCGATTCGATTGTTGCTTGAAATTTACGGTCGGGCACTGGAGCGTTCGAATAAAAAAGAGGATTTAGTCATATATGACCCTTGTTGTGGGGGAGGCTATTCCCTTACAATTCTTGGATATTTTCAAAATAAGTATATCAGAAAAATATATGGTAGTGATATTGATGAAGATATGGTAGCTCATGCAAAGAAAAATATATCCTTACTTACTGATGTTGCTTTGAAAAAGAGAAAAGCAGAGATAGAGGAACTTTACAATTCTTATGGTAAGGAATCTCATAAGGAGGCATTAGATAGTTGCGATAAATTAAGCATTATGCTGGGGAATGATATATCGACAGAGATTTTCCAAGCGGATTGTACGATGCCTTTGCCGGAAATATTGCCTGATATAATTATTACGGATGTTCCATACGGAAATTTGGTGGAATGGGAACAAGGTAAGAATTCCATGGATGCTATGTTGGAACAGTTATGGAGAATTTCGCATGAAAATACAATTTTAGCTGTATGCATGGATAAAAAGCAGAAAATCAATTGTGAGAAATGGGAAAGGCTAGAAAAGCAAAACATTGGGAAACGAAAATTTGAAATTTACAAAAAGTAAGAATTTTGAAAAGCATGACTATGTAAATGAGGCAATGGAAACTTTGAATTCTACGGAGGGATGTTATGGAGAAAATCTTAGGTGCAATTTTAATAGGAGGCTTTGCTCTTTTGTTTTTTGTTCTTGGCTATCTGGTATGGATAAAAGAGAAAATAACACTATTTCACAGTTATCATTATGATAAAGTGGCAGAAGAAAATAAAAAAGCATTCTGTAAACTGTCCGGGATAGGACTTATTGTGATTGGAATAGGAGTATTATTAGCGGGAATTATTTGTAGTGCTACGAGTTCAATGTGGGGAGGAATTGCTATTGCAATAGGTTTTTTATTTGGATTAGTGATGTTGATATATGCAGGGATTAAGTATAATCGTTAACAAAGAAGAAACTTTGAAGTTGTTGAACAGGAGGGATGCGGTTGAATTATAAAATTGAAGCAATAGATGTCCTGTTGAATGAGGACTGTATATTACAACGATATTTTCCGTTAATTCAATACAAGGAAATGTTAATAGAAAACCTGATGAATAATCATTACTTTTCTAAAGCAGAATGCATGGAGCTTCCGGATGAAATCTTGATTGAGATGGGGCTGCCAAATCATGAATTGGTGAAACTTTTTCGAAATTTTATGGTCATGTATGATGTAAAAGACAGTAAATTTAAAGATATCAAGGACATTGTTACGAATGAAGCAGAAGCCGACTCTTTCCGGGAATTGTATCTATTGCCCGGTGTAAAAGGGGTACGCGCAAAATTGTATTATGATGCCAACTATAAATGCCTGAGCACAATCGCATCTGCTAATACAGAACAGATAATTCGTGATACTTCAAAAGTTATTCTTCAAAAGGGACTGAAGTGGAAAGCTCCCTTACCAAAAGAAGTCAGAACACATATTGCTGTGGCGAAGGCTTTCACTATTTACGGGGTATAGCGACAAAGTTGAATAGGACTAACAGATTGAGAAAATGAAGTTGTAATAATTCGGAGGTTTTCTAAATGGATGCATTATACAAATGGTTATTAGAAGATAGTAATCCGGCTATTAAATACAGAACGCAAAAGGAATTATTAAACCAAAATGTTGATAATGAGGCTGTAAAAAAGTGGATATTAGATAAAGTGCCGGCTTCTTGGTATGAAACAAATGGCCTCTGGTATCGTTACTATGTAGCTGCACTTGCAGAATGCGGATTGTCTAAGCAAGACGTTGAACTAGAAAAATTTTCAAAGGCATTTGACGAACTTAATAATAAATTTGAATGGAGTTGTGCTGACTTTATGCTATTGACTTCATTGGTGAAACTAGGTTTTCAGGAACATGAAACAATAAAAAGAGTGATTGAAGAATGGAACAAATGTAGTTTGACCGATGGAGGATTTTTATGTTCTCAAAAACTAAAAAAGTTTGATTATATACCAAAAAGTTGCTATAAAGTCAATCTTCATGCCCTTCTTTTTGTGGCTGAGTGTAGCAAGCATGGCATAGAGGTTAACTTTGCGAAACCACTTATAGATTATTTTGTAAACAGAAATATATTTTATCGTACTACAGACATATATAAGCTTGTGTTAGACGAGAAAATAGGATGGCGAACCGTAGATGTATTCTATCCATTTGAAGTGATGCGGATAGGATTACAAAATGTTTTAGAGGCATTTTGCGCATTAGGATTCGGAGACGACAAGTGCTTAGCCAAGGCATGGGAAATAATTGAAAATAATAAAGATGATATGGGACGGGTCCTTTTGCAAGGAACGCTTACAAAATCTTATTTACCAAAAGAAAAAGTTGGGAAAGCAAGCAAATGGGCAACATTTTATGTATTATTAGCAGAGAAACAAAGAACAATTAAAACAGGAAACATAAAATCCCTGTTTGACAGGTAATTGGGCAGAAAGAAAAATTAGAATTTTACTAACTGTATAAGCAAAGGAATATTCTGGGATTACATCTGCGATAGTTCTGTAATTGGACAAAAGAGAACAAAAAATGTCGGGAAAAAAATATGTTTTGGAGATAAGATGTGTTTTGTAGGAAGGAGTAAATAAGCATGAGCTGGTTGGAAGATATCACTTCATCAATTAAATATATTGAAGGACATCTTACAGATGAAATTACTCTGGAGGAAATTGCTGCAAAGATTAATCTTTCACCATTTTATTTTCAAAAAGGGTTTTCGATTCTTTGTGGAATTACGGTATCCGAATATATAAGGAATAGAAGACTATCACTTGCCGGCAGAGATTTGCAAATAGATGGTGTTAAGGTTATAGATGTAGCAATGAAATATGGCTATGATTCGCCAGATAGTTTTACAAAAGCATTCACCAGATTTCATGGTATTACGCCTGCACAGGTGAAGACCGGAGAGGGTGAAATCAAAAACTACCTTCCTCTAAAAATACATATATCAATGAAAGGTGGATTTGAAATGGATTGTAAAATCGTAAAAAAACCGGCATTTACTGTTATTGGAAGTGCCAAAATTATTAAAAATGAAGAAGGGTATAAAGAATGCCCACAGTTTTGGACAGACCATTATAAAATGGGAAAAGGAGAGCATATATGTGGTATGTATGGAATCTGTTTAGATGATGATGCACCGGAAGGTTCCTTTAAATACATGATTGCAGATGACTATATTCCAGCAAAAGAATTGCCGGAAGAATTTGAAACAGTTGTGATTCCTGAAAACACATGGGCAGTATTTCCATGCAAAGGACCTATGCCAGAAGCGTTACAAAAAGTAAATACAGAGATTTTTCAGGAATGGCTTCCTGGGAATAGTGATTATGAGATTGCAGGAATGTATAATATAGAATATTACACCGCACCTTGTGATTATCCGAAAGGAAATCAAGATGAGAATTATTATTGCGAAATTTGGATGCCGGTGAAATCAAAAGAACAGTAGATTCTAGAATAATTAGCTAAATTCTTGCGAGGATATGATATGAATAAGGCCAAAAGAATAGTAGATAATATGGATTCTGAAAATGCTTTTGAGGTCTGTTCGGAGATTGGAATTATTGATGAAAATGCAACCCCGCTTAAGCAGGCAAGATATATTAATGAGCTTTTAAATACCACTGAGAGTATGAAGATACCTATGACTGATACTATGCGAAAATGTGGTGGGTGTTGCTTGTCAACCAATGCTATAAAAATAGCAAAAAAATTATACGCTAAATCTAACGACATAGCAGAATTTTTGAATCTTCTGAATGAAGCAGATATCGGCGGAAGGAACTTACATATTTCTGATGGAAAGATTATTGCTGTATACAAAAAATGTTATTGTAATATACCTAAAAAAATAGGGAATATGAATAAAAAATATTGTGAATGTTCTGCTGGTTGGTATATGCGATTGTTCTCTGAGGTTTTTGAAAAGAGTGTAACAATTACTATTGTTGATACAATTGTCAATGGAGCTGCTGAATGTGTATTTGAAATATCAGATTACATATAGACAGACAACTTCTTTAGGCTACAATCAATAGCGGTGTAAACGAAAAAGCAGTCTTAAACTATAGAAAAACTGCCCTTTCGTTTGCACTGCGTTTGATTTTGCCAAAGTGAACAAAGTCGCGTCCCTGTAGCCAATATGTATGGATTTTCAATTCTTGCTTTTTTTATAAATACAAGTGAGATACAAGAATTCTCTGCATTGTTACATGGTGCTTTTGAAAAATCTTGGCACGACAAATAAACCTCATTGCTGAGGCTTTTTGAAATTATTTAGTTAGTCGATTCTAAATGCGCAAAGGTATTCTCTGCTGTGGTTTTCCAAGATGACCACCACAGCATTTGCAAACAGTAACCTTGATACCATAAAGGGTTTCAAGTATCTGAGGTGTTTCCATATCTTTCAGTCGTGATAGATACTGCTTACAACCAAGAAGATTCCGACATAATGCCAGATGCTTGGTCTTGCTTCGAGTACATAGTAATCCGTAGTGTCTGATTCTAACAAATCGTTTCGGCGGTACATGCATAAGGAATCTACGGATGAATTCAACTCCAGAAATGGTGAATTCTTTCCACTTACCTTTTTCACGATAATCTTTCACATAGTATGTAACAGTATTTTCGTCCATACGGATGATGCGGTGATTACTGATAGCGATTCTATGTGTGTACTTACCAAGATAGTTAATAACAGACTGGGCACCATTGAAGGTTTTTTTGCAGTGAGGGATCCAGTCTTTTTCATAGCAGGTGTTAAGAAGCTCTTTGAAGGCATAGTGGTTGCAATATTTTACACTGCTACCATGAAACTGAAGTTTATTTTCTTCCCATAAGATCTTAAGTTCATTCAGATATTTACCCCGGAACAACTTTGATAAAACTTTTACGGGAAGAAAGAATTCTTTACCTTTATCACGCCACTGATTTTTAGCAGTCAGACCACCGCCAAGTAGAATGACATGTATGTGAGGATGGAAGTTCATTTCAGAGCCCCAGGTATGCAATACACAGATATATCCAACCTTTGCACCCAGATGCTTCGTGTCTGCTGTTAACTCATTGATTGTAGCTGACACAGAATGATACAGTGTATCGTATAGAAGCTGTTGGTTGCTGTAGATTAGTGGATTTAATTCTTGAGGTACTGTGAATACTATATGAAAATAAGGTGCATCCAATACATCTTCACGGCGTTTATCCATCCACATTTCTTTTGGTAAAGCCTGACACATGGGACAACATCTGTTACGACAGGAATTATAATGAATCTGGGTATGACCACAATCTTCACATATACTGATGTTAGCTCCATAGGCACCGGTCTTACAGTTGATGATACAGTTTGCGACCTTAGACTGCACCGGAGAAGGTGAGTATTTTTCAAGATATCCAGGATAGAATCTCAAAAAGATATCCTGTACCGTTGGTTTATCCAAGAGCTCCACCTTCTTCCTTGTCAAAAGGACTAACGATGCCAAGAACTGTTTTATTGCTCAAGTGCAGATAAATTTCAGTAGATTTAGGTGAACGATGTCCAAGTAATGATTGAATATATCGAATATCAACGCCATCCTCTAAGAGATGTGTTGCAAAACTATGCCTTAGACAATGGGAATGTACATCTTTGGGTAAACCTGCTTTTTTTACGGATTTACGCATTTCCAAACCAGTAGCTGAAGGAGTAAGATATTCACCTGTCCACTGATTCGGAAATAGAATTCCTTTCGGCTTGCCACATTTAAACCAGTACTCAGTAAGAATGTCGAGAGCTCTTTTGGATAAAATAGCATAACGAGAGGAATGTGTTTTTGAATTGCGGATATAAATCTGCATATTTGTACGAGAAATGTCCTCATAGTTAAGGTGAATTACCTCCGATACACGTAATCCGGAAGAATACATAAGTGCAAACATTGCTTTGTATTTTAAGTTAGGAGTAGCATCAAGCAGCCTTTCAACCTCTTCGCGAGTCAGTACACGTGGGATAGCATAGTCATTGATGGCTCTGGGAACAAGGTTATCATCCCAAAGTTTTCCTAAAACACGCTTATAGAAAAATACCAATGAGGCATTTTTATTATTAAGTGTAGATGATTTATCGCCTTTGTCCTTTAAATATAAAAGGAAATCTCTTGCGTCTTCACAAGTGAGATCTTCAGGGTGTTTGTTGATAAATTTCAGAAAATCTCTGACATTATTTTTATAAGTTCGAATGGTGCCGGGTTTCAGATTTCTAAGCTTGCCAACATCTTCGATTTTATTAATATATGATTCGTACATAAAATAACCTCCATGAAATAAATGTGGTAATAACAATAGTAACTACCCATCATGGAGGTGCATTTGCAAAATAAAACTGCTTGTGTAAGCAGCCTAAAGATGATATTCTTTTCATAGGCAGTTGTTGGGACTAAGCCCGTGTTTGAAGTTTGTTATTGGTGGTACTTTAACAATACTATCTTGGGCCAATCCTGTCACTGCCTTTTTTAGAAAAAGTAAAAAACTGCGCCACAGCCTTGGCAGGCCATCGCGCAGCGATTTTGTTCAATTCCAGTTTGTAGGGATGACGATAAAATTGCTGTTAAGTATCTACTGAGAACTAATATACTGAATGAAAAATTATTAACAAATTGAATATAGAATTGATGATAGAAAAGCATTTAGGTTAATCCTAGGTGCTTTTTTGTTGAAAAAAGTGAAAAGAAAGGAAGAACTACAATGATTCAGAACGAAACAAAGTCACCAGAAATCTTGAAAGCAGAAAGACAAGTTGAGCAAGCCAAAGCTAGACTTGCAGAAGCAAGAAGAAAGGAGTCAGCAAAGAAAAGGTCAGAGGAAAACAAGTATAAGTACATGATGGGGGGAATCGTTCATAAGTATTTTCCAGAGTGTTATGGATTTGATGAGCACGAATTAAATCGAATTCTTGCAGCTGCAATCAAATCAGAGCAATGCCAGAGAATTATTGAAATCGTTAAGAGAGAAAGTGCAGGAAAAGGGAAGAATGAAATGCTTATTTCAGAGAATAATGGGACAAATTAGAGTGAATAGGGAAAGTGCCGACCAGTGCACATCCTTTCACCGAGATTTTCTCGGTGCGCACAGATATACCACCAAGGGTGGTATGTGCGCTCTTCGAGGACCACTGCATGGAGCAGAATGTCTGACGGGGTCAGCCATAAGGGGAAATAATCTTTCCCCTTCGCTTCGCTACCCTTTTATGTGCTTTGCGTATGATGAAGGTCTAAAGAACAGACCTTCATCATCCACAAAGTCTTTTCTTAATCGCAATCATTTACAGAGAGTGAGGTGGTTGATTGGCAATTAAGAATATCAGTACAAGAGCACAGATTTGCGGCAGGAGTTCAAAGTGTCATGGTGGTCATTCAGCTGTAGAACAATCATCCTATATCAGCAGGGAGAAAATGTATAATGAATATGATGGGAATACTTATTATCCAAAGTATAGTGAAGACTTGGTACATACCGAGGTTATGCTACCAGAGAATGCACCAAAGGAATATGAAAACGCTAGTGTATTATGGAATTCAGTAGAAATGATAGAAAAGAGTTCTGACGCACAGCTTGCAAGAACCTACAAAGTGGAATTGCCGAATGAATGGAGTTATGAACTTGCAACAGAAGTTATGAGAGATTATGTGAAAAGAAACTTTGTTGATTTGGGTATGTGTGCCCAGTTTGCTATTCATGATTCTGAAAATGAAAAAATAGGACAGAGAAATTTGCATTGTCATATTTTGCTTACCATGAGAAGCATTGATGAAAATGGAAAATGGATGGCAAAACAGAAAAAGATTTATTTAACTGACGAAAGCGGAGAACGAATTCCTATCATAGACAAAAAGACTGGAGTGCAGAAAGTAGATAAGCAGAACCGAAAACAATGGAAATGCAAAACGATAGATACGAATGATTGGAACAGTAGGGAGAATGCGAAAAAATGGCGAAAGGATATTACTGATACCATCAATTCTGTTAATCAGAAAATGGGTATGACAGAGAACTTCTGGGAATATCGTTCTTTCAAAGAGCAGGGACTTGATATTATTCCAGAGATTCACTTGGGAGAGAAGGCAAGTGCATTGGAAAAAGCAGGCATTCAATCCATACGTGGAAATATCAACAGAGAGATTAGAAAACAGAATGCAATTATCCTGCAAGCAAAAGCAACCTACACACAAGCAAAGAAATCACTTGCCAGTGCTAAGTTGTTTTCTGCAATGGCAATCAGAAAAGTTAAGAATGAAATCATTGATATGATTCAAGAGGTATCAAAGAGAAATCATGACAGATTGAAGTTGCCAGTGTTAGGAACAAAATATTTGCGGCAAGTAACAGACAGAGCAACATTACAGAGCAGGGAGAGAATGGAACAGTTTGTGCATGAGCATGAACTTACATCATTTGATACTTTGAAGGAATATAAATTAACTAACGAGCAGAAATATAATGAAATGCAGTCCAAAAGGGAATATGTATCTGACAGAATGCAGTATTTAGAAGCATTGCTTTATTTGTATGAATCCTATGAGCCATTTATCAAGTATCATAAGGAGCAATGGGAACTAAAAGGATTTGCTAGAAAAGCGTATGAAAGAAAGCATATCTATGAATTGGAATCTTATGATTTATACAGAAATAAAATTAAGCAAAGTATTGTTGAGCCAGATAAGAAGATTACCCCGAAAGCATGGAAAAAGGAACTTACTCAACTGGAAAAGAAACTTGATGAAATCAGAGAACCATTTGGAGAAGTAATCGTTAATCTATCAAGTATTGAACTACTGGAATACAACAAAAAGGAACTTGGAAGAATGATGGAAAATGAGAAACACCAGAAAGAATTATCCATCAATCAATCCAGAAAGAAAACTGAACAGTCATTGTAATTATTGGGTGGAGTGCAATACAGATATTGCCCCACCTTTTTTAGTGGAGGAAAATAGAATGAACGAAGATAAAATGATAACAGAACAGAGAATTGCTAGAAAAATTGGTGGAATTACATACCTTGTTGGGGTTCATTTCAGCGAAGGAGCAACAGAAACGGTAGGAGAAAAGCTGAAAAGAATGATGAAAACCGAGTGTGAAGGAGCGAAAAGTGTATAAGAAGACCTTGACAAGTGGTTGCAGGCAAGACAGCTAAGAGTATTCTGATTTCCTGCGGTGCGAGACTTGCTCCCTTCGATATTCAGGAAGTCCGGGACATTACAGCCTATGACGAATTGCAGTTAGATACCCTCGGAGACAAGAAAACGGCACTGTTCCTGATTATGTCGGACACGGATGCGACTTTTAATTTCCTGATCTCCATGATTTATACCCAGCTGTTCAATCTGCTTTGTGAGAAAGCAGATGATGTATACGGCGGCAGACTGCCGGTTCATGTGCGCTGTCTGATTGATGAAGCGGCAAATATCGGTCAGATTCCCAATCTGGAAAAGTTGGTTGCGACTATCCGAAGCCGTGAAATATCTGCCTGCCTTGTCCTTCAGGCGCAGTCTCAGCTGAAAGCCATTTACAAGGACAATTCGGACACCATCATCGGCAACATGGATTCCCGTATTTTCCTTGGCGGTTCTGAGCCGACCACGTTGAAAGAACTGAATCAGGCACTTGGGAAAGAGACCATCGACACCTACAACACCTCAAATACCAGAGGTAACAGCCCGTCCTACGGCATGAATTATCAGAAGCTGGGGAAAGACCTTGCTACTGTGGATGAGCTGGCAGTTCTGGATGGTGGTAAGTGCATCTTGCAGCTGCGTGGTGTGAGACCGTTTCTGTCTGACAAGTACGATCTGACACAGCATCCGAACTATAAGTACACATCAGACTTCGACAAAAAGAATGAGTTCAACATCGAACAGTTTCTGAGTCGTAGATTGAAATTAAAGGCAGGTGATGAATTTGTAGTAGTCGATGCCGATTAAAGGAGGGTCTTAATGGAAAAAACTCCCCAATTCAATATTGAGGAAACATTCTGTGAATACCTGTCCAAGTATTACAGAGGTTCCAACAATCCGGTTTCAAGTAAAACGCTTGAAGCCGTTTTTCATGTAAAAGGGTCAGAAATCAGAAGAATCGTCAATTCCCTGCGAAGCAAAGGTGAACCTATTTGCAGCGATTATGATGGCTACTTCTATGCGGACAATCAGCATGAAATCAATGCAACGATTGCTCAGCTGACAAGCCGCATCCAGAAGATTGCAAAAGCAAGGGATGGTCTGGTGAATCGCACCGGCAAAGATGATTGACCCTATTTCCCTTGAAAGGTGGTGGTGATAGATATGATTGCAGTTGAATAGTCTCGTTGTCTCTGCCCTCCGACCGGTTCTCCGGTATTGTGGAGGGCTTTTTTCATTTCAAAATCCATTTCAAATATCAGGAGGAAACGTATATGGCATTTTTCAACAGCGCAGTAACCGTTCTTCAGACCCTCGTGATTGCTCTCGGCGCAGGTCTCGGCATCTGGGGTGCAATCAACCTGCTTGAAGGCTACGGCAACGACAACCCCGGCGCAAATGCTCATGTACGGTAAAGTATCACAAGAAAATTATGTCG
>UMFX01021578.1_pt1 | contig 21474 bp, 19 predicted proteins | sample 1965131 | NCBI WGS metagenome assembly UMFX01 (sample SAMEA4836058, study PRJEB28245) | human gut metagenome | biome: gut microbiome; material: fecal sample | place: Denmark | collected 2008 | reverse complement strand
TTCCACCATAAAATACCGGAACGAGGGATGCCTATGGCCCTGGGTTAGTATCTGAAAACTGCATAGCTCCCGTAAAAGAGCCCGCAAAGACCGGAACGGCCTTTGCGGGCTTTCATTATGTTGGGTTGCGGTGCCGGGGAGGGCTGGATACAGGTTCCGAATATGCACGAGGTCATTATCAATCGGACAATCTTTGAAAAGGTACAAAGCCCGTTGAAACGGGGTCAGCGCACAGCCCCAAAGGTCGGCAGGTCCATCTATCCAGCAGCTTCCTCTGCTGCCCGGATTGCGGAAAGTCTCTGACCCGGAGAGTGAGCGGCAGCCATGTGTGTACTACGCTTGCTCCACCTACAAGAAACCGTTCACGAATGATCTGCATTAATTCGATCCTTGAGTCCATAAGCGATTCATCTTCCGCAGCACTTCTTGTATTTTTTTCCACTGCCACAAGGGCACAGGTTATTACGCCCCACTTTGACGGAGTGAACTGTTTTTCCATCAGACACGGCAATTTCTCTCAACAGGCTTTGGCGCAGCCGCTCATTGTGGAACGGGGAATCCAGGAGCCCCTTCTCCAAACTCGCTGCATCCATCGCCCCATCCACAAGCGCCTTTTGGATATTGGGGCCCAGGGAGAGCGATTTGGGAACGCGGGCTTCGGGCGGCTGTATAGAGAATAATTCCGCTGGTGTGTAGCCGCGGTTGCACTGCATCCGTGTGTGGTCATGAAACTCCTGGTACAGCGCGCAAAAGCGATCAACATTTCTCTGATGCCGGAACTGGACTCCCAGGCTCTTCAGGCGGGCCAGCACTTCAGAGATTCCAGCATCCAGGCAGCGGACAGCATACACAAGCTCGTCCAAAATTTCCGCTGCATGATTGTGATTCAAGAGCAGCTGGCGTTCCATGAATTGCGAAAGGGCGTCTGCGGCTGGTGTCGGCTCACAGTAAAACGGATTATCAAAGGCAAGCAGGTCTGCTCTATCGGGAATATAATACGGCTTTCCACCCTGACGTTGACGCATCTCGTGATAGGCGCTCAAATCACCATCGACCAATGTAATGTCAATGATTTCCCGGTCAAGGGCGTCCGCTTGCTTCCGACCAGGGTAAAGCTCATCAGCTTCGAGCAGGTAGTATTCCCCGCACTCATGGCGTGCGATCTCAGAAAACGCAAGAAATTCCTCTTTGCTGACAGGACGTCGGCACTGGGCGGAGATGATCTCATAAGCTTTCCGGAGCGGCATGATTCCATATAGATTCGCCATAGCGTTGAAATATTTTCGGAGCAGTCGGGACGTGGTATCTTTGAGAGGGATTTCCCGGTACAGCGCGTTTAATTTCCTTCGCGGATAGACTTCTGGCGGCGTTACACAAACAGTTGAGGGGTTCAGATTCATAGGACACATCTCCCGGTGTTTTCTGCCCTGATTATATAAGTTCAGCCAGCGACTGGCAAGAGAATACTTTTTTATTTTTATTGAGGCACTGTCGATATGGACTTATAGTAGGAGCGTCTCCGTACCGTATATGGCTGAGCCGCCGGCACGAAAACGCTCCTGAAGCGAATGACCTGTTGGGGACTTCGATGATTTTTTCCAGCGCCTAGTCAGTTCCCTGGGACCCGCACCAAAGCGCCGTTGATCTCCACGGCGTCCTCGGCCGGGACGAGAAGGTATCTGCGCCCGTCAATGATCCGGGTTTCCACCAGGTAACTGCGCTCCGGAGGCACGGAGATCGTGGCCTCGGAGGTTTTTACCTCAAAACGCCCGGCGTCGATCAAGTTGTCCGGATTGAGGGTTGCACTGGAGCCGAACTGCTGGGCGCACCGCTCCTGAAAGGCCGCCACCTGCTCCTCCGCCACGCCGCACTCCCGGAGGATGCCGCCGATCTCCCCTGGTGTGATGACGGGCGCCTCCGGGTCCTTATTCTCCTTATGGGCCCGGATGCGCTCGTTCAGGCGCTCATAGACGGTCTGGGCGATCTCCACCTGGTACGCCTCGTCCAGTGCATCAGAGAGCGCGGCCTGAAATGCCTCCCGCTGCTCGGCGGCAGACATGGGCGGTTCCACATGGAATACGGCGTCGATGACCTCCTGGTGGAGTTCTCCAGCCTTCCGGGTATAAAACAGGGCATTGTAAAGATTGGCCGCCCGGTCATCAAAGGCGGGGAACAAAAAGCCCAGCTCCGGGGCGGAGACCACCTGCCCGCCGCAGGTATGAAACTCGTTGTTGCCTGGGAAAAAGCCCAGCTCGGCCTTGCGCTCCTTGATGGGGCAGACGCAGCAGATGAGGTAGGAAAAGACCTCATCCGAGGCATCCCGCATCACGGTATCGTCCTTTGCGCGGCGGGGCACATCGTAGTCGTCGTGAACCAGCAGGATCAGGTAGCCGCTTTCCTCCAGCTCCAGCGAGTTGATCACCTTTTGGTAGAATGTCTCCCTGACCTCCCGGTCTTTCAGCTTGGAGTCCCGCAGGGACATGAGCAGGCGGTGTTCCTCACTGTCCGCTACCTGCTGGGTGGAAAACACCAGGTCGATCAGGTTGCGGCCCAGCGTACCGGACAGGGACTTTTTCAAAAGCGAAAGATACTTCTCCGCCTCGTCCTGGGGCATGGATCCCAGGGATTCATCCAGATAGGAGACGATCTCCCGGCTGGAGTTGACGTAGCATCCATAAATCCGGCTGACAGCGCTCTTGTCCGGGCGGAACCGACGGCGCAGCTCGCTGACTTCTTTTTGATTCATAAAAGCATCTTGGTCCTTTCTCAAATATGAAATCATGGAATTTATCATACCACGCCGACTGCTGTTTGTCACGTTGGCCTTGCCCATCTGAGTTTGGAAAGCTGCTTCTGCCCCTCTTGCTCATTAAGAAGATAAACTGGAAAAGGTTAAACATCTTGTAACGGAATTTAATACAGGAGGAAAGTATGTAACTTGCTTGTTGGAACTTTGGGCCATATATGGTATAGTAAAAATACAAAACCGTTTGATCTTATAGGTTAGGAGGGGTGATATGTTAAAGTCTGCTGTTATAAAGGAATGTATCCTGATAGTCGATGATGACAAAGAAATTCGAGAAGTCATTCGCGTTTTGCTTTCCAGCGAAGGCTATAAAGTAATTGAGGCAAACTCAGGTTCAGATGCACTTGAAATATTTACTCCTCAGATCGATTTGGTCATATTGGATGTAATGATGCCGGGAATGTCCGGATATCAGGTTTGTCAGGCCATACGGGAAACAGCAAATGTTCCCATCCTGTTCCTGACCGCCAAAACTCAGAGTTCAGACCTGGTTATGGGGTACTCATCCGGTGGAGATGATTATTTGGCAAAGCCGTTTTCTTATCCGGAACTGGTTGCCCGAGTCAAGGGACTGCTTCGCCGCTATAAGGTCTACCAGGGGAAAAACCTCCCAGACAGAAAGTCTGAATTTATTGAGTGGCGTGGTATTCGCTTGGATTGCAGCGAAAACATGGTCTGGAAGAACGGGGAAGAATTGAATCTGACCGATACCGAATACCGGATTCTGCGTCTGCTTATGGCGTATCCCGGTCAGATATTCTCAACCCCCAACATATATGAAAGCGTTTGGGAGGAGCCTTATCTTCCTGCCTCGGGCAATACTGTAATGGTATTTATTCGCAAGCTCAGAGATAAAATTGAGGACAATCCAAAGCGGCCGGTCCATCTGGTTACTGTCTGGGGAAAGGGGTACCGCATTGTATAGCCCGCTTCACTATATTTCACGCCGTCTGGGAATGCAATTTCTAATAGTGTCAGTATTGGCTTTGGTCTGTGCCTTTGTCAGCCACTATCTGGTTGCAAATGTGGCTGCTAACTGGTTTTTTTATGATCCCCACTTCGATTCCTACTGGAAAGCTCAAAGTACATCTGCGCTGGAATGTTTTCAGGACTATGTAACAGATGAAAAACTCACTATACGCCAGGCTCTGTCTGATACGGAATGGGACCGAATGCACCCGGAGATAGTCCTCTTTACAGAGCCCGCGGCCTTTTATAACGAAGAGGAAGAAAACGATGGCGGGGCTGCAGAGAGCCATCACGAAGAAATTCTGTGTTCAGACGGTGTGATCTATGCGACGTCCTATGCGCCAGGGAACAGCTACTTCGCAAGGTGGCAGGCGGGCGGCGTGATTGCTGGCTCCATCTGTTTTCTCCTCATTCTATTTCCCTATACTGTACATATAATCCGACGAATCAAAAAACTATATCAGCAGGTCTTGCAATCTGCCCACAACGGAAGGGGGCAGCCGGTCACTTTGCGAGGGAATGATGAGCTTGCGGAGCTGGGCAGGGAGATCGAATATATGCGGGTATCTCTGCTGGGGCTACTGGAGAGAGAGGCGCATATGAGAGAAGACAACGAACAGCTGGTTGCCTCACTTTCTCACGATATCAGGACTCCGCTCACAAAACTGATGGGGTATCTGGATATCCTGGTCTATAAAAAGAATTCCAGCCTTGATGAGGACAGAGCATGTCTGGAGAAAGCGGTCGAAAAAGCTGAGCAACTAAAGTCACTGACAGATGAACTCTTTAACCAGTTTGTTTCCAATGGCCGTACCGCTCATGAGGGACACCTGCTTGTAGACGGGGCCGAGCTGCTGAGCCAGATGCTCTACGAGCAATGCAGTGAATTGGAAGAAGAGGGATTCTTGATTGGGCCGTTGCCCGCTTTCTCCGGCGGCTATTTTCTCGATGTCCAGGTAGAGGATATCCACCGCGCCTTTGATAACATCTTCTCAAATCTACGAAAATACGCAAACGTGCAGATCCCCATCCAAGTAGAAATAGAGGAGAGCGGGACAGCTGTCAGTGTCAGGATCTCCAATCACACCCGACCAGTCTCTGAGCATACGCAGAGCTATAAAATCGGCCTCCCCACAATCCGAACTTTGATCGGGCAAAACGGTGGAACCGTGGACATCAGAAATAAAGGGGGCGCATTTTCAATTTGCCTCAATTTTCCCAAAACAGAGCAGCCTAACGGGTAATGTTCGAATAGGCAAATCCCGGTTCCATTGTTTCTACAAACTCTTTCAGGACGGAATATAGCGTCTGAGGAGTTTCAGGTGTCTGGCTGTTCAGTGCGCTCTGCCAGTTTGGAAGTTCCAGCGCATCCATCAGCTCACACAGCAGGGCTCCTGTCTCATAGGGCATCCTTGCATATAAAAAAGAGGTGTCTACATTGCCGGCATCAATCTGCTCAAACACATCGCTGAAAGGTACGTCTTTTACATTGTCAAAATACATCACACCATAATCGTAGTCAACCAGCTCAGATGCCTTGATGGACACATAAGCCGCTGTCCCTTCGTCTCTCTCCTTAGACAGTTCACTCATGGTATATGCTGGATTGGACGCAATTCGTTTGTCTATGATAGAGACGTATTGCCTTGTGTTCGACAGCAACTGATTTTGATCCACCGTTTCCCCTTGAAGGGCCTGCTTGACCGCATCCAGTACAGCGTATTCCTGACGAAGCAGTTCCATGTCTTCCTGAGTGAGTGACTCTATATATGGATACTCTCCAATTTCCCATTGGTTCTGCATGTAATAGTGAAACGATTCGTGAACCAAGAATGTAAGGAAATGTTCTGAAGTGTATGGCTTTGACAATGAGACATCCTCGTCATATTGAAAAAAGTAGACCTGCTCACCCAGCAGAGAATACGTTTCCCCCAATGTATTAAAATTCCCGCTCGCCTTCATTCGCCATACCTCTGGGTGCAGGCTCGAAACTCTATATACAGAATTGGTGGAAAAATTATCTGGTAATGTCAGCTTTTTTGCAAAGATACTATCAATCTCATGGGATGGGTTGACTAGATAAACAGACAGTGAACCCTTGGGCATAAATACCGTCGGCTTCTCTGAGATAGAATATTCCTGCCATAGGAGAGAGACCTTTTCCTGTGCACAGAGCACGTCGTACTCACTCAGGACCGCTTGTTCGGTCTCTTTCAGTTGAGAAAAATCAGAGGGAAGCCTGTTGAGAAAAAGAATCCCTGCAATGACCGCAAGGAAAGCAGCCAAAAGAATTAGAAATATACGTTTTACCCATGCTTGTTTTTTTGCTGTCATCATGATCCACCCTTTTTATAATGCTTTTCCTGAAAAGAGAGGGTGCGGCAAAGGATTTTGCCGCACCCCCCTTTTTTGCCCGTGTTTTCAGTTCAGCTTTTTTACTTGATCAGTCCTGTCCAGGTCTCGTGGATGCCATCGCCTTTGCGCTGGAAGCTATGGCTGTTGGTGGCCTCTTGAACATCCAGATAGTACCACGCATTGGTATCTGCATTATCCGGCCAAGTCCTCATACTGGGGACCATATCCGAGGCCCTTTCCGGAAGGCGTCCCAGCATTCGGTTGATAATGCACATTGTCTCAGCTCTGGTGAGCAAATTGTTTGGCCGGAAGGTCCCGTCCGAGTAACCGGAAATCCATCCCAATGCCGCCGCGCGTTCGATGTAAGATCTGGCCCAGCAGGTATCAATATCCTGAAAGTGGATGGAAGCCTGCATACCGGATTGATCAAACCGGGCGCAAATTGTTGCAAATTCCGCTCTGGTAATAGGTGCCATGGGGTCAAATAGTTCTGGAGACCTACCTGTCACAATACCCAAACGGGCAATCGTCGAAACAGGTGTACAACACCACATATTTTCCGGGACATCAGAGAAAGCACTGTGGGTAGTCTCATTTTTTATCCGCACATTCTCTTTCAGCAGACGGTAAAAAATCGCAGCAACTTCTGCACGGGTGATGTGCTCACCGGGCCTGACTGTCCCATTCGTATATCCGGATATATAGGCGATATGCCTATCCCCGTTGAGCATATCCGGAATGCGGAGGGGTTCGGTCTGTACGTCTTTCTCCCAGCCGGCGTAAACGGTCTTATTTTCCTTCATAGTGATGCTGGTAATCTTAGTGGACAGCTTCTTGTCCGCATACCAGCCGGTAAAGGTATATCCCTCTCGCTTAGGGGCTTTGTTTAGTGGAACCGCAGTGCCGGAGTTGTAGATTTCGTCCTTATAGGCCGTACCGCCATTGGAGTTGTAGTGCAGAGTATAACGGGCGACCCCGCCACTTCCCTTTCCACCACTTGTTCCGCTCTGTTTTAGAATGCTCCAGGGAAGGACTCGTCCACTTTCTGGAAGGAGATAGTTCCCGGCATCCTTACCGGACAGTTGAACGGCTTCTGCCATATAATCACCAACCTGTGCCGCTCTTTCATTTCGCATAGTCAAACTTACGTCATCACCGGCAATCAAGTTGTGGATTGTAGGAGTTACATTCTTTTCGGAACCATCATAAGTAAATTTCGTGGTTTTGGGCCACATAATTTGTATAGGACGCTTTACCACTTCGATATCGGCATTTTTTATCGTCTCTGCATATCCGGCTTTATTTACCTTTACATAAACGGTTTTCTTTCCGTCAGATACATGTTTAACCACAGGAGGAGTATCGCTCCACAATTGATTATCCGTACTATACCGCACAGAAAAGGAATTGTCTAGCCCTGAAAGTGTAACTGTGTGAGGAGTTCCGTCGTATTCATAGCTTCCTCCAGTTACCGTGAAAGTGATTGGTTCAAAATCTGTCCTATTTAGTGTGAAGCCAAAGGTTAACCCGTATGAATATCCGGCGTAAGGGTTGTTATAGTACTTTCCGCTGAACTGAAGCTTTGTTCCTTCCCACAAGGCCGATTCACCGCTGGAAATCGAATCCCATACCTTGTTTATGCTGTTATCAAGCAAGGATTCTCCCCGCTTGTGCGCTCTCATATGTTCACCAATAGAGTACGAAAAATCAGTGCTATTTCCATCAATTGGCACATCTGCAAAGCTGACGATAGCATTGTACCAAAAGTTATAATAGAACTCCTGCAATTCCATGCTGGTTTCGGCTTGCGATGCATGATTTCGATTGCTCCACTCCAGATAGTAATCCCCATTTTTATCAATCGGCATGTCTTCTAGCTTTTTGTAGCTGGTTTGATTCTTTCGGTTGTAGTAGTCAAGATAGTAGTGGCTTAAATCATCAATCCCTCTTGTATATCCTTTTGCTGCCAGTGCAGGAATTAGATTTTCATCCAAATAGGATGAAGCAGTTAATTTATCTGAGGAGTATAGAGACTGGAAAACTTCATTGGTTGTCCGGCCCGCAAAGAAAGCGATTGGAATATGTTGGCCGTCGAAGCCAATCAGTGCGCTTTTGGCAAGTTCAGTGTAATCAGACCACTTGTCAGACGAAGCATAAAAACTATTTTTCTTATATGCATAATCGTGTTTGGATTTGTTCTGGATTTCAATCTGAATCTCTGCTTTTCCGAGGGGAAAAGATGCATGAGTTTGGTTGATCCCCTGGTAAAAGGCATCACGAATATTGAGGTTGAGTTCGCTCGCCTCACAAGTCTCAGGAATGATGTAAGTAATTTTAAGCTTTGACGTAGTTACATCCGTATTCAGCACATCAACGGTATATGTAATTCCGTTTTCCTTTTCGTTGTTTTTTAGCGCGGGTAGTTCAGTTTTCCATTTTGTGTCGCCGGAGATATAGTCATATCCTTCGGAGGGGCCTTCAGCCTGGGAGCCAGATGTAGGGTTTGGCTCTTCAGGAGCTTCTGTTGCAACTCCGCCTGTTACGGGCAGATCTGTGCCGCTCTCCATCTCCAACTGCACATCCTCGGTCATCGCATCAGTTACCGCTACCTCTGGTTCGACAGGGCAGACGGCTTTCTCCGTAACGTGGATCTCCGAATTTTCCGTAGAACCATCTGCCGCCAGCACTGTATTGGGGAGTGTACCGATAACTATGAGCAGTGCTAAAACGCCAGCTATAAGTCGCTTGTTCATACGATCTCTCCTTCGTTTATTTTGTGGTTTTGGAAAAGAGCATCCAGGCCATATCTTGCAAAAAACATAGCAATCGCTCAAGGTTATTCTTTTACAGAAATGACTCCATCAACGATTGAAAAACTGCTGCAGAATCTACCTGGTCAATCGGCAGTTGTCCATGTGATTCCCCGATGTCCGGCACATAGGGCGGAACAGTCAGTGTGAATGGCAACGGTGAATGAGACGTATGTATCTGCCACTCATTTGGCCCGATGCGTTCAAGGTGTGTAATGGTTCTGGAAGAATAGAATTGTGCCTCCGCTGTAATGCCTCCTCTTGCATCAACCGGAACGATTACCGCCTCGTTTCTCCCTGTAAAACAGCCTATGGCATAATTAGATATTGTCTGGTGCCCATGCTTGGAAGCCGAGTGGTACCCATATATAGGGACATAGCCTTCCGATTGCCCGGTTGCCTTTTCCAGCGCGTTTCGGATGCGTGCTTTGGTCTGCCGGTCCTTTACAGAACTAATCTGAAAGAGATTGACCACTTTTCCCAACTTCTTATGTTCGGACATATCACCCCCTCCCAACTCCATCATGCATCTGTATATTAAAAAAGTACCGTTCACAGATACATTCCTTTATCTTTTTTCCAGGCATAAATTTCACCACCAGACGCGCTGGCAGAGAAACTGTTTTTCCGGTGCGCGGATTATGTGCATTACGCAGGTTTGCTTTTGATGTGGTGAACGTTCCAAAATTCTTGAGCTGAACCTTGCCTCCGCAGGCCAACTCTTCTGTGACGACTGTACAGAAAGTATCTACTGCGCATTTTGCTTCTTTTTTGGTCATTCCGGCTATCTTCGCTATCCGAAAAGAAAGATCGCGTCTATTCATGTTTTCCCTTCTTTCTATTTTGGATTCTTTTGATTGAATACATCCTTGCTTTTATACTCCTTTTATATCATCTGATTCTGAATATCCACTGCCTTGAATTCTTAATAATTCTTATTTTCTCAGAGAGGCTGGAGTGGACAGAGCGTGCAGCCAAAATTCCAAACCGCCTCCTGCCGCAGACTGGTTCGGAATTTTGGCAGACAAGTTCCGTCTCTATCGTCGCGGTATGTTTGATCAGTGTCTCTTTGGACCTAAGTATTGTTTACAAAGGCTAATGTCAACCGCAGCGCCGCCACTGTCTCGAAATCTATTTCCGCTTATAAAAGTATGTTTTCCAATCTGCAATTTTAACTTTGGATCGCCCGGAATATGCAGACTGTCCTGTGATCGCTTTATCCGGCTTGTCAATGAAATACCGTAAAGGGAGATGCCTCGCTCGTATTCAACAAATATTTGTCTTAGGAGGAACGGGAACCTCAAACCTCTCACGAAATTGGCAGGTAAAACTTGTGGATTGGACCAATTCACTATATAATATTTCTGCCTTAAACTGATTTCCGCTGTTTCACGTCACGTTTCAAATAGAATGGAGGTGTATGTCCAGGTGGCAGTTGATACAAAGGAACTGATCGCAGAGGCCGTGAAGCGGCTTCTGATGCAAAAGAAGGTCAAAAAGCTGACGGTGAAGGACATCGTGGATGAATGCAGCATCACCCGTCAGACCTTTTACTATCACTTTGAAGATATTCCAGACCTGTTGAAATGGGTCCTGGAGCGCGGCACGGACAGGATGATCGAGGAAACGCTTACCCAGGGGGACGCGGAAAAGGGGCTGCGCTGCCTCTTCCTGCTGGCGCTGAACGCCCGCCCCTATGTGGAGCACGGCCTTCAAACCAACTACCGGGACGAGATCGAGCGGATGGTGGAGGAACAGTTTTTCACTTTTTTCCTGCGGGTGGTGGAAAAACGCGGTCTGTACGCCCAATGCAGCCACACAGACTTGAAACTTGTGATGCGCTACCACAGTCAGGCGGTCCTCGGGCTCCTCAAAAACTGGACCGAGGCCGACAGCGGCGATTTAGACCACATCGTTCATATTGTCCATCAGCTTGTTGTGGGGGAGATCTCCCCCAGACAATAACCCTCTCTTCTCACAGGATGCCGGAGTGTAGAACTTTTTACACTCCGGCATTTCTGTCAATACACGCTTCATTTTCTGGCTATTGTTCCAGCCTCCCGCCCTGATTAAAATAAAAGCACGAAAAGGAAAAAAGAGGTGCGGGTCATGTCACATGAAATTCTGTCCGCAAAACTGTATGAGCTGGACCGGGAGTTCGGGCTGCTCCACGGGAGCATCCAGCTCAGCGAAACGGCAAGCCGCAAACAGCTTGGCCAGGAGCTGGACCGCCTGCGGCAGAAAAATGAAGCGGACCATCTGGCGTTCCAGACAAAGCTGAAGTTCAGCCGCTCTCCCATGGTCGGGAAGCTGGCGTCCTCCTATGAGACGATAGAGGCGTTCATCGACCGGGAGCGTGCGGAGCAGGACGGCCCGTTCTCCGAAGTCTGGCGCCGGGGGCTGTCCGCGGAGGAGACCCTACTGCTGGCGGAATACTCACTGGATTTCGCGGCGCAGGCCGCCAATCACGCCCTGCTTCTCTCCCTGGAAGCAGTCAGCGCGCAGGATACACCGCGGGGAGAGGAAATGGAGGTTGAGCAAAATGAGGCGTCGCTCTAAATTTGGATGGATGGAACTGATCATCGGCATTCTGTTGATCGTGCTGGGCATCTTCACTTTTCTGCGGCCGGGCAGCGTGCTGACCGGTGCCGTGCTGGTCTACGGCGTGTTCGCCCTTATCACAGGGATCGCGGATATTGTGTTCTATGTGAAGATGGAGCGCCATACCGGCTTCGGGCCGGTAGTGGCTCTGGTCAGCGGCATTTTGAGCGTGATCGCGGGTTTGCTGGTGATGGTCTATCCCGGCGCCGCGGCCTGGGCGCTGACGATCTTCTTCCCCCTATGGTTCATCATGCACTGCATCTCCCGCCTGACCCACTTGGGGATCATCCGGTATGTGGCCGGCAGCGGGTACTACTATTTCAGCCTGGTCCTGAACATCATCGGGCTGGTGCTCGGCTTCCTCATGCTGCTCCAGCCGACCCTCGCGTTCCTGTCCATGGGCTTTGTCATCGGGGCCTATCTGATCCTGCTGGGGATCGACAGCCTTGTGCTGGCGTTCAGCGATGTGGGCTGTAAATGGTAAAACGCCCTGACGGTAAAACAGGGCGGTCCATCAAGACTCAAAAATTGGAGGGTTTCTTTTATGTGTACTGCAATCAATTTCTTAAATCAGCAGCATGAAAATGTGTTTGGCCGGACAATGGATTTCCACTACATTCTGGACCCGCGTCTTGCGGCCTTTCCCGCCGGTGCCACCTGGGAAAACACGCTGGGCAGGGAGCTCACTGACCGGTACGCGGTCGCGGGGATCAGCCGCCACTTCAAAAATCTCTATGTCCTGTTTGATGGCGTCAATGAAAAGGGGCTTGCGGGCGGCGCGCTGTACTTCAAGGGGTATGCCGATTTCCCGCCGTTCTCCCAGCAGAGCGGCAAGGCGCAGGTTCCGGCCCTGGACTTTTTGCACTATGCCCTCGGCCTCTGCGCCTCTCTGGATGACCTCCGGGAGCTCCTGGCCGACATCACCCTGGTGGGGGTCCAGGACAAGCTGACCGGGACCGTCGCGCCGATGCACTGGATCTTCACCGACCTGTCCGGCAAAAGCCTCGTGGTGGAGCAGACCAAACAAGGACTGAACGCCTATGAGAACCCGGTGGGCGTTCTGACCAACAGCCCGGATTTCCCCTGGCAGATGACGAATTTACGCAGCTACATTGGGGCCGCGCCGGAGCAGACGGAGCAGGCGGATTGGGGCGGCTTCCAGATGGAGCCCTTTGGACAGGCCGCCGGAACGAGTGTCCTGCCCGGTGGCTACACACCGCCCGCCCGTTTCGTCAGGACCGCGTTCCAGAAACTCCATATGGTGCAGCCGGAGACCATGCAGGAGGCCATCGTCGAGGGCTTTCACGTCCTGGAGGGCGTCACCCTGCCCAACGGCGTGGTAAAGACGGCCAACGGGACCTTTGACTACACCCAGTACACTTCCATGATCGACCTTCCGAACAAGGTCTACTATTTCAAGACCTATGAAAATCCCCAGATCATCCAAGTGGACCTGAAGCCGGTCTGGGCGTCTGGGGAACAGACGGTGCAGGACTTGGGCAGCATCCAGACGCCTGTTTTCTATGGAGCTTTATACCAGTATTCTGCGGACCATCAGAAAATAAAATAATGAAAAATGGAGGATGACCAAAGCATCCTCCATTTTTCATTAGTCTGTAATAGGTATCACGGCCGCTCTGATATGCGCCCCAACTGGAGATGAAACAATTTCAGCTTTTCAGTCATAATGGCATGGACAGGACAGATCTGTTTACATTTCCCGCAGCGAATGCACTCAGGGTCGTTTGCGTTCTTCACCGGGTCCACGTGCATCTTGCAGACTTTGGCGCAGGCGCCGCAGTGGATGCACTTATGTTCATCCACCCGATACCGGAAAATTGAAATTCGATTAAACAGGGAATAAATCGCGCCCAGCGGGCAGATGTACTTGCAGAATGGCCGGTAAATCAGGATGGACAAAAGGATGGTGGCTACTAAAAGCACATTCTTCCAGGCATAGAGCCAGCCCAGCGCGCTGTGCATGGAGGAGTTCAGCAGAACCAGAGGGATGCCGCCCTCCAGCGTCCCCACAGGGCAGATCAGCTTGCAGAAGTATGGGGCGCCCTGTCCCAGCAGATCGACCAGGAACATGGGCAGCAGGATCACGAAGACCACCAGGATCACATACTTCAATTTACGGAGAAGTTTATCCCCCCGGAAAGTCGAGATTTTTTTGAAGAACGGGATCTTATGCAGCAGATCCTGGATCAATCCAAAGGGACACAGCCAGCCGCAGACCAGCCGTCCGACCAGGGCCCCCACAAAAATCAGGAAGCCAGATACATAAAAAGCCAGCTTAAAGTTCCAGCTCCCAATGACAGCCTGGAGCGCGCCGATGGGACAGGCTCCCAGTGCCCCGGGGCAGGAATAGCAATTCAAACCGGGAACACAGAGATTTTTCAACTTTCCCTGATAGATTTTGCCTTGCAGGAAGCCGGCTAAATAGCTGTTTGTCAAAAAGGCCCATACCGCCTGCACACCATGTCTGGGCCAGCCGCTTATTTTTTTCTTAGCCAATTCCGATACACTCCAGACAAACTTTTACCGCTTTGGAGAAAACCACGGCCATCTCTCCGCGGCAGATCCCATAAGCCATGAACGCGATCCCCAGAACAGCGGCCCCGGCACCGAACCAGCGCGGGTCGATCCTGCGGCGCTCCATTACGCATCTCCTCCCAGGCGGCCCAGTTCCTGCTCCACAATAGCCTTCCATTCGTCATAGGTGTGGCCGCCCAGATAGGTTTCGCCCACGATATTTCCCTCCCGGTCCACAAAGAAGGTCTGCGGAACTGTGTCGATGCTATCCAGCAGGCCATGAAGCGCCGTCTCGTCAGGAATGAGGAACGGGAACTGGGCGCCAGACCGCTCCGCCAGGATCTGCGCCTTTTGCAGCGCTTCGCTGTCCTGCTCCCCGGCCTCGTTCCGGGTGTCCATGACGATGCCGATCACGCCAACGCCCTGCTCGGCCATATCTGCCCGCAGCTTCTCCAACTCGGGGATTTCTTCCACGCAGGGGCTGCACCAGGTCGTAAACACATTGACCAGAGTGAGCGTATGCTCCTGGAAGATTGTCTGGTCAACCGCTGTTCCCTGAATATCCGTGGTGGAAAATTCCCCTACGCTCCCGCTGATGCTCTGCGGCAAGGCGCTGAAAAAGGACAGGCCCTCCTCCATGTTTACCATATCTTTCAATGTGACCTCGATATTCTCAAGTTCTGCCTCCAGCCCCGCATCTCCTTTGGAGTTTGAGCTGAGGTAGTAGCTGTACGCACCGTCCGCGCTTTCGCCCAATTTCTGGTGCTGGTCGCATCCGGTCAGGGCGTTCAACTGCTCCTCCAGACCGGAGCGGTACACGCCAAGCGCGCCTGTGTGCGTCAATCCGCGTTTCCATTGTTCGATCCCGTCTCCGGCCAAGGGCGTCTCCGCGTCCTTTTGTTCCTGGCTTAATGCGCTCCAGGAGAGAAGCGCGTAGGAGAGCGATCCATTGGCATCCACTTCCTCCTCGCTGAACTGGACCACATCGCAGGCTTGCATTTTTTCCACCAGACTGTCCGGCAGCACGACATCCATGCCAAGGTAAGGGAATGAATGCTCCTTCTCCGGGTACATCCCCATTTCGGACGGCTTCAAAATCACCTCGTCCGTCGGGATGGTGACCCGGTTTCCGCCCAGGGTCATCTCCCCCATGCTTGCGGAGCCTTCCGGCGAGGCAGACGGCGTGGAAGGATGGTCTCCACCAGAGCAAGCAGCAAGGGAAACGAGCAGCGCCGCGGCTGCCAAAGCTGCGGCAGGCTTTCGGAAAATTCTGCGGCCCTCTCGATTGCCGCAATGGTTGTTCTTGTGCATATCCATGATCTCCTTCGATTTTTTAGACGGATGGCGTTCCATCATTGCGCAGGATAGCACACGGGGGATAAAGTCTTTGTTAACTCAACCGGCCCATCGAAATATATTTTCGAGCCGGAACAGCCAGTTAACACAAAGTTTATCGCTCCTGTGCTATAATCAAACTATCTGTTGATTGAAGATCGAATGGAGGCGGGGATGTATGCGGGTTCTGGTCGTGGAGGATGAACAGGACCTGTGCCGGACAATGGCACAGGTCCTGCGGTCGGATGGTTATGAAGTGGACGCCTGCGGGGACGGCGGGACAGCGCTGGAACTGGCTACAGTGGAGTCCTATGATCTGATTTTACTGGATCTGAATCTCCCCGTCATGGATGGGATGGAGGTTCTGCGCCGCCTGCGTATGGAAAATGCCGAGGTGAAAATTCTGATCCTGTCCGCCAGAAGCGAGCTTCAGGACAAAGTAGACGGACTGGACTTTGGAGCCAATGACTACCTGACAAAGCCATTTCATTTCGCAGAATTGGAGGCCCGTATCCGCAGCCTGACCCGCCGCCGTTTCGTACAGGAGGACACGGTCTTATCCTGCGGGAGTATTTCCTTTGATACGGTTTCCCGCACGGCAACAGCGGACGGCCGGGTCCTCGACCTGCCCCGCAAGGAGGCGGGGCTGCTGGAATATCTTCTGCTCCATCAGGGACGTGTGGTGAGCGCGGAGGAATTGATGGAGCACCTATGGGATGGAAGTGTGAACAGCTTCAGCAATGCAGTCCGTGTCCACATCTCAGCACTCCGCAAAAAACTCCGGTCGGTCCTGGGGTATGATCCGATCCAGAATAAGGTCGGCCAGGGGTACACATTGGCCGTAGGGAAGGAGGACGGGAACCGGTGAAGTACAAGTCCAAACGGCACGGCCTGACGCTGCAATGGAGGCTGGCACTGACCTCCGCAGCGATCCTGGCCGCGGCCTGCCTGATCTTGACCCTGGTGTTCAATCACTCGGCCGGCGCCGAATTGGACAACCTGGAAATCCAGGTCATCCAGCTCCAGCCCAACACCGGGGATGCGGCGCAGATCTCTGGAGGAGCTGCCGCACCGGAGCAGATGCAGATACCACAGCATTTCAGCAACAGCCGCTCCACACTTCGGATGGAGAGCGCCGCCGCCATGCTGCTGGTCGTTTTGCTGTCCGGCGCCGTGACCTACTGGCTGACAGGGAAGGCATTATCGCCCTTACGGAAAATGGCCGGGCAAATGGAGGCGATCCAGGCGCAGAATCTTGCCCAGCCGGTTGAAGTACCCGGCACAGAGGACGAGGTAGCCCATTTAGCAAAGTCTTTCAATGCGATGCTCTCCCGTCTGGCGAAGTCATTTGAAACGCAGAAGCGGTTTTCCGCCAATGCCGCCCATGAGTTGCGGACGCCGCTTGCAGTCATTCAGGCGCGGTTGGATCTGCTGGATCGGAAAAGTAAGGAACTTCCCGGAGACTGCGAGGAAAGCCTTGAGATCCTGGCAGTGCAGACGGAGCGGCTGTCCCACTTGGTTGAGGAACTGCTGCAAATGGCCCGTCTGGAAACCGTACAAAAATCAGATCAAATAGCTATTCCCGCGCTGCTTGAAGAAATCCTTTGTGATTTAGAGGAGGTTGCACAGAAAAATGGGGTGAAAATGGTCCAGCACCCCAGCGAAGGGGAACTTGTAGGGAATGACGCCCTGCTGTACCGTGCGATCTATAATGTCATCGAGAACAGCATCAAATATAATCATACCGGCGGGCGGGTCAGCGCTCAGTCAAATGTAGAGAAAGGGCAGATTATTGTTACGATCTCAGACAGCGGCCGTGGCATCCCGGCAGAAGATCAGAAGCAGGTCTTTGACCCGTTTTTCCGCGTTGACAAGTCCCGTTCCCGTCAAATGGGCGGCTGCGGCTTGGGTCTGGCGTTGACAAAGGCGATCATAGAACTGCATGGCGGACAGATTGGGATTGTTTCCAGCTCTCCCAAAGGAACGACGATCCGTATCATGCTGCCGCGGCAAGGTAAGTAGAAGGAGTGTGCTTTATGAAAACAGGAACAGGATTTGTATTTCAGAACATAACGGCAGAGAGAAATGAAGAACTGCTGAAAATGTGCATCCAAATGGCCGCAGCGCTAAAAGCTCGGGGGGATGCTCCGTTTGCCGCGTTGCTGGCCGATGAAAACGGCGATGTTCTGATGGAGCAGGACACGCTGGTATATAAAAATGGTGACAATACCGCCCATGCCGAGTCTGTGCTGTCGAGCAGGGCTTCCCAAAAGTTCTCAGAGGAATTTCTGTGGAAATGCAGCCTATATACCTCGTGTGAACCGTGCTGCATGTGCACAGGGGCCATCTATTGGGCCAACATTGGCAGGATCGTATTCCCTGTAACAGAGAAAGCCGTGCTTGATGTTTCTGCGGAGAGTGGGCATCCCGATTTTCCAATGTTTCATTTGGGGTGTCGGGAAGTTCTTGCAAGAGGCCAAAAAGAAATCGTAGTAGACGGCCCGTATGACAGTTTGGCGGAGAAAGCGTTAGAAATACACAAATAGACCGGATAATGGCCTGGCATTATAAAATCAGGGCTGGTCAAATATCCAGATTTCCACAATTATAAGGGTAAGAGTAAAAGGGTACTTTTCGCTTCTGCTATGCCAATAACTGAATTTCCAACTTCACCGCCGGGGCGCTCTGTCGTATCTTTCTGCAAATCCGGCACCTGCCTTTTTTAATACACTCCCAGCGGTTATTGTGGGGAGACTTTCCGATAGTATTCTTACTTGGGATGGATATTCCTTCCAGAATTCTCCTGTGCTATAATGGCGTTCAGGAGATGAAGAGTTTGCTCCGTTTCTGCCTTTGATAGTCCTTCCAATTTTTCTTATTCCTAAACAGAAAAGGGGGCCGTATCATTGCGGCATACATATCAAACTTTTTTGAAGAAAGGAATCGACCTTGCGCCGCTGGAGATCGAGAAAGGGGCGGATGGCCTTACCTATTTCTGCACGCCCAGAGGAGCCCGGATCATAGGGTGGGCCGGAGTAGACGGCATCCATTATTGTTTTATCCGGGGATTTGGCGAAATGGTTTTTTCGGTCAGTCCCATGAATTTGCCTCCTCATTATGTGCATCCTCTGGCGTCAGATTTCTCGGATTTCCTGCGGTTGCTCCTGGCCTGCGGAAACAGCGCGGCTTTGGAACAGGCGTGGCAGTGGGATCAGGAGCGGTTCGAGACATTCCTGCGTAAAAATCCGGCCACGAAAGAACAGAGGGCGGTGCTGGCGCAAATCACGGAGCAGACGGGGCTCAGCCCCATGGAAAATCCCTGGCAGTATCTCCGGGAGCTGCAAGATTCCTTCGATTACAGTCAAATCAAATACACGGAGGAGTTCTACGATCCGGATATGAACCCGGACGCTCCGCAACAGACACCGGAGTGGAACGTCTATTTTGAAGGCAGCTTTTGGGGCTGCTGTAATAAAACCCGTCCTGGAAAAGAACTGGTTGTCCAAACAGAATTTGAATGGGCCGGCCATCACTGGCTGATCCCCTCTGTCTATGTCTGTGGGAAGGGACTTGTGGTTGATTTCTGCATGAGGGTTGAGCCGTCCGATATCCGGGCCTTTATGGAGAAATGGGAGCTGAGCCTGGAAAATGAGGCATCCCGGGAGTTTTCAGAGGATGAGCGGATGCGGCTGGAGCTGGATAATCCAATGCGGCTGGACGTTGACTCCATATTATGGTTGAACGGAAGGGAACTGAGCCAGCGTTGCGGCTGCGGAACCTGCTATAACCCCTGCCTGCCGCCGGAAGCCGTCGATTGTGAAAGCGAGATGGTTCTGGAGCACTATAGATTGGACAGGAACTTTGGGTGGATGATCTGGCGATACAGTTACCCCTGGGCGACGAAAAGCCCGTCGAAACTCCGAACGCTCGCGGTGTCCATGATTCAGGAGAACGTCTCGATTCCAGGCCCGCATTTCATGGTTTCCCGCCCCGGAGATACCTTTACGTTTCCATACCGCGACCAGGAGTATACGTTGACAGTACAGGAATCTGAGGCGCGGACGGCAGACATGGGCAGGATAGCAGAGGCAGGAACGGAGTATCCGGAGCACTATGTCGCCATGACTTATACCGTTACGCCGGAACTGCCGGACGGCGTCATGACCCTTGCGGACTGCGATGACGGAGATCGGCCAAGGCAAGCCCCCTGTACTCCGGATCAGCCGAAGGCTACTTCGTGTGTAGCGGTGATCGGGTTTATCGGCGGTGCGGATGGCCCGGCATCCACTTTGGCTGGAGAGAAATGGGGAAATCTTCGGGTGGCCTGTTCCTCGCTGCACTTCGCTCCGGCGGAGAATGTGGAATGGCGGATGATTTTCCACGAAAAGCAGTTTGCGGACATGACGTTGGAGCTGATTCCGTCAAATGAGGCCAAGCGTTCCATATCTGGAAGATAGAATACGGCTGAGGTGGCTGCACTCTGATTGGCAGGCAAAGCATACACAGGTTAAAAACCCGTTGCACGTCAAAGCGCAGCGGGTTTCTTGATGCCGGAGTTCTTCCATCCAGGGATCTCCTGTGCTATAATAGCGTCAACATAACCAAATCAGTTCGGTGAGGAAGATGGATTATGGGCGATACTTACCATTTTCAAGTGAACCTGGGCGGGATGCTGGATGTGCTGTCCAACCACCTCTATAAAAGCCCGGACGTGTTTTTGCGGGAACTGCTGCAAAACGGCGTGGACGCCATCACCCTGCGCCAGAAGGAACAGCCGGGATGGAACGGCGGCAAGCTGACTATCCAGGTAGACCCAGGCCGCCGGCTGATCTTCCGGGACAACGGCGCGGGCCTGAGCGAGGAGGGCATCCACCGCTTTCTGGCGGTCATCGGGCAGTCCTCCAAGACGGAGCTGGTCAACGGCAAGATCCCCGAGGACTACATCGGCCGGTTCGGCATCGGCCTGCTCTCCTGCTTCATGGTATCGGACTCCATCGTGGTCCACACCCGGCCCGCCGCCGGAGGCCCCGCCCACATCTGGACCGGGCGGCCTGACGGCACCTACACCCTGGAGCCGCTGGAGGACTGCCCCGTGGGGACGGCGGTGATCCTCGCCGCCAAGCCAGGTATGGAGCATTACTTCCAGCCGGAGAAACTCGGGGAGTTGGTGCGCTATTACGGCTTGGCCCTGCCGGTGCCTGTCTATCTGGATGGCGACCCGGAGCGGCTCAACCGCATCCCCGCCGACTTTGCCGGTATCAGCCGCGGCCAGCTCCTGGCCTTTGGAGAGTGGCTGTTCCACGAGGAATTCTTAGACGCCATCCCCATCCAGACGCCCCATATCAGCGGCGTGGCCTATGTGCTGTCTTACCCGACCGATCCGTCTGTGAAAAGCGGACACCGCATCTATCTCAAGCAGATGCTCCTCACCGAGCGGGGTGATACCCTCCTGCCGCCCTGGGCCTTCTTTCTCCGGTGCTTCCTCAACACCCGCAGCCTGCGCCCCACCGCCTCCCGGGAGGATTTCTATGAGGACGGGGAGCTGGAGCAGGCGCGGAGAGAATTTGCCCAGGCGATCCGCGCCTATCTGTCCCAGCTTTCCCAGGTGGACGCCGAGCGCCTGCGGAATCTCGTGCGGGTCCATGTGCAGGCGATCAAGGCTATGGCGGTCTGGGACGAGGAGCTGTTCCGCATTTTCATCGACTACCTGCCCTTTGAAACCAGCGAGGGGACCATGACGGGCGCGGCGCTGAAGCAGTCCGGGGAGGCGTTCTGGGTCAATTCTGTGCCGAGGTTCAAACAGCTCCGCTCCCTCTTTCTTGCCCAGGGGAGATTGCTGGTCTGTACCGGCTATGTCAGCGACCAGGAACTGATTGCGGCGCTGGACGAGCGGCTCAGCCTCCCCATCCGCCCACTGAGCGAGGACCATATGACAGACGTATTGGAGGATGCCTCTCCCGCCGAGCTGCGGCGGGCCTCCCGATTGCTCCAGGCGGCTGACAACGCCCTGCGCCCCCATGACTGCCGGGCCCAGCTCTGCCGCTTCCTCCCCGCGGACCTGCC
>UMFX01039796.1_pt1 | contig 21716 bp, 18 predicted proteins | sample 1965131 | NCBI WGS metagenome assembly UMFX01 (sample SAMEA4836058, study PRJEB28245) | human gut metagenome | biome: gut microbiome; material: fecal sample | place: Denmark | collected 2008 | reverse complement strand
AATTCCGAAAGGAATTTGCAGGGATGTCTTTTTTTGTTCAAAAAGAAAAAGGATGGAACCCGAGTGCCGCTGCTCAAATCCATCTGCCACATAGAAAGCCCGCAGAATCGAACTTTCATCCTGCGGGCTTTTTTGATCATTCCTCTATTTCATACACCATTTCTCCGCTGTAGCACACCTCTACCATACATTCTACCAGTGCCTCTCCCTTTGTCAGCAGACCGCTCCATTTTGCCTGCCAATAACCATATGTTTCGTCAATGACCTCCAGCCGTTCTAAATGGGGCAGAAAATCCTTTAGAAGCCATTTTTCGCCGGAAAAAGCCCCTGTTTCCCCCGGTCCATCAAAAACATATAGAAAGGAAGAATCCCAGTCTACACCCGTCAATATGACTTTTGCCATTGCCGTCTGTTCACATGGGGAATCAGTGGAAAAAACACCGTAGGGAAAGTGGCAGACCAGTGTTTCTTCGTCTGCCTCCAGTTTTGTCAGATACCCGTCGTGGAGGCTGTAGGGCAGGGAATATAAGGGTTGTGTCAGGGTTGTTTTCATAGGTCGCTCCTTTTTGTTTTTGCTTAGCATAACGGACAGGAAGGGGGCTGTCAAGAAATCAGATATATTCTTAAGAAAACATTCGGAAAATAGAAAAGCTGAAATCCTCATAAAGAATTCCAGCTTTCTGATTTTTTAGATTGCTTTTGAAAGGACCTAGCCTTTCATCCGAACATGTTAGAATCCGTAAACGGCTGTGATGTTTGCGCTTACTTCGATGTCTTCATAAGAAATGTTGGTGTTTCTGTTGGCACTGCCTGTTGCCATAGCATCCATGACCATGGCTTCTTCTGCACCGTAATTCATTTCTTTATAGCTGGTGGAGGTGTTGCGGCTGTTTTCCACAACGGATACCACCTGTCCCAGCGGTTTGCCGTAAGCCTGCGCAATGGCTGTAGCAGAGGACTGGGCTGCTTTTACGGCTTCTGTCAACGCCTGATTGTAGTAGGTTTCCGGTTTTTCCAGAGAGAATGTGACGCCGTTGGTGCCCGTTGCCCCTGCGTTCAGAGCTGCGTCTACATATTTTCCAGCGTTGTCCACATCGTTGGTGGTCACATTCACAGAGGTGTAAGCCTGATAATTTTCCAGAACCTGTTTGTCTGTTTTTTCGTCATAGCGGTAAGAAGGATATACAGAGATGTGAGATGTCACAATATCCTCCTCTGTAACGCCCAGTGCCTTCATGGCAGCAATGACGTCTGTCAGTTCTTCATTCACATCTTTCTGTGCCTGCGCTGCTGTTTTTGCGGTCTTTTCCACAGTCACATGGATGGTGGCTACATCAGGTGCTACCTTCACGATGCCCTGTCCGTTTACGGTAATGGTGTTTGCCGCAGGTTCCGCTGCCAGCGCCATAGTGCTCATGCCCAAAGCCAGTACTGCCGCTGCCATGCATGCCATCATGTTTCTTTTCCATTTTTTCATACCAACAACCCCTTTCCAGTTTAGGACTCTTTCTTACATACGGATTCCTTTTTTCTTTTGGACGAGGAAAAATACAGAAAAGTTGCAGGATTTTCTGATTTTTTTCAAAAAAGATCAAAAATAAATTCAATGATATGCAAAAGCAAATTCAGAAGGACTTCCAACAGACTTCTGCGTTTTTTCTTTGCTTTCTTTTTTCCCATGATGATTCCCGCTTTCAGAAAATGGCATCCAATATGGTCAGAATCCCGTCCACCACAAATTCAAAGATATGCAAAAAAATATTGCGCCGTTTTTCTTTTTTGGATTTTTCCTTCTTTTTCATGGCGCCCTCCTTTCGGGGATGCTCAGCCGTTCAGAGGTTTTTCCCGTTTGATGCCCACATAGGCTCCGTCGATGCATTCTCCCACGGCAGGATAGCCCAATGCCTCATAATAACGGCTCAAATCGTCGTTGACCTTCTGAGAATCCAGCCGCAGCACTTCTTTTCCGGCGTTGCGGGCATAGGTTTCCGCAAAGGTGAGGATTTCCCGTCCCAATCCCGGATAAGCAGGGTCTGTGGCAAGGTGATGGACGTAATAAGCGTCTTTGTCGTTGTCCCATCTGGGGTCTACGTCAAAAAGGGCAATGACGCCAATGGCTTTGTCCCCATCCATGGCAAGAAACACGCTGTTTTCCCCTATGCGCTCTGCAAAATATTCGGCAGGGTATACGGTCAGATAAGCGGTCTTGTTCCACTGATACAAGCCTTTTTCGTCCATCCAGTCGATGCGTTTTTGCAGCAGGGCAAGGATGGTGGGCACATCCTCCAGAACAGCCTGCCGCATTTCTTTGCTCATCATTTCAGTCTTTCCCATTCTGCTTCTTTGAAGCCTACCAGCACAAAATCATCGCCGATGATGAGGGGACGTTTCACCAGCATGCCGTTGGTAGCCAAAAGGGCAAACTGTTCCTCGTCGCTCATGTCCGCCAGTTTGTCTTTGAGCTGCATTTCCTTGTAGAGCATACCGCTGGTGTTGAAGAATTTCTTCAGAGGCAGACCGCTTTTGGCGTGCCACTGTTTCAGTTCTTCCGCGGTAGGATTGTTTTCCACGATATGACGGTCGATAAAGTCTACACCTGCACCTTCCAGCCATGCTTTGGCTTTTTTGCAGGTGCTGCATTTTGGATATTCCAGAAATAATACGGACATGTGAGTCCCTCCTTTTTTGTTTCCATGATATTTTTTTCAGTATAGCATGGGGCAGGGCAAAAGACAAAAGGTTTTTGCAGACGGTCAGATTTCGCTTTTTTTCCTCCCTTAAACATGCTACAATAGGGACAAGAGAGAAAAGGAGGAGGAGTCTATGAAATTTGGATTCATCGGCGCCGGCAATATGGTCAGCGCCATTGTCAAAGGCATGACCGCTAACGGTTATGACGGAAACGATATTTTCATCACCAGCAAGACCGTGACTTCCGCGGCGAAATTAGCGGAAGCCTGCGGCGCAAACAGCTGCCAGACAGCTGGAGAAGTCATTGCCCAGAGCGATGTGGTGGTACTGGGTGTCAAACCCCATATTCTGGCGGAAATCCTGCCAGGATTGCAGGAAGATTTCGCGGCGAAAAAACCCTTGGTGGTGTCCATTGCCGCAGGGAAAACACTGGCGTATCTGGCAGAACATCTGCCCGAACATACCCCCATCGTCCGTGTCATGCCCAATATCAACGCAAAAATCGGCGCGTCCACCACTGGTATCTGCCATAACGACGCTGTCACAGCAGAGCAGCTGGAAGCGGTGAAAGCAGTGTTTGCCACCATCGGCAGTGTGGCGGAAATCCCCGAAAATCATTTTGGCATTTTCAGTGTTATCGGCGGCGCTTCTGTTGCTTTTGCCTATATGTATATGGATGCACTGGCAAGAGCAGCTCTGAAAGCTGGTATGCCCAAGAAACAGGCGCTGGAAATCGCAGCGGAAACAGTGAAGGGCAGTGCGGAAATGGTGCTCAAAAGCGGCGAAGCTCCTTGGTCTCTGGTGGATCAGGTATGTTCCCCCGGCGGCACCACCATTGAAGGCGTCACCACATTGCAGGCAAAGGGCTTTGAAGCGGCAGTGGTAGCGGCTTTTGACGCGGTGCTGGAAAAAGATAAAAAGATCGGCCGCGGAGAAGTTTGAGAAAACAGCCGTCTGTGTTCTTTGTGAAAAACGCTTAAAAGGAAAATATTTCATTTTTTTTACATTTACACGAAATTTGACAAAATTGCATTGAATTAACGCGTGGAATTCGTTATAATGGTTACGCGGGTAATTTTAATACTGAAACAACAAAAAAATTATGGTGAGTTGAGGAGGAAAACAGTATGAAAAACAGAAAATACGGTCGTATGGTAGCTATGGCTCTGGCTGCTATGATGGCTATGCCCACAGTAGCATTCGCAGCTGGTACAACATTCGAAGAAGACGAAGCGTACTACGCAGCTCTGGAACAGGGTCTGGTTCCTGAAGAAGTTATCACACAGGACGAAAACGGCAACTATGTAATCAATGGTGGCGAAACAACCACACCCGAAGGTGGCGAAACAACAACACCCGTTGAACCTGTTGCTCTGCCCTTTACAGACGTAAAAGAAGGCGATGCTTGCTACGCAGCAGTACAGTATGTTTATGCAAACAAACTGATGGCTGGTACAACAGACACAACATTTGAACCCGAAGCATCTCTGCAGAGAGCAATGCTGGCTCAGATCCTGTACAATAAAGAAGGCGCAACAGACGTTGCTACAGAATCTGCTTACACAGACGTTGAAATCGGCAGATGGTACGCTACATCCTGCCTGTGGGCAGCAGACAAAGGTCTGATGAACGGTGTAAGCGAAACAGAATTCGCTCCTAAAGCAAACCTGACAGTTGAACAGCTGGTTAAAGTTCTGTATGACTACGCAAAATCCAAAGGCGTTGACGTAACAGTAGAAACAGCTACAGACGTTGCTACAGCTTCCGACTGGGCAAAAGACGCTATGAGCTGGGCAGTAAGCCTGAAACTGGTTGCAGCTGATGTAGACGCAAAAGCTGACGCTACAAGAGCACAGGTTGCTGAAATGCTGATGCTGACAGCAGACCTGAAAGCAGCAGAAGCTCCCGCAACAGAAACAACAGTTCCCGCTGAAGAAGTAAAACCTGCTGAAGAAACAGCAACAGTTCCTGCAGAAGAAGTAAAACCTGCAGAAGAAACAACAACAGAAACAACAACAGAAGCAACAGAAGCTCCCGCAGCTGAAACAACACCCGCAGCTGAAGCAACACCCGCTGAATAATTTATTCTGATTGTTTGCACAAAACCGCTTTCCTTTTTGGGGAGCATCTTCATAAGAAAACAAAGAAAGCCAAAATCCTTTGTCATAATAAGGATTTTGGCTTTTTTATTTTATTCCGATTTTATTTGTTATGTTTTCTTCTGAAGACAGCCGTTTTTGTGCCCTTTTCTTCATTTGGCGACAAATAGCAGAAAGTCAGCTTGGAAATTCTATTTGCAAAAGAAAAAAGGACCCCCTAGAAACCTTGATTTTTCAAGGTTTCTTTGCTTTTTTGGAAAAAAAGAGAAAAAATTCGCTTTTTGGCACAATACTTGCTTTTATATAGGGTGAAGGAAAAAAGAAAGAAAGCTGGTTCCCATAGCCTTATGATTTCAGAAATAAGCCTGTGGGAACTGGAAATTTCCTCAAAACATCGGAAAAGCCCAAAACAAAGGGAAAAAAACATCTGAACAGCCTCAAAAACTTCTATTTTGCAGCTGTAACATGTGTTTCCAAATGGAGAATGATGTTTCCAAAAAGAGAAACCTGTTTCTAAACGGAGAATGATGTTTCCAAAAAGAGAAATCTGTTTCCAAATAGAGAATGATGTTTCCAAATGGAGAAAAATTTCCATGGACAGGGATTTCCGGTGGTATAATGAGAGGAAAGGAGGGAGCAACATGGAATCCACAGAAAATCGTTATAAATATATATTTGATGAAATCCTCACACTGACAGACGACGGCTTTGTGGTAGTTGATACCAACGGGGTCATTACAGACATCAATGACCAGTACTGTAAGTATCTGAAAACCACCAAAGAGTATGCCATCGGTCGCAGCATCGCGGAAATCATCCCCAATACCAAAATGATTGACATCGTCAATTATGGCTACCGGGAGGAAGGCGCCATCCTCCGGCTCAGCGAGGAAAGGGATGATGAAAACGACAGCATTTTCCTGGTCAATCGTTCCTGCGTTTACGATGATGACCATAAGGTCATTGCCGGTGTGGCACAGGTCAAATTCCGTTTGCAGACATTGGACAGTGCCAAGAAGCTTATGCGGGAATATGCCGCTTATGAGTTTTACCGTGAGGAATACCAAAACCGCAGCAACAGCCAGTGTTCCTTTGATAAAATCGTCGGCAACAGCAGCCGTTTCGCGGAAGTGAAGAAGGCAGGCTATAAGGCAGCCAAAACATTCTTCCCGGTGCTGCTGACGGGGGAAACAGGCACCGGCAAAGAAGTCTTTGCCCATGCCATCCATAATAGCAGCGAACGCAGAGAAAAGCCTATGGTCAGCATCAACTGCGCTGCCATCCCCAATGAACTGCTGGAAAGCGAACTGTTCGGCTACGAGGAGGGGGCTTTCACAGGGACCAAAAAAGGCGGGAAGAAAGGCAAGTTTGAACTGGCAGACGGCGGCACACTGTTTCTGGATGAAATCGGTGATATGCCCTTGGGCATGCAGGCAAAACTCCTGCGGGTCCTTCAGGAAAAAGAAGTGGAAAAAATCGGCGGTTATCAGCCCATCCCCGTAGATGTGCGCATCATTGCTGCCACAAGGAAAAACCTACCGGAAATGATTGCCGCAGGGGAATTCCGGGAAGACCTGTACTATCGCCTGAATGTGCTGGACATCGAACTGCCGCCTTTGCGGGAGCGACGAGAGGATATTGTGGAACTGGCTTCCTACTTCCTCAATCGGCTCAATTCCGATTATAAAACAGCCATTTCCCTTTCACCGGAAGTCCGGGAGTGCTTCGTCAGCTACGACTGGCCGGGGAATATCCGAGAGTTGGATAACGTCATCAAAAGCGCTTATGCTGCCTGTGAGGACTTTCTCATACAGCTCACAGACCTGCCCTCTAAAATGGTTTCCCGCCATCATCTGGCAGGAGAAGGGGGCAGCAGTAAGAAGCTGAATCAGATGATGGAGGAATACGAAAAAGGCATCCTGCTGGATGTGCTCAAAGGCTGCGGCTGGAATTGTCAGGCTGCTGCCAATGAACTGGGCATCCATCGCAGTGCTTTATATAAAAAAATCGCCAAGTACGATTTACAGAAAAAATAAATCAGACTGACAACGGAAGCTACACCGCATGCTGTTTTTGCGGATTTTCTTCCCGTCAAATGTGTCGGGTGTTTCGTGAAAAAACGCGAAAACAGCAGGTGTTCTTTTTATGCCCAAAATACGGGGTTTCCTGTCAAAAACAGCAGGTGTATTTCCGTTTGTTTTATACACATTTCACAAAAACAAAGGATTTTAGGAGGAATGAATCATGATGCAGACATTGGTAGAAAAACTGGAAAACGTAAAAGCAGAAATGGACGGACACGTACTGGTCGTAACCATGAACCGCCCCAAAGCCCTGAACGCGCTGAACAATCAGACATTGGACGAATTGCAGGCAGTCTTTGATATGGCAGCCCAGGACGCGGAAATTTACGGCGTTATCATCACTGGGGAAGGCAGAGGTTTTGTAGCCGGTGCGGACATTGTCCAGATGGAACCCTATAAGAGCGAACAGGGCAGAGATTACGCAGGCTATGCTCAGGCAACATTCAACAAAATCGAAGCACTGCCTAAGCCCGTTATTGCCGCAGTCAACGGCTTTGCGCTGGGCGGCGGCTGTGAACTGGCACTGAGCTGTGATATCCGTATCGCTTCCGAAAAAGCTGTTTTCGGTCAGCCTGAAGTAACACTGGGCATCATCCCTTGCTTCGGCGGCACACAGCGTCTGCCCCGTTTGATTGGTGCAGGTCTGGCAAAAGAAATGATTTACACAGGCAAACATATCGACGCCCAGACAGCTCTGTCCTATGGTCTGGTCAATAAAGTAGTCCCTGCGGAAGAACTGCTGGATGCGGCAAAAGCCCTTATGGCAGACATTCTGAAAGTATCTCCTGTTGCCATCAAATACGCAAAACTGTCCATCAACAAAGGGGCAGACATGGACCTGATGAATGGTCTGGAAGTGGAAAAAGACCTGGTAGGTCTGTGCTTTGCCACAGAGGATAAAGAAGTGGGTATGCATGCGTTTCTGGAAAAACAGAAACCCGTATTCCGTTGATGCTGTTGTGTGAAATGGGGAAGGAGGAGGACAAATGAATTTTAGCGTATTGGTGCTGGTCATTGCCATTGTGCTGTTCGGTGTGCTGGCATTCCGTCAGATGAGCGCCCTGATTCTGGCGCCGCTGGTGACCATATTCGTCATTGTGCTGTCGGGAATGCCTGTACTGGATACCCTGCTCAATGACTTTATGCCTGCCACATCAGACTATATCACCCAATATTTCCTGATTTTCTTCGTAGGGGCATTGTTCGGGGCAGTTTATCAGTTTACAGGGGCAGCGGAATCCATTGCCCTTGCCATGGGGCGTCTGTCCCATAACCACTTTGTAGCGCCTATGATCATGTGCATCACTGGTCTGCTGACCTTCGGCGGTGTCAGCGGCTTCGTGGTATTCTTCGTGGTCTATCCCATCGCCCTGCAGATGTTCAAACGTGCCAATTTGACCCGGCGGCTCATTCCTGCTGCCATTTCCGCAGGCTGCTGGACTTGGTCTATGACAGCGCCGGGCTCGCCTTCCATACAGAATACCATCGCCATGAAAAGTCTGGGCACACCTGCCACTGCTGCGCTCATTCCCTCCCTCATTGCCACAGCGGCGGAATTCCTCATGATCTTTGTCTGGCTGGAATGGCGCGCCCGCAGTTTCACCAAAAAAGGCAAACTGTTCTTTGACGATAGCCTGAAAATGCAGCTTGCCCCGGAGGAACTGGAAGAAAGAACATCCGAAAACCTGCCCCATCCCATCATTGCGCTGATTCCCATTGCAGCCATCATCATCTGCTTCAATGTGGTGAAATTGCCTGTGGAAACATCCGTAACCGTAGGCATCATTCTGGCAGTGGTGCTCATGTTCCGAAGAGTGGCAGATGTTTCTCACTGGATTGAAGTCTTTAACAAGGGCGCTGCCGACTCCGGCACAGCCATTTTGAATACAGCCATTGTCGTTGGTTTTGGCGGCGTAGTGGAACAGACAGAAGGTTTTACATACCTCATCAATAACCTGCAAAATCTGTCTATCTCCCCCTTGGTATTCGTTGCCGTGACCATTGCCATCTGCGCAGGCGTATGCGGTTCTGCTTCCGGCGGTATGGGCGTTGCCTTTGCGGCTCTGACAGATACCTATAAAAGCATGGGTGTCAGTCTGGAAGCTGTCCATCGTATCGGCGCCATTGCCGCAGGTACGCTGGATACCCTGCCTCATCAGGGCGCACAGATCACACTGCTGGGCATCTGCAAACTGACCCATAAAGAAGCTTATTTCGATATTGCTGTGACACAGATCCTCATTCCCATTTTGACACTGTTCATCTTTATCCCGCTGGTTTCTATGGGACTTTAAAAACAAAAAACAGTTTTCCATTGGGCATTTTCAGAAAAAGCCGCTTTTGGAAAACACCATTTTCTCTCTCTCAGTTTCTAAATGGAACGAAAATAGCCTAAAAAAACAGCTGAAATCCTCGAAAATACAAGAGATTTCAGCTGTTTTTGTCTGTTAAAGGTTGCCGAAGATAGGTCGGCGTTTTTGCAACTTAGTAGAACAGATGGAAGGTATCAAATTTCCACTGTCCGTCTTCCTGTACCAGATTGAATGTGTAATCTGTTGTTTCGTACTGGGAAGGGTCTGCAGGGGCTTCTGTGAATGTTTCCCCTTCGTAAGGATTGCCGTCTTTGGTGTAGTATGCAGTAGCGGTTACGGACATGCCTGTTTCTGTTTTCACAGGTTCACCCATGACATAGCCTGCATAGAAGATGTTTGTGCCTCTTGCGCCGTCCAGTACATACAGACCACCGCCTTTGCCTTCTGTGAAACGGATGTTGTTTTCAGCAAAGATGTCAGTGTCCATCATGTTCTGTGTGAAGTACTGTCCCAGATAGGTGCGGAATGCTTCCATATCGGGGAAACGTTCGTCTGTGACGCGGTTGTAGGTGTAGCCGTCTACGTCGATGATGTCTGTGGTGCTCATTTCAAAGCCTTCCAGTACAATCTGTTTGTAGATGGCAAATGCGCCGTCATAGAGTGTCTGGAACTGTTCCGCAGTCAGTTCGCCGTCAGCGGCATCTGTTTCTGTGGTTGTTTCCTGCTGCTGTGTTTCACCTTCTGTCGTTGTGGGTTCTTTGGATGTACAGCCGAACAGCAGTGTCGCAGCCAGGGCGCAGCTGAGCACAATGGCCAGTTTCTTTTTCATTTTGTAAGACTCCTTTCATATTTTTCGTCTTGATGTTTTCGTCTTTATTATACCATGGTTTGCAAAGAAAAACGGGATTTTCAGGGAAGTTTAAGAAATTTGAAATATTGCTGTAATCATTCATCTTGTGAAAAGCCGGAAATGATTTTTGTGGTAATCCAGCAGCCCGTCTTTTTTCATGCGGCTCAGTTCCGCCGACATGGCGCTGCGTTCCACCGCCAGATAATCTGCCAATTGCTGCCGGTCAAAGGGAATGGAAAAAACAGCGCTGCCGGAATCCTGTGCGCAGGAGGACAGAAAGGACAGGAGTTTTTCCCTTGTGCTGCGGCAGGTGACGTGAGCAATCTTCCGCGTCAGTGTCAAATTCCGTCCGGCAAAGATTTGCAGCAGACGGCGGGAGAGGAGGGCAAAAAGGGGATTTTGCTGTCCGGTGGGTGCCAGTATCCGGTTCAGGGATAAGTATAACACCGTTGTGTCTGCGGCAGCCAATACGCTTACTTCTGCCGCTGTATCCAAAAGGGCATAGGTTTCCCCGAAAAAGGCTCCCGACGGGATTTGCGCCACCAAAGCCCGACTGCCCCAGAAATCTTCCCGCAGGATATGAACTTCCCCGGAAAGGACGAGTCCTGCCGCCGTGATTTTATCCCCGGTGTGTACCAGAAAACTGCCTTTTTCATAAAAAACTTCTCTTGCGTCCAGTTCCTCTAAAAGCTTCGTCATATCTTCAGGAGAAATGCCCTGAAAAAAGGGCAGAGATGCCAATTTTGATGGTTCCATAGAGAGAGCTCCTCCTTTTTGTTGGAAAAACAACATACTATTTTCCCGCAGTATAGCATACTGTTATCAGAAAAACAAGGACGGAAAAACGAGGAGGAAACCACATGATTCGTAGAATTATAGAGATTGATAAAGAAAAATGTAACGGCTGTGGTCTGTGTGCGAAGGCCTGCCACGAAGGCGCCATTGGTATGGTAGATGGCAAAGCCACACTGCTGCGGGATGACTACTGTGACGGTCTGGGGGATTGCCTGCCCGTATGTCCCACAGGTGCCATCACATTTGTGGAACGGGAAGCGGCAGCTTATGACGAAGGGGCTGTACAGGCAAATATGGCGAAAAAAGGCAAAACACCCTGCGCTTGCCCCGGCAGCCAGAGCAAACTGCTGGAAGTGCAGGAAAAAATGGCAGCAAAAAGAGAAGAAGAAGCAACTCCTGTTGCGGTGCCTTCCAGACTGCGTCAGTGGCCTGTGCAAATCAAACTGGCACCCATCAAAGCCCCTTACTTTGACGGTGTGAAGCTGCTCATTGCGGCTGATTGTACCGCATATGCTTACGGCAATTTCCATGAGGAATTTATGAAAGGCAAAATTACACTGGTGGGCTGCCCCAAACTGGATATGGTGGATTACAGCGAAAAGCTCACAGAAATCATCAAACAGAATGACATCCAGAGCGTGACCATCGTCCGTATGGAAGTACCTTGCTGCGGCGGCATGGAACTGGCAGCGAAAAAAGCATTGCAGGCAAGCGGCAAATTCATCCCTTGGCAGGTGGTGACCATTTCCACAGACGGTAAAATTTTAGATAAGTAAGTAGGTTTATATACAAAAAGACCGGATTTCCTTTTGAGGAAGTTCGGTCTTTTGTGTTTGCTGTTGTCTTTCTCAGAGGCTATGTCAAGGACACAGCCATTTCTCAATCAATCCCCATCCTCCGGCAGGTTTCCGACGATGTCTTCGTAATCTTCACAAAGGGACTTCCATGCTGGCGTATCTGGAGAAAATTCCCGACAGAAATCTGGGAAAGGGTCATCCATATATTCCAGAAAATCATAGATGAATTGGTCGTATTCATACAGTGCGTAGGTGCGGAACAGGTCTAAAAAATCAATATGGTCTTCGATCCATTCCTGCAATTTTTCCCGATCCGCATGGGTGAGAAATTGGGCGAAAAAGTCGATGGCTGTTTCCATATCCGCCGATGTGGCGCGGATGCCTTCAAAACGGGTCTGTTTACAGTGCAGTCTTTCCCCGTCGCTGGAAAGTTTGCAGACGCAGTGGACACGGAAACCGACGCCTCCTTCTTTGTCTTCAAAATCAAAGGTGAGTTTCAGGTCTCTTTCCGCCATGATCTGCAAAAACTTTTGATATGCTTCTTCCGTTAAGGCGCAGATGGGCTGTCCGTTCCGTTGGGGTTTTTCTTTCAGCAGCCCACAAGTCCAATCATGGAAGGAATCCAGTGTTTCCGAAAATGACCATCGTCCGCATCCGGAAAAATCCACCGTACGCTCCTGTAAGCTTGGGGTATCGTACTATTGCAGACCGTATTCTCCGTAAAATTTCCAGGCGTCCAGTACTGGAAGCAGTGCTTCCACCGCTGCCTTTGTCCATCTTCCCGTTAAATGTATGGTGCCTGATGCACTAGAGATATTTGCCATAGGACGCATCTCCTTTCTTTTCTGTTTCCAATGTGCCTAAAAGAACAAGAATCGAATTTTCTGAAAATGACAGGAAGTCTTATTTTTATAATACCATAGATTTTCCTATCCGCAAGGAGGAAGTCCTAGGTATGGAAGAAGTGGGAAAAAATGGGAAATCTTCATCAGAAAACAAAAAAAGCTGAAATCAGGATTCCAGCTTTCTTATTTTGATGCTGATTTTATCTGGGCTGTTCTGCTTCGTTGCAGCCTAATATATTTTTTCGCAAAAAAATCGGAAACCTCCTGAGAGATTTCCGATTCTGATGTTTTATGCTTTTGCTTTCGCAGCCAGTTTGGCATTGCGTTTGTCGTCCAGTTTGGAAACGATGGTAGCGCAAGCAGCGTCACCAGTGATGTTAACAGTGGTACGACCCATGTCGAAGATACGGTCGAAGCCAACAACCAGACCGATACCAGCTACAGGCAGACCAACGCTTTCCAGTACCATTGCCAGCATAACCAGACCAGCGCCGGGAACACCAGCTGTACCGATGGAAGCCAGTGTGGCTGTCAGTACAATGGTAATCATCTGACCCAGTGTCAGGTCAACGCCGTAACAAGCGGCGATGAATACGGCACAAACACCCTGATAAATGGCAGTACCGTCCATGTTGATGGTGCTGCCCAGAGGCAGTACGAAACCAGCTACTTCTCTGCGGGCGCCCAGTCTTTCCGCAGCTTCCATGGTGAAGGGCAGTGTGCCTACGGAGGAAGCGGAGGAGAATGCCATCATCATAGCAGGCATCATTTCCTTAAAGAATTTCAGAGGAGAAACGCCGCCCAGTGTCTTGATGGTGAAGGAATATACCACAACCATGTGTACGATGTAGCCTGCATATGCCACAGCCAGTACCATGATGAGGTTTGTCAGCAGCATGGGACCGTTTTCTGCTACAACGGGGCAGATCAGGCAGGCAACGCCGATGGGGGACAGCTTGATGATGAAGTCCATGACTTTCAGGAACACTTCATTGAAGCTTTCTACCACCTGACCGGCAAGGATGCCTTTTTCCCCAGCCAGCAGGATGCCGAAGCCCACGAACAGGGCGATAACGATTACCTGCAGCATGGAAGCCTCAGCCATGGGCTTCACAAAGTTGGAGGGGAAGATGTTTACGATGGTATCCATAACACTCTGGGCTTCCGCAGGGGTGTAGGAAGCGCCGGAAGGGTCCAGCACAACGAACATACCTTTGGACAGAGTTGCCAGAATCAGTGCCAGTGTTACGGCAAAAGCGGTGGTACACATGTAATAAATCAGTGTTTTGCCGCCGATGGCGCCTACACGGCGAATGTCCTTCATGGAGATGACGCCGGCCGCAATGGAGAACATCACAATGGGCACGACGATGAATTTCAGCAGGTTCAGGAAAATGGTACCCCAGGGCTGGATATAAGCTTTCGCGAAGTCAACGCCGGTCATGCCGAACAGGTTTGCGTTCATCAGCAGCAGACCTGCCACGATACCGATGATCAGACCAAGGAAGATCCAGAAAGCCAGAGGCATTTTTTTCTTTTGGCTCGTCAATGTAAACACTCCTTTCCTATTTTTATGATTTTCTCATTGAATTTTTATCCGTTCCTTATTATAAAGATACACGAAAACCTTGACAAGGATTTTCGCCAAAAGAATGCGTATTTTTTTGTACTTTTTTTACAATTGACGAAAATGATGTATGGATATTTATACAATGGAAAAATATGGAATTTTTACATAATAGAAAAAGAGGCATGTCCAGCAGGCTTCCCTTAAGAAAACATTGGTTTTTGATTTCTTAAGGGAAACTGCGGCGGCTGTCATCAGAAGAAAATTTTCTTCTGATGAAGCCCCCAATGGACATGACCTCTTTTTCCCAGAGTCTATCACAAATATTCATGGAGCCTTGCCGAAAGCCCATCTGTTTGCAAGGGGGCGAGGTTCAGCCGGCTTTGCCGGCTGACTCGCCAAGGTTTTTTTGCTGCCTGCAAACAGTATGTTACGGGGTTATTGTTCTGCAAGCTTCTTGTATGCTTCGTATTTTTCTTTCGCCTTGTCAGCAGCTTCTTTCAGCAGCACTTTTGCTGTTTCGGGGAAGGTGCGAACCAGGGAGGCGTAACGAACTTCGCCCATGATGAAGTCGTTGTAATCCATGGAAGGTTCTTTGGAATCCAGGATGAAAGGATTCTTGCCTTCTTTCTTCAGATCGGGGTTGTAACGGTACAGGAACCAGTAGCCAGCATCCACTGCCAGTTTTGCTTCCAGCTGTGCGTTTGCCATGCCTTTGGAGATACCGTGGTTGATACAAGGCGCATAAGCGATGATCAGGGAAGGGCCTTTGTAAGCTTCTGCTTCTTTCAGGGCTTTGATCAGCTGTGCAGGGTTTGCGCCCAGAGCAACCTGTGCAACGTAGATGTAGCCATAGCTCATTGCCAGCATACCCAGGTCTTTCTTCACTGTTGCTTTACCGCCTGCTGCGAACTGTGCCACAGCGCCGATAGGTGTTGCTTTAGAGGACTGACCGCCTGTGTTGGAGTAAACTTCTGTGTCAACAACCAGTACGTTTACGTCTGCGCCGGAAGCCAGTACGTGATCCAGACCGCCGTAACCGATGTCGTATGCCCAGCCGTCGCCGCCGTACATCCACATGGATTTCTTGGTCAGGTGTTCTTTGTTGTCCAGAATGAAGGCTTTCAGGTCTGCTGCTTCGCCGCTTACGGAAACTTTTTCCAGAGCTGCCAGCAGAGCTTTGGTGTCTTCTTTGCTTCTGTGACCGTCGTCGTAGTTTGCCAGCCATACATCAGCTGCTGCTTTCAGATCTGCATCGTCGGTGAGAGCCAGCAGTTCTTTCAGCTTCATGGTTACGCGTTCTCTCTGCTGTTCTACTGCCAGAACCATACCCAGGGAGAATTCTGCGTTATTTTCAAACAGGGAGTTGCTCCATGCGGGGCCCCAGCCTTCTTTGTTTGTTGTGTAAGGTACGCAAGGTGCAGCAGCGCCCCAAGCCTGTGTACAGCCTGTAGCGTTTGCCAGATACATACGGTCGCCGTAGAGCTGTGTCATCAGTTTTGCGTAAGCTGTTTCGCCGCAGCCTGCACATGCGCCGGAGAATTCCAGCAGAGGCTGTTCGAACTGAGAGCCTTTTACGCTGTATTTGTCCATAGGGTTCTTCTTATCGGACAGAGCCAGAGAGAAGTCCCAGTTAGGCTGTTCGTGCATCTGAGTATCCAGAGGTTTCATTACCAGTGCTTTTTCTTTTGCGGGACATGCTGTTACGCAGACACCACAGCCCTGGCAGTCCAGAGGATCCACCTGGATACGGAAACGATACTGCGCGATTTCGCCAGCGCCTTTTGCGGGTTCTGTTACATAGCCTTCGGGTGCGTTCTTCGCTTCTTCTTCTGTCAGCAGGAAAGGACGGATACATGCGTGAGGGCATACGTAAGAACACTGGTTACACTGGATACATTTTGTTGCATCCCATTCGGGAACGTCGATGGCAACACCACGTTTTTCGTAAGCGGAAGTACCCAGAGGGACGGTACCGTCTTCTCTGCCAACGAATACGGATACGGGCAGCAAGTCGCCTTTCAGTGCGTTCATGGGAACCAGCAGTTTTTCAACGTATTCAGGCAGAACGCGTTTGATTTCTTCTTTATCCACGTCTTTTGCGTCTTTCCAGCTTTCGGGAACGTCGATTTTTACCAGACCTGTCAGACCTGCGTCTACAGCGGCATAGTTCATGTTAACGACTTTTTCACCTTTTTTGCCGTAGGATTTTTCGATGGCTGCTTTCATGTAGCCAACTGCGTCATCAACGGGGATGATGTTTGCCAGTTTGAAGAATGCGGACTGGAGAACGGAGTTGGTTCTGTTGCCCAGACCGATTTCACGGCAGATTTCAACAGCGTCAATGGTATAGAAATTGATGTTGTTGTTTGCGATGTAACGTTTTACGTCAGCAGGCAGGTGTTTTTCCAGTTCTTCGCCTTTCCAGCCGCAGTTCAGCAGGAAAGTACCGCCGGGTTTGATTTCGGAAACGATATCATACTTGGAGATGTAGGACTGGTTGTGGCATGCCACAAAGTCTGCTTTGAATACCAGATAGCTGGAGCGGATAGGCACATCACCGAAACGCAGGTGAGATTTTGTGATACCGCCGGATTTTTTGGTGTCATATTCAAAGTATGCCTGTGCGTATTTATCTGTATGGTCACCGATGATCTTGATGGAGTTTTTGTTTGCGCCAACAGTACCGTCGGAGCCCAGACCCCAGAATTTGCAGGAGATGGTGCTTGCGTCTGTTACTTCGGGTTCTGCGCCAACTTCGATGGATGTCATGGAAACGTCATCAATGATACCAACGGTGAAGTGGTTTTTCTTTTCGCCTTTCATGTTGTCAAAAACAGCAACAACCTGTGCAGGTGTTACGTCTTTGGAGGACAGACCGTATCTGCCTGCCAGTACCAGAGGAGTTCTGCCTGCTTCTGTCAGTGCGGAACATACATCCTGATACAGAGGTTCACCCAGTGCGCCGGGTTCTTTTGTTCTGTCCAGAACGGTAACGATTTTTGCTGTTTCAGGCAGTGCGCCTAAGAAATGTTTCAGGGAGAAAGGACGGTACAGGTGTACCTGCAGGAAACCAACCTTTTCGCCTTTTGCTGTCAGATATTCCACAACTTCCTGTGCTGCGCCGGTGATGGAGCCCATAGCGATCAGAACGTGTTCTGCATCGGGTGCGCCGAAGTAGTTGAACAGCTGATAATTTCTGCCTGTGATTTTGTTGATTTCGTGCATGTAGTTTTCCACGATTTCAGGCAGACGTGTATAGAAAGGTGTCTGTGCTTCTCTGTTCTGGAAGAATACGTCAGGGTTCTGTACGGTAGAACGCTGTACGGGATGTTCGGGGTTCAGGGCGTTTTTGCGGAATTTGCGCAGTGCGTCTTCATCCAGCAGTTTTGCGATATCTTCGTAGTCCATGACTTCGATTTTCTGCAGTTCGTGAGAAGTACGGAAACCATCGAAGAAATGCATGAAAGGTACGCTGCCTTTGATAGCGGAAAGGTGTGCCACACCGCCCAGGTCCATAACTTCCTGTACGGAAGCGGAGGACAGCATTGCTACACCGATCTGACGACAAGCCATAACGTCGGAATGGTCGCCGAAGATGGAGAAAGCATGTGTACCAACGGTTCTGGAACTTACATGGAATACGCCGGGTTTGAGCTGACCGGCAATACGGTAAATGCCGGGGATCATCAGCAGCAGACCCTGAGAAGCTGTGTATGTGGTTGTCAGTGTACCAGCTTCCAGTGCGCCGTGCATGGCACCTGCGGCACCTGCTTCGGATTCCATTTCTACCAGACGTACTGTCTGACCGAAGATGTTCTTCTTGCCGTTTGCAGACCAGCTGTCAACGTGTTCTGCCATGGGAGAAGAAGGGGTAATAGGGTAAATGGTAGCGACTTCTGTAAATGCGTAAGAGATATAAGCAGCCGCTTCATTCCCGTCCATGGTTTTCATAATTTTTGTGTTCATGGAAAAACTCCTTTCATATAAATAAAATGTCCCCGTAATAACTGTAATTTCATGATAATGTATTCTGCATACACTGTCAAGAAATTACCAAAAAGAAAACAAAAAAAGTCAATTTGTTTGACATTCGGCTGTGAATTTGTGCAATTTAACCATAAAAAATTCCGAAAAAAGGAGAAAACAGGAAAAAACGAGCAAAAAAATCACGAAATTGTTGTGTACAGAAAAAAGAAAAAACAATAAATTATTGTATTTTCGTTGGTACATCGTCAAATTGGTGAGGCGCATGTTTGCGAAAGGGCTGGAAAAAAGAGGAAAATCAAGGAAAAACAGGGGCGGATTTCAGGGGATTGCAAAGGATTGTATGACAAAAAATGCAAAAAGATTGTTTATAAATTAACGATATAGGAGGCGTTTCCATGGAAATCATCAATATCACGTGTTTGCGGCAGAAATCCCAGCGGCATCGTCCCAAGTGGGTGGGGAAACTGCCGGAAAGCTGGGCAGAGAAATGGCAGCTGAAGTATTGCCCTTGGGTGGAAACGGCAGAGGGCAGCTGGTGCTTGCAGACGGACCGAGACGGCTGTTTTCTGCCTCCGTGGCGGGAGAAAGCCAGAGAGTTGCTGGAACAGGCAGCAGATGGGGGAGCAAAGATTGCCCTTTCACCTATGGCAGCAGACTTGCCTGGGGATATCCTGCCCTTTGCCACAGGACGAAAACTCTATCCCATATTCGGGGCAGAAGCCGCAGCCACAGGGCTGGAAGCCATGGGCAAACGACAGGAAGGAGCTTCTTTCGTGGTGGCAGACGGCGGCGAATGGGAAACGGAAGCGGTACTGGCAGCTTTGCCCGGCTGGGTGAATCGTCTGGGTATCCTCACAGACCGCCAGCCCTTTTTCGTGTCATGGCAGGAGAGATTCTTGGAGGAAAGAGGTCTGGTGGTGGAAGTGTTCAGCTCCGTGGGCTACGGCGTTTTTCGGGAGGCAGATGTGGTCCTTTCCTGCGCGAAGGGTAACGGCGCCATGGCTTACGCATTGGCGGAAGGGGCTGTGTTTCTGGATTTGGTGGGCAACGGTACCGTTACGGAGAGTATTGCCCTGCGTCGCGCCGATGTGCTGGCGGCAGACGGATTTTTCTTTGGCAACCAAAAAGAGATGGAGGCAGGTGCCCTGACAGAAGCCCGTACTTATTGTGAAAATCAGATGTTTCGGGCGTATTTTGATGCGCCCGGCGCCGAAAAAGCGGCAGAGGCAAAAGCCGGTTTGGGACAGTTGTGTCCCGTTGGTTTTCTTCTGGGCGGAAAAAGACGAAAAATTCCGAAAAAACAGGGATAAAATCGCATTTTCCCGGGAGAAAACATTGACAAAATTACTTACCTTAGTATATAATTTATCAATGAATTTTCGGAGGGCATTTCGGTAAGCCCTCCCTTTTCCTTGTAATATCAAGGAAAATCGGTATTTTTGAAAAATTGGATAAAACCCGCAAGGAGATGAAATAAGCAATGGCAGAAGCAAAAAAAGTAGTCATGACCTATGACGGTCTGAAAAAAATGGAACAGGAACTGGAAAACCTGAAAACCGTACGCAGAAAAGAAGTAGCAGAAAAGATCAAAGAAGCAAGAGGACAGGGCGACTTGTCTGAAAATGCTGAATATGATGCTGCGAAAGAAGAACAGGGCGAAATCGAAAGCCGTATCGTACAGCTGGAAAACCTGCTGCGCAACGCGGAAGTTATCGACGAAGACGTACTGAAAATGGACGTTGTCAACCTGGGCTCCAAAGTAACAGTACTGGACGTGGAATTTGACGAAGAAATGGAATACACCATCGTTGGTTCCACAGAAGCAGACCCTATGAACGGCAGAATCTCTAACGAATCCCCTCTGGGTATGGCTCTGCTGGGTCAGAAAGTTGGCGCAACCGTTATGGCAGATACACCCGACGGCGAAGTGGCATTTAAAATTCTGAACATCCAGAAATAATTTTTATTTTTTGCATAAGAGAACACGGAAACGGAGGAAAACAAAGTGGCAGAACAGAACAACCAGCCTGCACAGGAAATGACACAGCAGGAACTGAGCGAACAGATTAAAATCAGACGGGAAAAACTGGCACAGCTTCAGGCTGAAGGCAAAGACCCCTTTGAAATTACAAAATGCGAAGTAACACATCACAGCGATGAAATCAAAGACAACTTCGACGAACTGGAAGGCAAAGACGTTGCCATTGCCGGCAGACTTATGAGCAAACGTATCATGGGGAAAGCGTCCTTCTGCAACATCCAGGACAGAAACGGCAACATCCAGTCTTATGTAAGTCGTAACGACATCGGCGACGAAGCTTATGCCGCATTCAAAAAATTCGACATCGGCGACCTGATCAGCATCAAAGGCTTCGTATTCAAAACAAAAACAGGGGAAGTTTCCGTACACGCAAAAGAAGTGACACTGCTGTCCAAGAGCCTGCAGGTACTGCCCGAAAAATTCCACGGTCTGAAAGACCAGGAACTGCGTTACCGTCAGAGATATCTGGATCTGATCGTGAACCCCGAAGTGCGTGACACATTCATCAAACGTTCCCGCATCATCACAGAAATCCGTAAATTCCTGGACGGCAAGGGCTTCCTGGAAGTGGAAACACCTGTACTGCAGACCATTCCCGGCGGCGCTTCCGCAAGACCTTTCATCACACACCATAACACACTGGATATCGACATGTACTGCCGTATCGCTCTGGAACTGCCTCTGAAACGTCTGATCGTCGGCGGTTTTGAACGTGTGTATGAAATCGGCCGTGTATTCCGTAACGAAGGTATCTCCGTTCGTCATAACCCAGAATTCACCCTGATGGAACTGTATCAGGCTTACACAGACTATAACGGCATGATGGACATCACAGAAGAAATGTTCCGTACCGTTGCGCAGAACGTACTGGGTACCACAAAAGTGGTTTACGGCGGTCACGAACTGGATCTGGGCAAACCTTTCGCAAGAAAGACCATGGTAGACGCTGTTAAAGAATTCTCCGGCGTAGACTTCGATCAGGTAGCTGATACAGCAGAAGCGAAGAGAATCGCTGACGAACATCATGTAGAATATGAAGAACGTCATGTAAAAGGCGATATCCTGAACCTGTTCTTCGAAGAATTCGTAGAAAAGAACCTGATTCAGCCTACATTCATCATCGACTACCCCGTTGAAATCTCTCCTCTGACAAAGAGAAAACCCGATAAACCGGAATTCACAGAACGTTTCGAACTGTTTATCGTTGGTAGAGAATATGGTAACGCATACTCCGAACTGAATGACCCCATCGACCAGCGTCATCGTTTTGAATATCAGGAATACCTGAGAGAAGCAGGCGACGACGAAGCAAACATGATCGATGAAGACTTCCTGACAGCTCTGGAATATGGTATGCCTCCTACAGGCGGTCTGGGCGTAGGTATCGACAGATTCGTTATGCTGCTGACAGAATCCGTTTCCATCAGAGACGTTATTCTGTTCCCCACAATGAAACCCCTGGACATGCCTAAGAAAGCAGAAACAAAAGCTCCTGCTGCAGTGGCTGCTCCCGTTGCAGAAAAAATCGACTTCTCCAACGTAAAGGTAGAACCTCTGTTTGAAGAACTGGTAGATTTTGAAACATTCAGCAAATCCGACTTCAGAGCCGTAAAAGTAAAAGCATGTGAAGCAGTGCCTAAGAGCA
>UMFX01031239.1_pt1 | contig 23448 bp, 21 predicted proteins | sample 1965131 | NCBI WGS metagenome assembly UMFX01 (sample SAMEA4836058, study PRJEB28245) | human gut metagenome | biome: gut microbiome; material: fecal sample | place: Denmark | collected 2008 | reverse complement strand
ATGACAACGGAGTATTCAACTTTGAAGGTGGATGCTACGCTAAAGTTATCAACCTTGACAAAGAATCTGAACCAGATATCTACAACGCAATCAGACGTGACGCTCTTCTTGAGAACGTAACTCTCGATGCTGAAGGAAAAATTGATTTTGCTGATAAGAGTGTAACAGAAAATACACGTGTATCTTATCCGATTAACCACATTGAAAATATTGTACGTCCGGTTTCTTCTGCACCGGCAGCTAAGAATGTAATCTTCCTGTCTGCAGACGCTTTCGGAGTACTTCCGCCGGTATCTGTACTGACTCCGGAACAGACACAGTACTACTTCCTGTCTGGATTCACAGCTAAACTTGCCGGTACAGAACGTGGAATCACAGAACCTACACCAACATTCTCTGCTTGCTTCGGACAGGCATTCCTTGAACTGCATCCGACAAAATACGCAGAAGAACTTGTTAAGAAGATGGAAAAGAGCGGAGCAAAAGCTTACCTCGTTAACACAGGATGGAACGGAACCGGAAAACGTATCTCTATCAAAGATACCCGTGGTATCATTGATGCTATCCTGAACGGGGACATCTTAAATGCACCGACCAAGAAGATTCCTTTCTTCAACTTTGAAGTACCTACAGAACTTCCGGGAGTTGATTCAGGAATCCTTGATCCTCGTGACACATATGCTGATGCTTCTGAATGGGAAGAAAAGGCTAAGGATCTTGCTGCAAGATTCGTTAAGAACTTCGCTAAATACGAAGGAAATGCTGCTGGTAAAGCACTTGTATCTGCTGGACCGCAGGCTTAATATGCGATTTGAAGAATGGATGTGGGAGAGAGTTTCTCCTGCATCCATTTTTTTGTGTATACGATGAGCCAAGTGCAGATTTGTGCTTGCACAAGGATCTGCATTTGGCGAATGTACATCATCGAGCTGTCAAGCGAGATGGTGTACAAAGTATACCAATCGAGTAGGCGTCAGCTTACTCGATTGTGCGAAGGGACGAGGGAGAGGCTGCAATAACCTCATCTGCTTCGTTGCACTGACCACTCCGATGAGCCTCTTAGGGCGAAAATTGTGTCAGCAATGGCTTCCACAATTTTTGAGTCTCATCTCCGTAGTGCAAAATGTCAGCAGACGAGGTTATTGCAGCCTCTCCCTCTGGTTTTTCAAGACAAAACAGAATTGAATGATTTATGAGAAACAGAACCCACAGCCATCTTCGGGCTGTGGGTTCTGTTGACTGTTGAAGTTTGTTGGTTGAAGCTATTCTTTTCGTACTTTTAGAGTATGACGATAGTGTAATATCAACTACATGTATTTATGTAAAATATTTTTTTCTGCAGTATATTTCTACTTCTCTTCCGGTGGAAGTTCTTCCCCTGCCAGTTTTAGAATGTCGCTGATTTCATCTTCTGTGATGTCGAGAAATTCTTCTAATTCGTCTACGCTGACTTTACGTCCCATTTCTTCAGAAAGTTTTTTGATCTGTTCGTCAAGATCATTCACTTTTTCCACCATACGGTTATCCTGTTTTTTGGTTTCTTCCTGGGATTCTAAGAGCGCCTGCATGCTTTCTTTTGCCATACTTAAAAGCGCTTCCATATCGCCTTCATGCTCTTCCATAGCAAGCATAAGTCCCATGTTGCCTTCCTGAACGAGATCTCCGATGTAGATATCTGTTCTGTGCATCTCTTTTGCCATAGACAGAATTGCCGGAAGGAGTTCTTTTAACGGATCCCCCTCTCTTAAGCCTTTCAGATCCTGTTCGTAAAGATTTAAATAATCCTGCTCTTCCTGGGTATATCTGACTACATCCTCTGGTTTTTCTGCGTTCTTAATGGATCCACCGGCTTTGACGTAGCCTTTTACGATCACTTTTTGAGAAAGAAGGTAATCAAATACCAGTTCCATCTGTTCTTTCGACAAATTGTCTTCTGCAAAATATTCTTCGACTGTAGTTTTATCTGTTATGTTATTCTGGCTCGCGCAAAGTGCAAGGATTCCTGCCAGTTTTTCACGAAATTCTAATCTTTCTGCCATGTTTTGATTCTCCTGACTATTATAGAAATAACTATTCCGCAGTTTTGCGGTACAGAATAATCATAACATTATATTTTCAGGCTGACAATTTATTTTTCATCAGATGCTTTTTGTCTGATTATTTTGTTCGAGGTATTCGGCTATTTTTTCTAAGAGATATGTGCCGCCTGCTATGATTGTTGTGCCTCCGATGATCCCGATGATAAATGGTGCCATAACTGTCATTCCTTCCGTTTGTGCTTGTGTGGGTTTCTTTTGACGGTTTTATTGTACTATTTATCGTAGAACGGAACTATCATGGTCGGTTTAAATGTTTGTAAAATCTGCTTCTTTTCACCCTTTTCATAGCTTCACATATATTATATAAAATCTATCTATCGAGGTATATCTATGCCTGTATCTATCATGCTCGATGCCGGTCACGGGGGACGTGATCCGGGAGCTGTGTATAATGGTCGCCAGGAAAAGGATGATGTACTGAAGCTGGTGCTTGCGATCGGAGAAATTTTACAGAACAGCGAAATTGATGTGGAATACACACGGACAACGGATATTTATGAGACACCTTTCCAGAAAGCAACAGAGGCAAACGAAGCCGGTGTGGATTTCTTCATATCGATCCATCGGAATTCCAGTCCTCTTGCCAATCAGTACATGGGCGTGGAAAGCCTGATCTACAATCTATCCGGCATCAAATATGAAATGGCGGAAAATATCAATGCACAGCTGGAAACAGTTGGGTTCAAAGATCTCGGAGTAAAGGCGCGCCCAAATCTGGTTGTCCTCCGACGCACAAAAATGCCGGCGATCCTGGTCGAAGTCGGTTTTATCAATTCGGATTCTGATAATACAATCTTTGATAAGAACTTTAATGATATTGCGCAGGCGATTGCGGACGGAATTCTGGATACCTTAGAAGAAAAGGGACTCTGGAAACCGGAGGGGGCAAGAAGCAGTTCAACAGAATCGGAGTTTTCTGGTGATTCCCGTGAAAATTCTTCTGATGATGATTCCAACTCAGAATTCCCAGGCACCTCTGATTCTGTCGAGCGCACCATGCCAAATACCAATTCTCAGCCTCCTTCAAACTCTGAAAACCGTTCTACCGCTTCGACTGTAACCTACAGTGTACAGATAGGCGCATTCCGCAATCCAGCTTACGCCAGACGGCTTCTTAACGAACTTACAGAAATGGATTTCCCTGCCCGGATTGATGACAGCAGCCAGTATGACCGGGTTCTGGTCGGTCAGTTCGATGTATTGAATGATGCCGCCATGATGGAACGAAGACTAAAACAAAGCGGATATCCAACTGTGATTGTGAGCTTTTCTGAAGAAGTCTGATTGATTTTGTGGAAAATTCACAAATCATTCTAAGTACAAAAGTAATATTTACAATTTCGGTTAGTGTAGGAACGAAGGTATTCCACGCATAACGAGATTCTTCGAAATTGCTTTTAAAGTCAACGGATTTTATACTTATATACCAAACACAAAAAACAAAGGAGGAAATGATATGTCACTGAGAAATACAGCGAAAGCGGATATTGTCCTGAAAAATTTCTGGAAAGACAATGCTCACTTCGCCGATTTGTTCAATGCAGTTTTGTTTAACGGGGAACAAAAACTGCACCCGGAAGATCTGAAAGAAGCAGATGTAGATCTTTCATCTGTCCTGAAATTCAACGGACATTTAGAAACAATCCAGCGACTGAGAGATGTCGTAAAAAAGACAGCCTATGGAATGGATTTTGTAATCTGGGGTATTGAAAACCAACAGAAAATCCACTATGCAATGCCACTAAGACACATGATAGAGGATGCACTTTCATACTTAAAAGAGTATAATGAAATTGCAAAAAAGAATCTGGATGAAAAGACCACAAATACAAAAGATGAATTTCTGTCCAGATTCAAAAAGACGGATCGGCTTCATCCGGTAATCACTCTGTGCGTTTATTACGGAGAAAAGGAATGGGATGGGGCAACCAGTTTGAAAGAAATGCTGGAACTGCCTGACTATATGGAACGTCTTGTGCCTGATTATAAGATGAATCTGATACAGTTCAGAAACAGCGAAAATCTAAATTTCAAAAATCAAGATGTCCGGACAATCTTTGATGTAAGCCGGTTGATTTATAGCAAAAATTATGGCAAAATTACAAGTATCTACAAAGAACAAAATTTAACCAATGAGTTAGGAATTGTGATCGGAGCAATCACAGGCTCGCAAGAACTGATAAACTATGCAGCATCAGAAAAAGAAGGAGGTCAATTTAATATGTGTACAGCTTTAGATGAATTAGTAGAATCTGGAAAAGAAAAACTACTTACTGAAATGGTAAAAAAGAAACTTGCCAAAAACAAAACTCCAGACACGATCGCAGATGAACTGGAAACAGATCTTTCTGTAATCAAAAACATTATCGAAAAGATTGAGAAAAGCGCATAAACAATAACCCTCTCGTTTTTACAGGATGGTTATTTTTTCCATTGCACCATGTAGTCAATTAAAAATCTCATTTCATTAAAAAGATCCCGTATAAAACCACTGCCTAAGCAAGCCTTGATTTTATCAGGATCTTTTTTAGCATCTCACAAAGATACACTTACATTTCTATCTCGGCATCCCTTTCTCCTCATCCGCAACATACTCGAAGAAATCAAAATCCGCATAATGCTTGTGCAGCACTCTGTCCGCGCAGGTCAGTCCTACAAATGTTCCTGTAAACTCACCATATTTGCAGTATTCATCCGAGAATTTTGTTGTATCAAATGGTCCGCCGATTTTCACAAACTGCTCTCCATCATAGCTCCACTCGAACCAGGACTTTCTCCCCTCAATATTCAGCCGCAGATAGATCGGCACATCCTCTACCGGAATACGGGTATTCAGAAGTTCTGTCTTGGTTCCATTTTCCAGATGGATGATGGAAAGTGCACTCTGTCCCAGTGTCTGGCTGTAATATTTACGAAGGTTGATGTAGTTCATGTTGTCATAATACATGATCAGTCCGGCGCTGTGCTGATGGGTTTCCGGCTTGAATTCCATTTTGGTTGTCACCCTTGCATAGACGCTGGTCAGCTTTCTTGCCAGAATACTTACTTTGTTCAGAGAGGTTCTGGATTCCTGTCCGCGAATTCTCACATAACCCGGGCGAGCCTTCACATCTGCAAATCTCTGCGGCATGATTCTCGGCGCATAGTACCAGTTGCCAAGCTCTTCTCCATCGAAATCATCAAAAGAAGGAATCTGCGGAACCGGGTACTCCGGAAGCTTGCTCTCTTCCACATACTCTTTTGCAAGATTGTCATCATCATACATCCGAAGCCATCCGTCTTCTGTCCACTTCATTTTCTGGATCGCAGTCTCACGTCCCAGTGTACAGCGCAGCTCCGGTGCAAATGGTCTTGCGCACAGATGGACAAGATACACTTCTCCAAGGGAAGTTTCCACATAGCTTGCATGACCAGATTTCTGAAGAACGCTGTCCGGATTATAATATTTCGGTTTCAAATGATCCGGATCCTGACGTTCATAAGATACGCCCGGTACACTCGTTACGATTGGGTTCATCGGATCGCCTTCATATGGTCCCCATACATTTTTTGACCGTCCCATGGTAACACAGTGATTGTATCCGGTTCCACCTTCTGCGCACATAATGTAATAATAACCATTTCTCTTGGTCAGATGTGGTGCTTCGATACATCCCCGGTCGGTTCCACCGTTCCAGATACGCTTTGGATATCCGATCACTTCCTGCTTCTCCGGTGAATATTCGATCATGCAGATTGCTCCCGGCTTCTCATAGCCTTCACGGGTCTCCCACTCCAGAGATACTACCCATTTTCTTCCGTCATCATCGTGGAACATGGAAGCATCAAATCCTGCTGAATGCAGATAGACCGGTTTGCTCCACGGTCCGCGGATGTCTTTTGCCGTAATCACATAATTGTCCACATCAAAGTATCTTGCGTTCATGGAATTCATCACTCCATATACGACATAGAACAGATCCTCCTGCTCGCAATAAGTCAGGCACGGCGCCCAGATTCCCTTTGCTGACGGAAGCTTTTTCAGATCGACTTCTTCGTCATCTGTCAGTACATGTATGTACAGTTCCCAGTTCTTCATATCCTTGGAATGGTAAACCGGAATCCCCGGCATCCATTCAAATGTTGATACTGCTATATAATAATCGTCCCCTTTTCTGCAAATGCACGGGTCCGGGTTAAATCCTTTGAAAATCGGGTTATGAATCATGATTTCTCCTCCTATATGACCAGATGCCGTTCTCTTTTTCTCTGGCATCCCATTATCACCTTGCTATTAAAATCGGTCAGAACATTTCTGGCTTCCTGTATTCCATGCCGCAAGCTGCGCTTCTGCCACTGCCTGATAGATTTTTTTCTTTTCTTCATCACTTACGGAACTTTCCACTTCCCCGTCCAGACCATTCAATACGGACTGTCCTCCTTTGGTATCCCATCCACAAGCCAGAGAATTGAACAGGCACCATTCTCCGCAGATCACCGGGAAATATTCTTCCATTTCCTGAATATCTTTCTGAAAATGTTCTCTGATATAATTCAGATATCCTTCCATTGTCTGCTCGCAGCCATTTGCCTCTGCAACCATCAGATACTGATGGTTATCTCTCCGGTACCTTCATGGTTTCCCACATATTTTCTGTCACCGGTTCATTGATCACTTCAATTCCCCATAAGCCTTTTCTTTCCCCGTAACGCTCTGCCAGACGCTCCAGTACAGACAGGACAAATTCAACCTCTTCCGGATGCTTTGACCATTTACATACGCCGCAGATTCCTCCGTTGTCAAATGTCGCTTTTCTGCATGCCCAGGTTACAATTTCCGGTTCAATCATCAGACGTACATCAAACAGATCCAGTGCCAGCCTGTAACGATCCTCCACATTTCCAAAGCCCAGCACATCATTTTCCATATAACTGGTACTGATGACATAAGTCCCGTCTCCTCTGCGCACTTCCAGAACACCTCTTGTGACCAGACCTTTTACTGCCTCTCTTACCGTACTTCGTCCAACTCCAAACAATTCCGTCAGTTCGTATTCATTCGGGATCTTCTCGCCGATTTTTACCGGTTTATCCAGAATATATTTCATCAATCGGTCTTCTGTCTGCTGTCCCAGCGTCTGTTTCATTCCATTTTCACCCTTTTGCATCTGCACATCTCCGAAACCTCTTGTTTTTCTAAAATTTTATCATGCAATTTTTCCCATTTCAACTCTGCATTGCCAGTCTCTGGCATTTTTGCTATACTGTCGATGTAGTTTTACAACAGTGAGTGGCATAATTTGTTTTTTGACACTCACATCATTTTTATTAAGTACATTCAAATTTACTACTGGAGGTTATTATGATCAAATTAATTGCAAGCGATCTGGACGGCACTCTGCTCCACGATTATCAGCAGACTGTTCCGGAAGATATATACGATACCATAAGAGCTCTTCACGACAAAGGAATCCTCTTCACAGCTGCCAGCGGACGTCAGTATGCCAATATCCGCAGACTGTTTTCCCCTCTGGGCTTCGATATTCCCTATATCGCAGAAAATGGTTCCCTTTGCATTTATAAAGAAGAAGTCCTTGCCACCGGCCTGATTCCATCCGAGACGATCCGCCACATTCTGGACGTACTGATGGAATACCGGAAGATCTATCACACCGGACACTGTATCCTTTCTGTAAAAGATACTTATTACAGCGACTCAACCGATGAACGTTTCATTGATTATATGGAAAATGATATGCATAACATTGTTACCTACGTGCCGGATCTCTATGCAGTCAAAGAACCGATCATCAAAGCTGCTATCTGTGATTTTAACGGTACCCAAAATCTGGCACCATTCTTCCAGGAGCGCATCGGAAATGAAATCAGTGTCGTAACCTCTGCCGATCACTGGATCGACTTCATCGCACCAAACGCAAACAAAGGAAGTGCACTAAAAGTACTCATGAAAAAATTCGGGATAAAAAAAGAAGAATGCATCTGCTTCGGAGATCAGCAAAATGATATCGAGATGCTGAAGGCTGCGGGAACAGCGTATGTCATGGCAACCGGCCATCCTCTCGCCAAGAAGGCGGCGGATTACGTTGTGGACTCGCCTTTGCCGGTGATGCAGGGGTTGTTGTAGGTTGAAATGGGGGGACGCTCCATATAAAGAATTGGACTGGTAACTGTTTCGGAATATAAGAATCTCTAAGGCCACAGAAATTTATTAAAAGCATTCTGAAAAATCCATAACTCGCTTCGCTCAGACAGATGGATTTTTCAGAATAACATAAATTTCTGTAATCTAAGAGCTTCTAATATTCTTCCAAATGTTACCAGTCCAATTCTTTATATGGAGCTGTTTTTTCAAGACAGACAACTCCTGAATGATGGAGGGGCGGTGACTCCAGAACATAATGGAGAAAGTGCGCCTGTAACCCGAGGAGCGCTGGACGGCTGCGGAGCAGCCTGCAGCTAAATAAGCTAAACATTTTTCTGAAATGAACAGCGCAGCTGAATGTTTCCGTCTTGACGGCATTTGAGACTTTTAGGGAATCTTAGGTTTTGAGAAGATGCGTTAGGGGAAGAAATCCACACTGTCTGAGCGACAGCGAGTTTGTGGATTTCTTCCCCTGTTTTTAGCATCTTTTCAAAATTTTAGAGTCCCTTAATGCCTCAAGCCTGTCCGGCAAGATGGAAACATTCAGCTGCGCGTCCCTTTTGAACCAGCAAGCTTATATAACTCCCCCAATCCGTTCTCCCATCTTCACAATGGTTTCTGCTCCCTGCAGCGTGTTCTGGATCAGATCACTGTCTGGCAGCACTTTTCCCGGTTCCAGGAGCAGCACAACCGTTGAACCTCCGAATTCAAATCTTCCTTTTTCTTCGCCGCGTTTTACCTGGCAGCGTTCTTTTTTATAATTCCGGATCTTTCCGACCATCAGTGCACCGACTTCCATCATCAGGACGGTGCCGAGTTTTTCATTTTTTACAAGACAGTATTCTCTGCTGTTCATTTTGTAGATTTGGCAGATATCATTTGCGATCGGATTTACAGTGTGAAAAATTCCCGGAATCCTTCTCTGATAGGTCTTTTCTCCATCCGCCACGTAGCAGTATCTGTGGTAATCGTCTACTGTAAGACGGATCACTACCGCCCAGCCTCCCATATAATGTCTGGCAAGCTTCGCATCGCGGATCAGGCTGTGGGTTGTATATGGTGTATGTTTAATGAAGAATCGTCCGTTTTCGTGAATTGGATAGACACTCACCTTCCCGTCACATGGACTGATCAGTACGGTATCTTCCCTGTTAACCGGGCGTTCCTCAGCTTTTATTTTCCTGGTAAAGAAATCATTATAGGAATCAAATTTCTGTTTTTCATATTTGTTCAGATCGATCCCGTGGGTTCTGGCAAATAGTCCGGCAAAAACAGCGGATACTTTTGTATTCAACAGCTTCCCTCCAAGTCTGGATACTGCCGGTAAAAGAAGTGGACGCATCAGAATTCTGGTTGCCGTATGGGTATAAGCAACTTTCAAAAGCTTATCCTGTCCGGTTGTCTTTTTTATCCGATGGCCTTCTCTGTCCATATAATCCATTTTTCTACCTCCTGTCCGTCTTATCCATGCCTGATAATGCAGCTGTCAGGCAGATCTCTGCCCTTCACTTTGCTGCCTGCTCATAACCTGGTTTCATTACATCATGCTCATATAACGCATATAGTGCCGGACCAGAATAGCAATCACTGCCATTGCCACAACAGCTACAATCGCACCCATGGTTACATTTTTCGGCTTTTTCAGTTTGAAATTGGTGATAAACAAAATGCCGACCACCAGCATGACCACATGAAGCGCAAGCATAAATTCACAACCTAAAAATGGTTTTAATACAACCACGATCGGAAGTGCGATCGCCATCGAAGTGATTGGAAGTCCCTGGTAGCATTCTCTCTTCTCTGAGGTTTCTTCCTGCCGCTGTTCTTCCATTACATTGAACCATGCAAGGCGGATCAGACCTGCAAGCACATAGAACATCAGGATTGCCACACCGATCACACCCCGCATTCCGGCACAGTAACAAAGAACCGCCGGTCCTACTCCGAAACAGACGATATCGCTCAGCGAATCGATCTGGATCCCAAAACGCTTTTCCACCTCTGTCCGGTTCTTTTTCGTCCGTGCGATCTTTCCATCGAACATATCACAAAGCCCGGAGATTGCAAGGCACATCACCCCCAGATGCAGATGCCCGTTCACTGCAAACATCATTCCTCCGACCGATACCATCAAACTGACATATGTAAGTATTACCGTATAATCATAAACCCCTAACATTTTATCTCCCTCTTCTTTCTTCCTATCGTAAAATTCGCCACAATCGTAAGTATAGCACTTAATCCTAATTCTGTATAATACCCAAGCCCTCTGCTGAGAATCATTCCCGGCAGAAGCAGATGGCTTCCGAATACCGGAATAAAGATCATGGTAAACAGTTTTTCACTGATTCCCATACCTCCCGGAAGTGGAAGCATATCCACAGACACTGCAATAACTGCCTGCAGTGTAATGACCACAATTGCCTTTGCATCACTAAGTCCAAACGCCTTATAAACAAACCACGTTGCTGTAAACAGCGCAAACCTCTGGAACATGGTGATCGCAAATACATTGACAATCACCTGCCTGTGTTCTTTCAGATAAACAGCTGTATCACGGTACTGATCCATAGACGCATTGAGTTTCTCAAGACGCGATCTCTTATGTCTCAGAAAATGCAGTTTTTCCAGCAGTGCCATTCCCTTCACAAGAATCGCCCTTGCCAGTACCGGATGAAACACCAGCACCAGCATCGCCGTCACGCAGAAAACGTTCAGAGCTGTCCCCAGATAAAAGATATGCCGGATACTCCAGAGATACTTATGGATAAATCCCTGTCCGAACAGTACCAGCCCTAATCCGACAACCACAAGTACCAGCTTATAGGTGATCGTAACGATCATCAGCACCAGCGTCGAAACCGGTATTGGTATCTTTTCTTTTTTCATATAATAAATCTGTGCCGGCTGTCCTCCGGATGCCGAAGGTGTAATGCAGCTGAAAAAGAATCCAACCGATGAAAAAAGGAAACAAGTCCACTTTTTCAGCCGGATTTTCAGTGTCCGCATCATATAATAGATAATGATCGATTCTCCCCAGATAAAAATCACAACACAGATCACTCCCGGAATCAGCCATAATACATTGACCTGCCCCAGGATCTTCACAATTTCACCAATATCTTCCCCATGAAATACGCCATACATTGTACCGGCAAATACCACCAGCAAAAATATGACATTGAAGATCGTCTTCTTTTTATTTTCCATCTCTCTTCATTCCTGTCCGGTTTCCAAGTTTATTTGCTATTTTTTCTGTCAGACGCCGATAAATCCGCCATCCATTTGTCCGTCTGCTGATCTGCCAGGTTACTTCTGCAAGAAGAATTCCTGCTGCTGCATCTTGCCATACATGCTGCCTAAGCGCCAGTGTCGATATCACAACCATTACCGTCATCAGGACAGAAAAAGCTTTATACCAGTTGGGAATCTTCCGATTCTTCCTGACCGCAATACAGCTGAACCAACTTGCCATGCAGTGAATGGACGGAAACAGGTTGATCGGCTTATCAACCGTATACAGAAACCGTACTGCCTGCGTCCAGATATCCGTCCCTGTCAGAACCGGTCTCGTATTCGTGGTCGGGAAAAAAATAAAACACAGCATACATACCAGCCGCGCATAAAAATCCGCAGTAAAAAACTGGTATTTTACCTTTTCTTCCCGCATCGATGCCATGAAATAGTTCACTACCCAGAAAAGATAACACCCAAAATAAATAATAATAAACTGTGGCATAAAAGGAATCGCCTCATCCGCCGGACCAGAAAGATTATGAGTCTTAATTCCCGTCCGTAGTAGCGGCACTCCCCAATACACCACAGCATTCATACAAAATGTAATAATAAGTGGAATTAAAATTTTTAATTTTTTCTTCATACTGACTATACTATACACAAATAAAAAAATAGCAAGTGTTTTTAATAATTCTTAAAGAAAAAAGTCCTGTCTCTTAAGAAAACAGAACTTTTTCTTTCATATTTCTTTAGTTTTACAAAACCTTTGACAAAAATTCTTTCAACCGTTCATCTTTCGGATTTGCAAAGAACTCCTCCGGAGTCCCCTGCTCTTTTACTCTTCCTTCATCCACAAACATGACACGGTCAGCAACCTCTCTTGCAAATCCCATTTCATGTGTAACGACAACCATGGTCATGCCTTCCTGGGCAAGCTGTTTCATCAGCTCCAGAACCTCTCCAACCATCTCCGGGTCCAGTGCGGATGTCGGCTCATCAAAGAGCATTACATCCGGGTTCATGGCAAGGGAACGCACGATCGCGATCCGCTGCTTCTGTCCACCGGAAAGCTGTGACGGATAAGAATCTGCCTTCTCTTCCAGTCCGACTCTCTTAAGAAGTTCTCTTGCTTCTTTTTCTGCCTCTGCTTTATCCTTTTTCAGAAGTTTGATCGGAGCCAGTGTGATATTTTCAAGAATCGTCTTATGTGGGAAAAGATTAAAGTGCTGGAACACCATTCCCATCTTCTGACGATGTTTGTCAATATCTACCTTTGCATCTGTAATATCCACACCTTCAAAATAAATATGACCCCCGGTCGGCACCTCCAGAAGGTTCAGGGAACGGAGGAATGTAGATTTTCCGGATCCTGACGGTCCGATGATTACCACAACTTCTCCTTTGTGGATCTCTTCTGTAATTCCATTCAGTGCATGAAAATCGCCAAATGCTTTCTGCAGATTTTCTACACGGATCAATACATCTCCATTAGTGGTCACTGTTCCTTAACCTCCTTTCCAGCATACTTACCAGTTTACTGAAGATCATAACCATAACCAGGTAAATGATCGCAACTGCCATCAGCGGCATAAACGCATCATAGGTTCTGCTTCGGATGATATCTCCACCCTTTGTCAGATCCTGAAGGGCAATATATCCGGCAACAGAAGTCTCTTTTAAGAGAACGATAAATTCGTTTCCAAGTGCCGGAAGGACATTTTTAAATGCCTGCGGCATGATAATATAGATCATCGTCTGACAATAATTAAATCCAAGGCTTCGTCCTGCCTCAAACTGTCCGTTATCAACTGCCATAATACCGGAACGGAAAATCTCAGCAACATAAGCACTGGAGTTCATACCAAATGACAGAATCGCTACGATTGTCTTACTGACATCAACACTTGCAAAAATTACAAAGTAAATGATAAGCAGCTGTACAACAGCCGGTGTACCACGGATGACCGTAATGTAAATCTGGCAGATCAGATTCAGGATCTTCAGCTTGCCGGTCTTATCGTATGTGGAACGGACAATTGCCAGAAGGAATCCGAGAACTACACCGATCAGGACAGCACAAAAGGTTACAATTAATGTAACCTTAAGTCCGTCTGCAATGTAGTGCCACCTGTCATCTTTTATAAAATTCATTATAAATCTTGCTTTAAAATCACTCATAAGACACCACCAGTCTGTACCCGATTAGTCTGTAATATATTTTGCAACGATTTCATCAAATGTTCCATCTTCTTTTAACTCTTTGATCGCATCATTGACTTTCTTAACCAGATCATCATTACCTTTTTTGATTGCCAGTGCATAATCTTCTTCTACATAAGAAGTCTCCAGGATCTTCAGACTTTCATTTTCTTCTACGAATGTCTTAGCCGGCTGGTTATCAATGATCACTGCATCGATCTTGCCCTGCTGCAGAGCCTGTACAGCTTCCATACCTTTGTTGAAACGCTCTACGTTATCATCACCGAAATCATCTGTAGAATAAATATCCCCTGTTGTTCCCTGCTGAACACCAATCTTCTTTCCTTTCAGATCATCCGGTCCTGTAATATCACTGTCATCTGTTACAATGATAACCTGAACTCCTGTGTAATAGCTGTCAGAAAAATCAACCTGTGTAGCACGGTCTTCTGTTACAGTCATACCTGCTGCTCCGATATCTGCTTTTCCGCTCTGAACAGCCGGGATAATAGAATCAAATGCCATATCTTCGATCTTCAGATCCATTCCAAGCTTGTCAGCGATTGCTGCTGCGAATTCTGCATCGATTCCGACAACTTCATCTCCGTCATAGTATTCAAATGGTGGGAATTCTGCGTTTGTAGCCATAACAAGCTTTTCTTTCTTGTCTGATTTTGCAGAGTCACTCTTTGATGAATCACTCTTTGATCCACAAGCTGCAAAACTGAATACACATGCACATGCAAGTACAACACTGATTACTTTTTTCATTTTCATAATACCAACCTCCAAATTTTATCCATTTCCCCTATTCTATCATGTTATAAAGAAAAAACAAAGTGGGTTTTTATACATTTTTCTGCATAAATTCCCACCTTTTTTCGTGATTATTCTCTTTTAGCCGAAGATCAGGAAATAAAGAAGTACCAGAACCCCAAGTACGATACGGTAATAACCGAATGCCTTAAAGTCATGCTTCTTGATATATCCCATCAAAAATTTGATCGCAAATACGGATACGAAGAACGCTACCAGACATCCCACAAGCAGAATGACCACTTCGATCGCGGTATAATGGAATCCGAATTTGATAACCTTTAAAAGACTTGCTCCGAACATAACCGGGATCGCAAGGTAGAAGGTAAATTCTGTTGCCACATAACGGGATGTTCCGATGAGCAGCGCTCCAAGGATGGTTGCTCCCGAACGGGAAGTACCCGGGATCAGTGCCAGGACCTGGAAACCTCCAATGATCAGTGCCATCTGATAGGTAAGCTCTGTCAGCTTTGTAATCTGCGGTCTGGTGTGTTCATTCTTTTTCTCGATCAGAATGAAGAAGATACCATAAATGATCAGCATCAGTGCAACAACTACATAATTGTAAAGATACTTGTCAAGGATATCATCAAATAACAGCCCGATCACAGCTGCCGGCAGACAAGCCACAATGATCTTGCACCACAGGTTGATCGTATTTCTCTTCTGCTTCGCTGATTTTCTCTTTGAAAACGGATTCAGCTTATTGAAATACAGAACAACGACCGCCATGATCGCACCGAGCTGTATCACAACACGGAACATACTGTTGAATTCATGACTTGTACTCATATGTAAAAACTGCTCTACCAGAATCATATGCCCTGTACTACTGATTGGAAGCCATTCTGTGATACCTTCCACAATCCCCAGAATGACAGCAATTAAAATATCTAACATTTTTCCCTCTTTCTATCCCCTCTCGGGATTCAATACAAATTTTTCAATGGCAGCCGCCACGCCATCCTCCTCATTGGACAATGTGATATAATCTGCCACCTCTTTTACTTCATCTGCTCCGTTTGCCATCGCAACACCAAATCCGACTTCTTTTAACATCATCAGGTCATTGTTGCCATCCCCGCATGCCATGATCTCTTCCCGTTCAATCCCAAGAAGCCTGCCAAGCTGGATCAGTCCCATGCCTTTGTTGACTCCCGGTGCATTGATCTCCAGGTTCGTTCCCATCGAATCACTGATGCTTAAATCCCCAAGCTCCATGATCCGCCGCTTTGCTTCCAGCCGTTCGTCCTGGTTCTTAAAAAGTGCATGGATCTTATCCATCTCATGCCCATTCATCTCTTCCATCTTCTCCCAGAGACTCGTAATGCCTTTGCGGGTGGTTCGGATATAATCTGCCATCGCGGGATTTTGCAGATACTCTCCGACCTTCAGAAGTTCATCTGCCTGCACGAAACCTCTTCCATCAAAATAAATCTCCTTGAACGTATCATAATCTCCAAAAATCTTAAGGATCGCCGCGCCCATCTCATACGACAGCATGTTGGCATAAAGTATTTTATCTTCCTGCAGGTCCAGGATCCTTCCGCCATTCGATGTCAGTGCATAACGCATACCCGAAAAATTACGGAGCACTTCCGGGATTCCTGTCACCGGACGCCCTGTTGCAACCAGTACTGTTACTCCCTGATCGATTGCACGTGTAAGTATTTCTCTTGTGTGACTGGTCAGTTCTTTCTTATCATTCAGTAAAGTACCATCCAGATCAAGCCCTATCATTTTTATCTTTTTCATGAATAATTCCCTCATTTATGGCAAAGCTAAAAATACATTTCAAATCTTAGTATAACACGATTCCCCGTGTATGTATAACAAAATTTGCGGATTCAGGCATTTTGTAGTATACTGATAAAGGCTCAATTTTGAAGAAAGGAAGAATTATGAAGAAAAGGTTAAAAGCATTTTCAAGGACAACCATCGCACTCCTTACCGCTGCCCTGGTCTGTTCCCCATTTACAAAAGCTTACGCCGATGACACTGTAGACTCTCTCGAAAAGCAGACAAACGGTCTTCAGAACCAGCTCGACTCTCTGAATCAGGACCTCACAAGTCTCAGCGCTGAGATCACAGATCTTGCATCAAAAATTGAGGATACGGATGCTTCCGTACAGAAAGTAGAACTGGATCTTGCCGCCGCAAAGCTGGACGAGCAGTTACAGTACGCTGCTATGAAGAAAAGAATCAAATATATGTATGAATCGGGAAATACTTCCCTGTTACAGATCATCTTTTCTTCCGAAAGCATGGGAGATTTTCTAAACAAAGCAGAATTTGTCAAGAACATTACAGAATACGACCGAAATATGCTGGATGAATTACAACAGGTTCACGATCTTGTCGCGAAGAAAGACGCTGATCTGAAAGCAGAGCAGGCTTCTCTGGCAGAGATGAAAACAAATCTCGACCAACAGGAACAGGAACTGAATGACAAGATTTCCTCTACTTCCGGTGAGCTTCAGGCTTCATCCGAAGCACTGGCGAAAGCAAAAGAAGCGCAGGCAGCCGCTGCTGCTGCACTTAAGAAAAAGCAGGAAGAAGAAGCCGCTGCCGAAAAGCAGAAGCAGGAAGAAGCTGCTGCAAGCAATACCTCAGGCAGCTCCGGGAACACGGATTCCGGTAGTTCCGGCGGTAATACGACGATCACAGTTCCGGATACACCTGCTGAGACAACCGACCTTGTTCTTTTTGCTGCAATCCTGCAGTGCGAAGCCGGCGGATACAACTATGACGGTATTCTCGCCGTTGCAACGGTCATTATGAACCGTATGGAAAGTCCTGCATATCCGAACACTATAAGCGGTGTCGTCTACCAGAGCGGACAGTTTGCTCCAACCTGGGATGGAAGCTTAAGCCGCGTCCTGCAAAGCGGACCTGTATCCTTATGCTATCAGGTCGCTCAGGAGGCTCTCGGAGGCGCACGGCTCGCATCCGTAAGCGGATGCTACCAGTTCCGAAGCGCAAGTACCGGTGTGTCCGGGATCAACGTTGGGGGAAATGTATTTTTCTAAATCCTGTCCCTGTGGATGTGCGTTTGATTCATTCACAGGACAGAATACAAAAACGGTATTTACTCATCTTCACGAGTAAATACCGTTTTTGTATTTTTTACGCATTATAGTTTGCAAGAAACTGTGCAATCAATTCTACACAACCTTCCACATCTTTTTCATCTGCTACCTCTGCAGGCATGTGCATATAACGAAGCGGGATTGATACCAATACCATCGGTACTCCCTGATTTGAAAAATGAATCTTATCTCCATCCGTATAACTAAGCCTGCTTGCAGCTTCTCTCTGAACTGGAATTCCTACTTTTTTTGCACATTCTTCCATTTTGACATTTAAAGTTTTTACCACGATCGGACTGTTGCAAAGAACCGGTCCACCCCCCAGAAGAACCGTTCCCATCTCAGCCGGATCCATTCCACTGCAGTCGCTTGTGTAAGTCACATCCACAACAATCGCAAGTGTCGGATTAATCCGTGTACTTGTCCAGAAAGCTCCGGTTTTCGTTGTCTCCTCTCCAGTTGTAGAAGCTCCATAGACACCAACTTTACATCCAAGTTCTTTCGCTCTCTTGATTGCTTCCATAATGATATAAACACCAAGTCTGTCATCCAATGCTCTGGCTGTAAATTTACCATTTGTCATCTTACGAATATGTGTATCCGGAACAATCGGATCTCCCAGACTTACATTCTTTAACGCATCTTCTCTATCTTTCGCCCCAATATCGATCAGAAAATGCTTTGTTCCCAGATTTTCTTCTTTGAACAAATCACGATATGCTTCGACAACACCGTAAACCTCTCCGTTTTTTGTCTTGATACGCACCTGACGTCCCGGATAAGTTGCCGGAACAATTCCGCCTCTGTCGATCACCTGCAGTCTTCCATCTTCCCGGATGTTCGAAATCATAAGTCCGATTTCATCTGCATGGGCCGAAAGCATGATACGTACATCGCTTTCCGGATTCAGAATACATGTCAGATTCTGCATCTCATCACGGCGAATCTCATCTGTATATTCTTTCATTTCTTCTGTTACAACATCCTGCACCTGCTCCTCATAACCCGATACAGAAATACTGTTAAGAAGGTTCTTTAAAAATTTTTCATTCATTCTACTCATCTTCTTTCTTACTTAGCCGTAACTTTCAGAAGATCTGCAAATGCAGACAGATTATAGGTTCCAAGTCCACTTGCAACTGCATCCCCGATAGCAGCACAATCCATTCCCCCTGCGATTGCTGCCTGCAGCCCTGCTTTTGCGTCTTCTACAACCAGACACTTATCAGCCTGTTCGTCTACATACTCTGCTGCTTTCACAAATACTTCCGGATCCGGCTTTGATTTTGAAATATTATTTCCGTCTGAAATTGCATCGAAATACTCTCCAAGTCCCAACTGCCCGAGAATAAATCTTGCGTTTTTGCTGGATGATCCAATCGCCAGTTTATGTCCATTCGCACGAAGATCATCCAATGTTTCCTTTACTTCTGCAGACAGATCTGCAGGACTCATATTTTTCAGAAGTTCTTTATAGATATCATTTTTCTTTGTTGTCCAGCATTCTTTCTCTTCTTCGCTCATTTCTCCTTCATAGCGTTCCAGAATAATTTCAAAGCTTTCCATACGACTCACCCCTCTGAGCCGGTTATTGATTTCTTCATCAAAATAGATTCCCAGTTCATCTGCAACTGCTTTCCATGCCTGATAATGATATTTATCAGTATGACAGATTACTCCATCCAAATCAAAAATTACTGCATTGTATTTCTTCATCTTTTGCTTCTCCTTCTGTTTCAGACAAGTTAGAAATGATGACAGCGGCCAGGATGATCGCACATCCGATCACCATGCGAAGTGTAATCACTTCATGCAGAATGATGATAGAAAAAATCGTTCCAAATACAGATTCCATTGAAAGTACAATCGCTGCTTTTGTCTCATCTACATACTTCTGGCATGCGGTCTGGAGCAGATAACATACAGTCGTACTGATTACACCCAGATACAAAACACTTAACCATCCCTGTGTTGTGACCTGAAAATCGGTCTCTCCAAAAATCACAAGACTGACTGCCGATAATACAAATGCTGTGATCATCTGCACCATATTCAGTACAGATGCCGGATATTTTTTCACAAATTCTCCGGTAAAAAAGATCTGGAACGCAAATCCTACCGCACAGAGAAGTGTAAGACCATCTCCCAGACTCAGTGTAAGATTTCCATTCAAAGAAAGCAGTGCTACTCCAATAACGGACATGATTGCTCCAATGATTCCTTTCATGCCTACTTTCTTCTTCAAAATTATAAATGCAATGAACGGCACTATAACTACATTCAGTGCTGTAAGGAATGCATTTTTGGAAGGTGTTGTATATTGCAGACCGATAATCTGAAGTGCAAATCCTGCAAAAAGTGCAATTCCCATCAGAATACCTGCTTTTATTGCACCTGCGCGGTCCTCAAGTTTCCCTTCTTTTTTATGCTGTCCCATGCTGATCATCCCCATCAACACAGATGCCAGCAAAAATCTTACCATCATAATCTGGAAAGGCTTCATGCTTCCCAGTGCCATATCACTTGCGACAAAGCCGCCTCCCCATATGACCGTAACCAGTATAAGTCCTCCGATTGCCAGCCATTTTTTCATCATATATCCTCCCGTCTCTTTTTAGATTGTTGTTACTTTTCCATTTATTTCAACTTCTACAGGTTCTCCTGCAAGACGACTGACCTTTGCCTGATTACTACTATCTGCCGTGATTTCAAGCCATGCCCCTCTATAATGCAGACGGAATGTTAATCCCTGCCATTCCTTTGGCATATTCGGATGAACTTTCAACATACCATCTTCTCTTTGCGCTACACCTGCAAATCCAAATACAATTGTCTGCCATACTCCACCAGTATTTGCCGCATGGATTCCTTCTCTTGTATTTCCCTGCATATTTAACAGGTCAATAAAGGCTGCGCGGCGAAGATACCGATATGCTTTTGAATCATCCCCTACTTTAAGCCCCATAACAGAGAAAATACTCGGACTCAATGAAGAACCATGAAGTGTACGCTTTTCGTAATAAGCGTAGTTTTCTTTAATTGTTTCTTCATCAAATTCATTTCCCATAAGGTGCAACAGCATAACAACATCTGCCTGCTTATTGATCTGTGTCTCTCTTGCCCTTTTTGTCTTAAGTGCTTCCGGACGTACTGGCCAGTCATTCTCATCATATTTTTCGATTGTTACATTATCCAGCTCGAAATATCCTTCAAACTGTTCCAGAAGTCTTGTGCCTTCTTTTCTTGGCAGATACATCTTTTCCTGCACTTCTTTCCAGTGTGCAGTTTCCGCCTCTGTAAGTCCTGTCTTTTCGATCAGGATGTCATACGCTTCCTGATTCTCTTTCTCGATTGATGCAAGCAGTGAAAGAACATATCCGAGATTCCATCTCGCCAGATAATTGGTATAGAGGTTATTATTAACCGGTTCATGCCATTCATCTGGTCCCGTTACCTGATTGATTTCATAACGATCCTGCTCTTTGTTGTACTCACAGCGGCTTGCCCAAAATCTTGCTGTCTCTGTCAGAATCTCCGCTCCTTTACTGTAAAGGAAATCCATATCCTGTGTGATCTTAACATAATTATAGATTCCATAAGCAACTGCTGCTGTTACATGATGTTCATATACCGCAACATAACATCTATAACAGGTTCCATCCGGTTCGATGGTCCAGTCCGGGCACTGCTCTGTCCCGTCATCTGCTGACTCCCACGGATACTGTGCTCCTTCATATCCATTCTTATGTGCATTTGCACGCGCTGCGTCCAGAAGATGGTATCTGTAATTTTCCAGATTCTGTGCAGTCTTCGGAAATACCCATGAGAAAAACGGAAGCATAAAAAGTTCGGTATCCCAGAAAGCATGTCCACCATATTCTTCTCCTGTCAAAAGCTTTGCCCCAACATTCACATGGTCATCATGTTCATTTCCCGTACTCATCAGATGGAAGATGTTAAAACGGACTGCACGGTTCAATTCATCATCCCCTGTAATCTGAATATCTGCATTTTCCCACATATTCTTATAAACATCTTCATGTGCTTTCAGTTCCTGATCAAATCCCGTTTCAACAAATCCTTCAATTTCTTTTTCGATTGTTGTATGAAGGGCATAAGCCGGGCATTCTCTTTCTGTATACATCGAAACATATTTTACGATTTCTACTTCTTTTCCTTCTTCTACATGGATGTCACCAAATTCCACACTCTGCTCACCGAATCTGCTTATCATTCTGTTTCCAAGAATCTGTTTTCCATCTGCATAAGCTTCGATACGGCATCCACAACCTACATGCAGATGATTTTCTCTGGTTGCAACTTCCACATAACAGCCATCTGCTGCCAGTTTTTCATTCGCTGTCATATAAGTATGTTTTACCTTAAAGCGTGGTGCATCATAAAAATTAATGATCGTACCATCAATAATACTTTCTACTTCAATAATTCCACTGTAGTTGAGCGGTGTCACATAAAGCCGAATTCCCATCCGGTGTACATTATTTCTGCTCACAAACCGGATTCCTTCAATCAAAGTCTCTCTTCCTTTTGAGTCCTTCAGACGAACTCTTTTTCCAAGAAAAGCTCCTTTCATATCAAGCACTCTTGAAAATTCCAAAATTTCACAGTCTTCAATTCCAATCAATTCTTTTTCTACATAAAGTCTGATTCCAAGCCAGTTCGGAAGTGTGGAAAGTTCACGCATAAATGTCTCTGACTTGTCAAACACTCCATTGATATAAAGATATGGAAGTGTAATCTTTGTTCCTTCCTCATGACTTCCCCGGATTCCAAGGTAGCCATTGGAAAGTGCAAACAAACTCTCATATTTGAGATTCTCTTTTGCCTCATACTGATCCTGCCAGATGAGCCATTCATCGCTATGTAATCTGTTTCTCAGATTTTCTGAAAACATTTCTCTGCTCATATATGATTGTCTCCTTTATTCTTAATCGATGTACTGTTTTCTTGCTTCCCGGATTTCGGTTCCGCATTCTGCTGCCTGTACAGTAAATGCCATTGCAAAATCCTGAAGTTTTACTTTATTTTCTTCCAACTGTTCTTCTCCACAGCTGTTGCTTCCAAGTCCTGACTGGCGATAATCCAGATGGATAATCACATCATCCGCTTTCTCAATTTCAAATGGATGCTGTGCTTTTTCCAGACTTTCATCGGTATAATTTGCAAGGTTCAGACCAAGCTTCTCCTCCATCTTGCATAACAGACCATCTTTTCCATCTCCAATACGGAACCATTTTACCTGTTCACGATGTCCGTTTTCCTGTGGGAACACATAATCTGTCATCATTCCGTCGACTGTATTTTCATAAACTCCCATAACAGATGCAGCCTTGCTGTCTACATAGCTTTCACCAGGTCCCATACCATACCACATTGTCTTCTGGAAGTCTTTATTTCCCTTCATAACAATGCCGATTCGTGGGAAGAATGCCGGTTCCAATTTTCCTCTCTGCACTGCCTTACCCTGCAGTTCAACTTTCATCTGACCACATGAATAGATTTCATATGTATAGTCACATTCAAATCCCCAGGACTGGTTATAGCAACTGAAGAATGTTCCGATCTGGACGATCACCTTATCGACTTCTTCCTGGCAACTGACATACTCTGTCTCTTCTACCGGTTTCTGAATGAAATATTTATTCATCCAGTCCTCTTTCTTGTACATATCGTTATCGATTGTTGCACGATATACGTTCATCCTCGGTCCTTCAGTCAGATATTCTTTTCCATCTTTTCCAAAGGAAACTAATTTTCCAAATACAGTACTGAATTTTGCTGTCACACGACTGTTCTGTACGGTAAGAACTCCCTGACCTTCTGTTACCTGAAGCTTATCAGCTGT